>Ga0209417_1001086_pt1 | contig 53273 bp, 51 predicted proteins | sample RifGroF2_FD_184002 | JGI IMG/M metagenome (GOLD analysis project Ga0209417, IMG submission 184002) | Groundwater microbial communities from Rifle, Colorado, USA - Groundwater F2 (SPAdes) (version 2) | ecosystem: Environmental > Aquatic > Deep subsurface > Groundwater | place: Rifle, Colorado...
TGTGTTATAATTTAAGAAAAATTCCTGAAATTAAAACATTAAAGATATTATGTTGTTGGAATACAAATATTAGTGAAATCCCTGAAACATTAAATTGTTTGGAAAAATTAAAATGTCAAAGTTGTAAAAAATTAATAAAAATTCCGGAAATAAAAACATTAAAAAAATTATATTGTGAAGGTACAAATATAAGTGAAATTCCAGAAACATTAAATTGTTTGGAAGAATTAAATTGTCATTATTGTCAAAATTTAATAAAAATACCAAATATTAAAACATTAAATTGTTTGGAAGAATTAAATTGTTCTTTGTGTTATAATTTAAGAAAAATTCCTGAAATTAAAACATTAAAGATATTATGTTGTTGGAATACAAATATTAGTGAAATCCCTGAAACATTAAATTGTTTGGAAAAATTAGAATGTCAAAGTTGTAAAAAATTAATAAAAATTCCTGAAATAAAAACATTAAAAAAATTATATTGTGAAGATACAAATATAAGTGAAATTCCAGAAACATTAAATTGTTTGGAAGAATTAGATTGTCATTTTTGTTTAAATTTAATAAAAATTCCAGAAATTAAAACATTAAAGGAATTAGAATGTTCTTATACAAAAATTAGTGAAATCCCAGAAATATTAAATTGTTTGGAAGAATTATATTGCAGATCATGCAAAAATTTAAGAAAAATTCCAGAAATTAAAACATTAAAGAAATTATGTTGTGACGAAAATATTGAGATACCAAAATCATTATTAAATCTAATAATTATCAAATCTAAAAACATGTAAATATTATACAAAATTTAAGAAATATTAAAAAAGTTTATAAAAATATTATTTATTTTTGATATATAATAAAATAATTAAATTAGATATAAATACTGATAAAATTATTCCAAATAGAAAAATATTTTAATAAAAATAATTATATAAGTAATTTAAATTTATGCGATTCACTTTTGTGATTTATTACAATTTTATTGAAATTATAACAAAAATAATCAAATAAAAAATTGAAATATTAATATAATAAATATATTAATTTATATTAAAATGAATATAGAAACATATATAAGAGAAAAAAATCCCAGCGAAGACATTAATTTTATATATTGGATGCGCATTATAGAAACAATAATTTATACAAAATTAAATTTATATTTAACGGATCTTCCTGATGAAGATTATCATACGATGTTCGAAGAAAAATATAAACCACAAGAAGTCGCAAATATGATTATTAATAGTATAAATGAATTTATCAAACTTTTATAAAATTTATTTTATACATTAAATATTTTTTTAATTTTATATTATTATTTAATAAATTAATAATTTTTTTATGGTTTTTATATTCATCATAATATTTTTTAATAATTTTGGCAATAGTTATTGGATGTTTTAATAATTTTAAACTTTCAATATTTTTAATCATTTTGTTCATAGCCATTCTTGTTCTATAAGAATTATAACCAAGATTATCTAATACTCCTAATAATAATGCATATGCTTTTTGAAATTCGCTAAATTCAGCAACTTTAACAATAACGTTAACACCATTTATCGCATAAAATTCTAAAATTTCTTTAATAACTCTATTAAATGTTATTGATTTACTTGCTCCAATTTGTTCAGTCATTGAAGGAATAACATCCCTATGTTCAATAATTGTTTTTTCTGTTTCTTGTTTTTTTTGTTTTCTATCTAAATATGAATAAATTGAGTCAAAATTTTTTTTATTTTCTTCTTCGGTAAGTTCATGTATTATTTCTTTTTCTTCTTCTATTTTATCTAGAGTATTCAAATCATTTATATATTTAATATAATTATTTTCTTCTATCTTTTCGTTTGCTATATTTAATAATTTATAATGTTTTAATTTTTTCTTTAATAATTTATACGGAACACTATTTTTATCAATATAATTAGTACCTTCACATTTATTATTAATTAAATCAGTTAAATCATCAAATATCGCATCAAAATTATAAAACAATGACATTATAATAATTTTTAATAATTGCATTTTATCTGTATCACCTTCTAACAAATTTAATTTTCCCGTCGCACCAAAATCTATTAATGTAAGTTTATTTTTATCATACGAAAAAAATATATTTCCCGAATGTAAATCTCCATGATAAAATCCATTGTGTAATAAATTATAAAAAAATTTATACACAAGTAAATCTAAACACCTATGTAGTTTAGTTTTATAAGCAGTTATTTGCGAACTTTGTAGTATTTCTTTGATACTATTGTCTTCCGTTAATTTTGATAATGGAATTCCCTCAGCAACATCCATAGTTAATGCAAACCAACAATCATCTTTAATAATATTTTTAATATTTTGAATAGTCGTTATTTCATACTTTAAATCTACACCAAAAACATTTTTATAATTATCCGTATAATATTTATGTCCTTCTATTAAATTTTCGATTTCATTTTGTGTATTCATCTCATTTCCATTTGATTCTAAAACATTTTTTATATATTCCCTTTCACATATATTTTCAAATTCTATTGATGTTAATGTTTTATATTCCCAGCATGATTGTGCAATCGATACAGGTTTTATTATTTTAATAACATATATTTGATTATCTATTACATTTTTGACAAAACAAACATGTCCCACTGATGCAGAATTTTGACGAATTATTTCATATAAATCATAATTATATAATATTTTCTTTAAAATCATATTTATTTGATTTTCTTCTAATAATGGATATGTTAATTTTGTTAAATTATATTTTTTTTGTGTTTCTTCGTCGATAAATGGACGAACCATTTGTATTGTTTTTAAAATAAATGGACCCGAATTTAATATTAAATTATTTGCCATAAATGCATATATTTCTTTTGGTGTGATCGGTTTATCAATAAAAATATTTTTCATCATTTGTCTTAATATTTGTGCCCATATAATAGGATGCAAATTATTATAATATGTACTTAATAATGTTATAAAATATTTTTTCATTGATTCTCCTAATTCATTTGGAAGTAATTCATCTAATTCACTTCCTACTGAAAATGAATTTAATTTATATAACATTGTTGCTGAGGAAGTTATTATGTTGTTAAATAATGAATAAATATTTGTAATATTTAAATTTTTTAATATTGATACGATATTTTTATTTATTTTTTTCATATCTTCTTTTGTAAAATCAACATCATTTCCTATTTTAGAAATTAAATAATTTTTAATAAAATCTATTAATATATTCGTTAATTCTCCATAACAATTATCTCTTATTGTTTTAATAAAAAAAATAATAGTATGTGTTATATTTTCATCTATTTTATATTTTTTTAAATTTATAATATTTGTAACAACATTTATAAAAAAATCATCATCTAATATATCTCCAATTTTTTCTGTTTTTATTTTTTTAATAAAATTTTTGAATTTAATAATATTTTCTTCTGTTAATGATTCTTTATTTTCAATTAAATAATCCATTATTAGAAAAATTAATCTTGATTTTAAATTTGGTTCTGATTTTTTTTCTAACTTCTTTACATTTTGTTCCCACATTTTTTTAAGCATTTTAAAATAATTTTGATATGTCACTGAGGGAAAAACACATACATAATTATATTTTACATCATCACTTGTTGTTGTGTCTATTATAAAATTATTACACACATCGATAGATTTATTTATATTTCTTATAAATTCCGAACATGCCATATAATTTATAATATAAAATATAATTTTAATATAAAATATATTTGTTAAAATAATATATAGAGTAATAAAATTTTATAAAATATACATATTTATGTTTCACGCATATTCGAAAGTGTTTCATGGAGATATAACGAGTCGGTAAATTTTTTATTAAACAAATAAAAAATATAATATATGTATCTCCTTTCAAATTTAAAAAAATTGAAATTTGAATTTATTGTTGTTTATATTTATATTGTAACAAATTATATATTATTTTAAGTGGATTATTATATTAATCAAAATACTTATCCAAATTTATGGATTTATCCGAAATGTTATTAAATAAAAATTTACCATTTCGAAATTATTGTATCATACCACTTTTAGAAGCGGATGCTATCGATATTAGAACATTTAAACAAATAAATAGAAGGTTCAAAGAAGTTTTTTCTAATCTTGGTATCAAAGTAATTCATTATATATATTCTCCTCTTCGAAGAGCAATCAAACATATCACGACGCGTTTAATGGATTATAATAGTGTTGATAATATTTTTCCTTTCTATCTAGCGGAACTTAAAAATTACGCCATATCGAGACCTCATTTGAATTATATTATAAATCAATATATAAATGATTTTGAACATTTTAAGCAATTGCTCGGACATAATGACGAATTAAAAAAATTTATAAATAAAATTCAGCATCCAATAATTGAAATTGATTTAAATAATATATCTACATTTATATTCAAAAATATTCATAATTATTATTGTATCTGCAACGGTTTATGTGTTGAATTAGATCGAGTACAAGTTATATTAAAAATTTTTGATAATATTAATTTTCTTAAAATTCCTGATTATCATGCTAGTTATCATGATCAATTAAGCGGTTTTATCGTGCAAAATATTAAAAATAATATCATTAAACTTCAAATAAAAGATATATACTCATATACTTTACGTGAATTACCCAATTTACAATTTCTAAAAACTGATAAAATATATCTTTTCGAACAATGTAATATTAAATATATTAAAGCAAAAACTATTTTCTATCAAAGTACGAACCAAAATCTTTTACCAAATCTTGAAGAATTATGTGTCGAATTTATCGAATCGGAACCAGATATTCAAACATTAAAATTCCAAAAATTAAAAATACTTAAAATAAATATTCTAAATAAAGATGGAATAATATTATGTAAAAAAGGTATGTATCCAAATATAATACCGAAGTATATTTGTGAAAAACCTTTGGAATTACAAAATCTTAACACATTAATTTTATGTATAAAAGATTATATTCCGGATAATTTAATATTTCGGGAATATCATAATTATTTTTCATTACTTGAACAATTTCTTATATTTAATCAATTAACAAATATAAATAAAATTATTATACTTTGTAAATATATCATAAACCACCCCAACAATATCTTATACAATGGAAAATATATTAGAGAACATAAAATAACTATTAAAAATAATTTACAACAATTTATAAAAAAAATTCCATCATGTAATATTAATATTGAATTTAATTATTATTTGTAAATATCAAATTATCAATTTTTAAATTTTTTTATCAAATTTTGCAGAAAAAAATAAAAATTTTATAAATAACATTTATTAATTTAATCTTAACAATTTTTATTAAATTTTTACACCAAAAACAATTTAATTCTTCATAACATAAATACAAGTAATTTATAAAAATTTAAATTACTTATAAAATTATACAATAAAGAATTAAGAAAAATCTTTAGTTTTATATTTACAATTTTTTTTCGGATGTCTCGATTTAATATCTTCATATATATTTATATTTTCGTTATATTCGTTATTATCATAAAAATTAAAATCATTATATATCCAATTGATATCTGGATTACAAAAAGAACATCTACATTTTTTGTTAAACGAAATCGAAATAAATTTATTATCAATACTACGATTATAATTTTTATATTTCTTTGAAATATACGAATAAAATTTTTTTTTATTTTTTTTGGAAAGATAACCAAATGTTAAAATGCATATATCACATAATTGTTTCATACTTTCACTATTTACATATTCGCAATCTATAAAAATTTTATTTTTATATTTTTGAAACATATTTTTATTTTTTTTATAAACTCTATAAGGAACCAAATAAATATTTCTTTCTAAACATATATTGCTTATTTGTTTAATAATATTAAAATTATTAATTTTAAATTTATGTAATGATTTCAAAGTGTCAAATAAATTCATATTTTTAAAAAATATATCTATAAAGATATTATCTTTAATTTTATTAAATTTTTTATATGAAAATATTGAATTATTATTTTTAAAATTATCAAATAATATTCTGCAAGTTATTGCCTCTTTGGAATTATAAAATATTTTTTTATTTAAATATTGAATTTTCATTATTTCATCTAATGATTTTCCGACTTTTTCAAATGCTTCGCATAAATTTTTAATTCCAAATAAAATTATTGAAGAATACAAACATTGATATAATTCTTGTGTATATTCAAATAATTTTTTTACTATGTCATCCATATTATAATTTTCATTAATTAAATCAAAAATAAAAATTTTTATAACACATCCCATTTCCTTAATATTTAAATTATAGTTTCTTTCGAAGCCGGAATTAACAAAAAAATCACAATCTATGTGTGTCAATAAATTATGATATTCTTCTTTTTCTATAAAATATTTGTCAATATCAAAAGATACATATTTTGTTTCATTTATATTTAAATTGTATAAATATCGTATTATTTCATCCTTCTGTGGAATTAAAGAATCAATTTTATTAATTATATTCAAAATTATAATAATAAAGATATTTATTGCATTCATTGTGTTATAATTTAATAGATTAGTATAATATTATAATTTCAATTTTTCTTCCATATAATTATATTTTAAAGAATATAAAATAAAAAATTAACATGCACATTTACACAATAATATAAACGTTGTTATTATTAAAATACCTATAAAACCCAATAAAATTCCAAAAATAATTATACTATCATTGTGTATTGATTTATTTATTTGTTCAGACACATAAACAACATTATCAAATGGATATAATATATTTGAAATATTTAAAAAATTAATATTATCATTATTATATTTTTTATAACATAAATAATAATTAGGCATTGTATAATTTTTTTCACAATCTCTATTATATATAATATTGATATCACAACCAATAATTTTTATAATATCATTCATTTTTGTAAAAATTATTGGTGCTATTAATAATGTATATAAAGGTTGTGTTTCAAATATGGTGTAATTATATGTTATATTTGAAGCAATGTTTATTATTTCATTACATTTATTTATTGATTCCAAATCATTATTATATTTGTAAATATTAAAAATTAATAGTGCTGATAATATCCCTCCAATTATTAATAACAAAATAAATATAGGAACTAAAATCCAACAAAATATTGCCTTAGTAATATTTTTTCCAAAATTTTGATACACATCAGTCTTATATTTTGATGCTGGAATTTTTATTATCTTGTATTCCACCATTTTATAATTTTACTAATTTTATATACAATTAATATTTCAATTTTTTTTTATTGTGTATAAGTTATTAATTTATTTATTTTGGATATTTTTTGAATTAAATACTCGTATCAAAAATTTTTTTTGATAAAAAATCAATATTAAAAATTTTTAACGTTCCTGTTTTTAAGATAATGTTTAAATATATAGTTTATCCATATATTTAAAAATTTTTTGTAATATATAATATAAAATCATATGTATAACATATCAAAAAAATTGAAAAATAAAATATCTAATAAATCCATTAGTAGTGTTAAACCTTTTACGATGGTTCGTATACAAACAAAATTTATTTCAGATGATCAACCAATTTGCGCACCAAGAGTTTTTGCTGAATTTTTTTCTACACAATTAAGTGACGGAAAAATGTCTTGCGGAAGAAGTTTGGAATTGTTTCGCGGAGCCGAAGATGGTGGTTGTATGTTCACGAATTATTTTTGCTTAGATATAAATGCAATTAATCCCAATCTCAAAGTTGGATTTTATGATGTTAAAAATGAATTTCTCTACGCATCTATCGATAAATATAAAATTAGGTTTACTATTAAACCCCTCATATTTTTTTTCGATTCTTTGCGTAAAAATTTTCATGGCTCAATCGAGGTCGAAATTGATGAACACGACGCTACTTTTGAAATAATTGTTTCTAATGTTTCTATCAATTCCATTTGCGACAATATCTCCCATCAAATTTTCTCTTCTATTTTTGAGTAATTTTGGATCATATTATGATTCAAATTCATGTAAATTTTTTTATTCAAATTTTTTTTGAAAATATATAATGGAATCATATATAGATATTTAATTAATAAAAAAATAAATAATATGTTGGATCGCACAATAATATTATTGGTAAATCTGTGATTGTTTTTATATCATCATATCCTTCTTTTTTTGAAGGTTTAATAAAATTTTTATTATATTTTCTATAAGCAATTTCGGGAATAATTGTCTGTTTATATTTAAATGAGCGATAATACATATTATGTTTACAAACATCAATAGGTATATCAAAATATATACATTTAATTTTATAATCATATTTTTTAGCAATATTAATATATTTTATGCGCATATTAATATCATAATTTGTATTATCTATTACTATATTTTTATTTTGTTTTAAGTATTCTAAAAATAATTTATCTAATTTATTTCTATTTTTAATAGAATCGAGATTCAATATTTCATAATTTTTAATTTGATTTTTACAATAATATGATTTTCCACATCCCATGCATCCAATGAGTAAAATTAATTCTTTTCCTTTTGATTCATGAAATTTTTCATTTGGTGTATAACCAAAATTTAAATTGTTAAAATTAATATAATTTGCATTTAATTCATTAGTTTCTTTATCTAAAAATAATTTTTCGGGCGTAATAAATTTTATTCCTAAATTTAATGCAAATTTATAATCTGTATCGGAAAAATCATTTATTCTTCCGCATGCATCACCACAATAAAAAGATTTTTTTAATTTATATTTTTTATGTTCTAATATTTTTTTTATAAATAATATATTTGGTTTTCTATAAAAATCATGTTTGATACTTGCGTATATTTCTAATGGAATATCTATTTCTTTACATATATTATTTATTTTTTTTTTCCATTCATTTATATTATAATTATTTTTTAAGCCCGCTTGATTTGTGATTATAATAATATCAAAGTTTTTATTCAATTCATTTAATTTTATTTTAACATTATCAAATCTAAATTTCCAATCATTTCCATTGCAAGGAAATTTTTTTCCTGATTTCGTTGTTATTAAAGTGTCGTCTAGATCGAAAAATGCTATTTTTTTATTTTTAAAATTTTTATATTTACCAAATATAAAATTATCATCATCATCAAACTTCATAATATAATGCCTTAATTATTTTATATATATATTAATAAAATCAATTTTTTATATTTATTTTTTTTCATGATATCTATTTTAATTATATAAAATTGAAATATTTATCATATAAAAATAAAATTTATTATATTATAAAATGGAAGATATAGAAGATATTATACCAATAAGAAAATCCGAAATTATTTCTGCATCAAGAAGAACAGATATTCCAGCTTTTTATATGGATATGATGTTGGAAGCATTAAAAAATAAATATATTGATGTTAAAAATCCTTATTCACAAAAAAGTTCTCGTGTATCATTAGATAAAAAAGATGTCAAATGTATATGTTGGTGGAGTAAAGATTACGGAAAATGGATAAAAATTTATGAGGAAAATAATATTTTATTTTCCGGTTTTAAACATTACTTTAATTTTACTATAAATGGAACGAATGAATTAGAAAAAGGGGTTAAAACAACATTAGATGAAAGATTAAAACAATTAAAATATTTAACCAAAACATTTGGTGTTAATGCTATTTCTTACAGATTTGATCCAATAGTATATTATAAAAAAAAGAATGATGATTCTATTTATAATAATTTGGAACATTTTAAATATATTGTCAAATATATCGCAAAATTAGGTATAAAAGAAATAATATTTGCATTTTGTTTAGGATACCCAAATGTTGTTAAGAGAATGAAAAAAATGAATAAGGAATTGATTATTCTTAATATTAATGAACAAAAAAAAATTATGGATAAATTATTAAAAATAACAGATAAATATGGAATTATAATGAAAACATGTTGTAACAATGAATTAATTGGATATAAAAATATAATATCATCTGCGTGTATTGATAAAAATAAAATAGAAAAAATCACAAAAAAACGATTTAAATTAAAAAGAGATTCTGGACAAAGAAAACAATGTAATTGTGTCCAATCAAGAGATATTGGAGATTATGATATGAATTGTAAACATGAATGTGCTTATTGCTATGCTAAATAAAATATAAAAAAATAACTTTTTTCTATACAACATCAATGTTTTATGGTCTAGGATAATTATTTGTTTGTGCGAAAACTTCTGTTTTTTTCTAAATTTTAACAAAAATTACCAAATCAATTCTTCTAAATCATCTATTGTTTCTGGAATTTTACTTATTTGTATTTGCACAATTTAATATTTTTAATGTTTTAATTTTAGGAATTTTTTTTAAATTTTTACATTCATTACAAATTAATTCTTTCAAACAATTTAATATTTCTGGGATTTCACTAATATTTGTATATCCGCAATATAATTTCTTTAATGTTTTAATTTCAGGAATTTTTATTAAATAAAAACAACGAGAACAATTTAATTCTTCCAAACAATTTAATGTTTCTGGAATTTCTCTAATTTTTGTATTTCCACAATTTAATTTCTTCAAAGTTTTAATTTCAGGAATTTTTATTAAATTAGGACAATCATAACAAATTAATTCTTCCAAACAATTTAATGTTTTTGGGATTTCACTAATATTTGTACTATAAAAATTTAATTTCTTCAAAGTTTTAATTTCAGGAATTTTTATTAAATTAGGACAATCATAACAAATTAATTCTTCCAAACAATTTAATGTTTCTGGAATTTCAATAATATTTATACATTCACAAATTAATTTCTTTAACGTTTTGATTTCAGGAATTTTTCTTAAATTTCTACAAGAATTACAATTTAATTCTTCCAAACATTCTAACGTTTCTGGTATTTCACTAATATTTGTATTTCCACAATATATTTTTTTTAATGTTTTTATTTCAGGAATTTTTAGTAAATTATAACATTTATAACAATCTAATTCTTCCAAACAATTTAATGTTTCTAGAATTTCACTAATATTTGTATCATGACAATTTAATTTTTTTAATGTTTTAATTTCAGGAATTTTTATTAAATTTTTACAACCATAACAAATTAATTCTTCCAAACAATTTAATGTTTCTGAAATTTCATTAATATTTGTTTTGTAACAATCTAATATTTTTAATGTTTTTATTTCAGGAATTTTTTTTAAATTTTTACAATCATAACAATTAAATTCTTCCAAACAATTTAATGTTTCTGGAATTTCACTAATATTTGTAACAGAACAATTTAATATTTTTAATGTTTTTATATCTGGAATTTTTATTAAATTTTTACAACCCCTACAATTTAGTTCTTCCAAACAATTTAATGTTTCTGGGATTTCAATAATATTTGTATAACTACAATTTAATTTCTTTAATGTTTTTATTTCCGGAATTTTTATTAAATTACGACACCAATAACAATTTAGTTCTTCCAAACAATTTAATGTTTCTGGGATTTCAATAATATTTGTATAACTACAATTTAATTTCTTTAATGTTTTTATTTCAGGAATTTTTATTAAATTTTTACAATTATGACAATTTAATTCTTCCAAACAATTTAATGTTTCTGGAATTTCACTAATATTTGTAACAGAACAATTTAATATTTTTAATGTTTTAATTTCAGGAATTTTTATTAAATTAAAACACCAAGAGCAATATAATTCTTCCAAACAATCTAACATTTCTGGGATTTCACTAATATTTGTACAATAACAATTTAATTTCTTCAAAGTTTTAATTTCAGGAATTTTTTTTAAATTTTTACACCAATAACAATTTAATTCTTCCAAACAATTTAATGTTTCTGGAATTTCTCTAATATTTGTAACAGAACAATTTAATTTCTTTAATGTTTTAATTTCTGGAATTTTTATTAAATTTATACAAGAATTACAAATTAATGTTTCCAAACAATTTAATGTTTCTGGAATTTCTCTAATATTTGTATTTTCACAATATAAATACAAAAGTGAATCGCATAAATTTAAATCAATTATATAATTATTTTTATTAAAATTTAAATATTTAATATTATTTAAATTTTTTAAACTGGATATTTTTTCATTCGTTATAATTTTATCAGTGTTTATATCTAATCTAATTATTTTATTAAATTCAAAAAATAAATTCCATTTTTTACATACTTTTTTTATATTTCTTAAATTGTATAAAATATTTGGTTGTAAATAATAAACATCCAATTCCCAATATATAATGTCAAATAGTTCTATAAAATTCATTTATTTTAAGTTATATTTATATTTAATTTAAAATTCAATTTTTTATAATTTTATTATATGACAATAAAATAAATTATTATGTTAATAAATTTTGCTACATTAAATTTTAATAATTTTATGAAATTTCACTATTTTTAAACGAAAAATCAATTGAAACAGGATAATGATCCGATTCTCGTGTTTGTTCCGTTGAATATGTGTTTATCGAATTAAATATTAATTTGTTTTGATTAAATGCAAAAATATAATCCAAATGAGATTTAATTTGATGAAACACAATTTTATTTGCATAATATCATGAGGAAATGAAGCAAATGTTTCATTTATTTTATCTTCGCTTGTAACATTGTAACTAAAACTAGATAATTCATTTAATTCTTCTGCACCTCCATCATCCATAAATATATTCATATCGCCCATAATTAATGTTGGAACATTTCTGCAAATTACATTACAATACATTTTTAGACATTCAATTGTTTTCATTTTTGAATAATGTGTTAAAGGAAAATGGACATTAATAATCCAAAATGGATTATTAAAATGTACTTTATTATTTGATATCGGGTAAAATTTAACAAATTGTAACATCACGCCAAATTTTTTTTCGGGATCATTTGGAAAATCAGTAGTATAAACATTATCTTCCGGAACCCATTTAACAATCGTTTGCGATGGAAAAACTTTATTTGGATTATATAATATTGCTCTCCAAAATGATAATGGAGTAGCATTAACTGGCATATTATGTGCGCATTCAAATCCTGTCACTGAACAAAAATGATGAACAATATCAATAGGGGATAAAATTTTTGTTTTATCATAGTTTTGACATTTTCTTATTTATTGAATACATACTATATCGCTATTTAAATTTCTTAATAATCCTCCTATATTATCTAATCTTAAACCCAAACGAAATTCACTATCTTCGTCCCTTTGCGCATTTGCTATATTAAATGTTGTTGTTGTAATATTTCCACAATATTCATCTGTCGTTGTCAACATTTTGGATATCCTAAATAATTAACACTATATTTATCATACATTTGGAATTTCAATTTTTTATTGCAATATATCAAATTTTATTTTTGAATTATAAAGCGTTAAAATTTTATTTTTCAATAAAAATTATTTTTCTTCGTTTTAATTATAATATTAATGGTTGAAGATGATAAAAAAAAAAATACGATGCCGACTGGCACTATAATTGCAATTATTATATTTATTATTTTAATCCTAATATTTATTGTTGGTGGACTTATTATTCTAATTTCAAAAATTAGAAAAGAACGCGTAGAATCTTATTATTAATAATCATAAATAGTTTATTGACATAAAAACAACGCATGTTACCAAATTAATATATGAGATTTGTTAATTATTTTTTTTATTAATTAGATTATCTATTAATAAAAAATTTTCAATAAATGAATTTTATTAATAAACATTTTGATATTCAAATGGAATTTTATTCATATAACGAACACCAAATATAATTGCTATTACGAAAATTACAATAACTATTGTGATAATGATCACAAATATAATCCATGTAGGAAATGTTTTTTTTTCTTTTTCATCCATATTTATATTGTAATAATATAAATATTAGAAAAAAATTGAATTTAAAATATTTTGAAGATTTATATTAAATAATAAATAAATAAAACAAATGGATGAAACAACGAACGATATAATAACACCACTTAATTTAAAATCAAATGGCAATACAATATTTTTAACATGTGGTGATTATGTCCCAATTGATCCAATAGAATATGATTTAACAATTACATTAATTCGTGATTTTATACTTTATTTAATCAAAATAGCAAAATTAGATTATCTCGAAGAAACAAATAATTTTATGAATAAAATTATTAATATTTGTGATTCGTTAAATAGTGAAAAAATAAATAATTTTAAAAATGAAATTATCAAAGAAGAAAATTATATTAAAAAATTTAAATTTTTAATATTAACAAATGAGGATAAAAATATTTTTCTACAATTAAGAAAACCATTACAAATACATTTTCCAAAACTTTTTGATATATTTATAAATGATTTTTCCAAGGCTTCTCCGTTGTCGATTTATGATAGATATGATCCTCGCAAATTAATAAATTTTTATTAAATATTTTTTTAATTAATTCACTTTGCTCCGATAATAAGATTTTTATATATTATTTAATAAAGCATATTTAACATAAATATTATAGTACGCAAAAATTAATTTATTTAAACATGGTATAATTATTTCCACATCATTTCTATCATATTTGCAATTGTCACAAATTATATTAATATTTAATGGTGATCTAAATTGATGATTTTTAATATAATCAAAATCTAAATTTTTGTTTAATAATTTATTTATATCATCATATAATAAATATCCAAATGTTAAATCAAAGTATTTATTATTTTTGATAACACTTTTCATTATATTGTTATCTAATTCAATTTCTTCTTCATAATTTTTATATTTTTTATTATATTTAATTTTTCTTATTTTTTGTGCCAAAATATCAAACAAATTTTGTTCATATTCATTTTTATTTTTATCATTTAAAATAACATGCCATTGTAATGTATTAACTAATGAAAATACATTGTTTATTTTATATAAATCAATAACATATATATTTTTACAAAATTTAATTTCCGAACTATTGTATATTTTTTCATAACAACATCCCGATAATTTAATTTTAAAATTTTTAATATTTTTAATCCTCAAAAACAAAAATCGCAAATCTCTTTTAATATTGTATACTATGGGTATTGATTGATTTATATTCTCTTTTCTTAAATTTATAAAATTTTGATACAATACCATATTTTCATTTAAATTTAAATTTATAGTTTTATATATATTTCTAAAAAATTTTCTAATTTTTTCCTTCAATAAAATTGTCGTGTATTTGATTTTTAATTCATTTATTTCTATATTATTAAATTGAACACATATACCAATGTTATTAAAATTATTAAATAAGTTTAAAAAATTTTGTTTTTTAAATATAAAAATTGGAATTATTATATATCCATTTTCTGTTTTAATAGTTTTGTTTATTGTTAAACATAAAAGTAAATTATCAAATAAATTATAATTAAAAATTATATAATCTCCTATTAAAAATTCTATTTTAATATGTTCTAAATTATTTTTAATTTCTGTTTCATCATTATATTTAATTAAAATATTAAAATTTCTCATCATGTCACAATATAATGAACAAGTGTGAACATGACAATCATTTATTTTTTTTAAAGTTTCTATTCGTATATTTTTATCATGATTTAATATTTTAGCATAATTTTTATCAATTAATCCATTAATATATGATTGGGCTTTGTTCATAATTTATTTAATCGAATAATATTTATATATTTTTCAATAATTAAAAATTTAATAATTTGACAAAAATTTTTTAAAGTATTATATATAAATAATAATTCAAAAAACTTAAAACTCATCAAAATCTTATACAAAGTTTCGCCTACAATTTATTAAAGAAAAATAACGAAATAATTTTATCCAGTTGGGATATGTTTTATTCTTTCTCCTGAATATATTTCGTGTTCATGATATTGCCGATTATTCTAATATAAAAGAGTATCAATTATTTTACCATGATACATATATAATTACGTTTTCATATAATTTTATTAATAGAAATACCACTAAAAATTATGTTGAAACATTTGAAAATGCTTGTAATAAAGTATTAGAACATATAAAATCTATTGGAGAACAATGGTATATAATTGTCCAACCTTATGTTTTAAATGAGTCCGAAAAAAGTATCACATTAAAATTAGACGAATTAATTAAAAAATATTCACATCACTATAAAGTTGTTACTAGTTAGTTTAATATTATTTATATCTTTTCACTAAAAATTGAAAATTAATTTATATGGATGTATAGTAATTAAAAAATTAAACAATAATGGGCAACAATAAATCTAATCCTATTTTAGATAAACAAGTAACAGAAACTTTAAATGACATTGTTATTAGATTAGAAAATTTTAAAAAAGAAATCAATAACAACAATAATGATTTTGATTCATCAATTAATTATTTAAAAAATATAAATGTTAAAAAACAATTTATTGATATTCTTAAGTCAATAGGAGAATGCGATATAGAACCACAAATAAAATGTAATCTAGGAATCGTATTTTTAGAAATAATTGCAGAAACAAAAACAAATAAATATTCCATAAATTTTTATCCATGTAAAGAGTGTGCATGTGTTGTTTATAAGGAGATTAAACACATTGATAATATTACTAATTTTGACAATAATGATAATTTTTATATTAAAAAAATTTCCGATTATTTTTAAATTTTTATTTTATTTGAGAAAAAAATTGAAATTTTATTTGTATAATATTTACATTAACAATTATTTGTTTAAAAAAATGCTTGAGCCTCCCCCATTGATTATTTCAATTATAATTTCTAAAATTTTGGATCAATGTTGGTTCAATTATAAAATGTTATTTAATATACAATCATATGATTTCGAGGTTATAATATCGCCAAATGAAATTAGTGAAATTAATGAAAATTGTATGATTATGTATGTAAATATTGTAGAAAATCCAAATGATATTTCATATAAATTAAAATTAACACAAAAACAAATTAACACTTCGCAAAACGATCTTATTATTTCATTTGACGAAACAAGAATTAATTATTTTGAAAATTATCAGGATGTATTTGAATTTACGAATGATATTATTCCATTTGATAATATTAAAAATAAAATAGAAAATTTGATAGAAAACAAATTTAAAACTAAATTTTTGCAAAAACTTATCATTTTAGAAATTATTCGAATGTGTTTGAATTTACAAATGATATTATTCCATTCGATAATTTTAAAAATAAAATAGAAAATTTAATAAAAACAAATTTATTCTAGACTAAAAAAAAAATTGAAATTTAAATTGTTTACTATTTCTATTATTTTGTTTTATTACCAACTTTTAATTACATCAAAATTTATTCTAATGTTTAATTTTTTCCACACTGATGATATTGTTCGCAATATTATCGAGCAAATGGATCTTGATTCTATACAAAATTTAATTCGTGTGGATCTCCATTTTGCAAGATATGTTGAACGTCATGAATCTGTCGCATTGATATTAATCGATAAGAAAATGCAAAAACTTTTTACTACAACATTGTATGGGTGTGGACATCCATATAAATGGAAATATAAACAGATTCCCACTTATGAATTTTTGGAAAAAATCACATCATCTCAAATATTTATAAAATTTATCACAATATATTACAAAGACTTTAATTTGGTTGATTTGTATGCTTTTTATAAAAATAAAAAAAAAATAATATTTTTGAAAAATATAGGGATTGAATGCACATATTTTGCCATTGATTGGTCCATGGGAAATGTTGATGTTTTAAATATTTTGATGAAAAATTTTTCTAAATTTAAAGTAAAATTTGTAATTTCTATAACAAAACAGATATTGCCTTATGAACATTTATGTAATAAATATTTACAAAACAATTATTCGAAATACAAAAAATACTCTCCAAAACGTGAATTTAATATTGCATCGCGTCACGGAAGAATGGATGTGTTACGATATCTGCATAAACGTTATTCCGAATTCATTCCGCCAAGGCATTCGTTTCAATTCGCAGCATCACATGGACATCATGAAGCCATGACGTTTATAAATTCATTAACCCATGATTTTTGTGAAACGCGCGGATACGGAAAATATGATGAATATACAGAAATAAAAATGGGAAAATGTGTATTTAATTCAGTTGCTAAAAATGGAAAAAAAGACACATTGTATTTTATAAAAAATAATTTTCCAAATATTATTGGAGATGGACGCGCTTACATGTTGGCTGCAAAAAATGGTCATAACGATATTTTGTTTGCATTATATTTTGATTTTTCAAAAATTTCATTTTGCCATTGTGTATATGACGTGGCTTGTTCTGTTGCCGAACGCTATGAACATACAGATACTTTGAAGATTTTACATTCTTTTTCTCGTGTAAGCTGTCCGAAATGTGTTTAAATTTTTTTTAATTCTAAAAGTTTTTTGGTTATATACAATATAACATCTTCATTAACATCAAATAAATTTATCCCAATTTTATTTTTTTCTTTATTTGACGAAAAATAAATTTTTTCGTAATTATATTTTTTAATTAATTGGATAATTTCATCAAAAGTAGAATCAATAATTTTTTTATTTTTTTTATTTAATTTTTTAAATCCACGATCTCTAAATGAACCCGTAATTATTCCCGCCGATCTTGGAATTTTTAAATCTTCATTGTATTTATTAAAATGTCTTATACATGCATTTCCTAATCCAATATCATTTGTTTTATGTTTCTCAATATTATCATTGAATAAAAACAAACAATTATCATATTTTTTTTGATTAATCATCCATAAAAAATCCCCGTATTTGTTATTTCCATTATATATTATTGGTATTACTTTCGGCATTTTATGTTAGTATATATAAAATATAATTTTACAATTTCAATTTTTTATAAAGTATAAACTTTGTTCGTACTTTATAAAAAGTTATGATTAGAAATTTCAATTTTTTATGATGTTTAATAAAAAAAAATTTAAATATAAATAATCCAATCTTCGCATAAAATTCCTGCTTCAAATATAAATTCTTTGTAATATATATTTTTTAAATAATTTACAATAATTAAAAATAAAAATGTATTATTAGTAATAATTTCATTCGAAAATGTAATATCGCCATACATACTGGTTTCGAATATATCAAAAAGATTTACATTTACCATCATATTATTTTTTGTAAATAAACAATTAATAATATTATCAATTGGATTATATGAAATAATAAGTTTATCATCTGGTTCATTTATATTTTTAATTAAAAATAAATTCGCTTCTATTTCATTTATATTATATTCTTTAATAGCATTCTCTAACATTGCTACACGATATATTTCATATGTTGTTTCATCATTATAAATTTTTCCACATTTTAAATTAATAGTACAATTATTATCAATATATTCATCGTAATTATATAATATTGATCTTGATCTAATGGTTGGAATTAATTGATTTTTGTTATGTAGTGAATTCTCAAAAACAAAAAAATAAGCCGTTAGTTCATTCATATTTAATGATATAGTTGATATATATTTTATACATTTGAAATTTCAATTTTTTATAATGTTTTTCTTCGAAAAACATTATAAAAAATTTTGATTAGAACTTTTTCAAAAATCTAAAGATTTTTAGAAAAGTTGAAATTTCAATTTTTTTTATAAAAAATATATTAATTTTAAAATTATTTAATAAAAAAAAATAAATATTTTTTCATCTGTTATAAGGATATTTACAAGGATTTGTTCTTGTTTGGATATCACCCATTCTTTCAATTTCATCATATAAATCTTGAAATGAAAAATGAGGCATAAAACCATCATAAAAATAGTTATCATTATCATTTTCGATAAATGTTTGAAATTTTTGAATTGGGTTTCTAATACATTCGCGTATGAATAATTTAAATCCGTCATGATAAATTATTGTTATTGTTTTTTCATCATCAATTAATATTGATTTAATAAATTTTTTTCGTAATAATTTTTTATAAAAAATTGTCAAATCTAATCTCATGATTTGTATATATAATACATATAGTTTATAATATATTTTCAATTAATTCAAATTTCAATTTTATATATAATATATATATATATATATATATCATATGATAAACAATAAAATTATTATTAGCGATAGGACATATGATCCTTTGATAACTATTGGATATAAAGATTCAAAAAATAATAATACTCTAGTTTCGAATTTAAATAATTTTTATGATTATATTGAAGATATATTACGGGAATTTATACATTGTATTATGACAAGTACATTAGAAACTCATTTTTCCCATTTAAATTATTGGTTTCTTGTTGGAGGCAAAGCCATTAATTCTATTATAAAAGAAAATATATTAGAAAAATCATTTGATTTTGATATACATTTATTTAATAATACCACAAAAAATAATAATGAATTTTTGGATATGTTTGGAATATTATTGTATAAAAAAACAAATAAAATAATAAATAGTAGAAATATATCACAAATGAGATTTTTTTTATTCGAAATATTAAAATATTCAAATTTAGTTGATGATACTTTAAAAAATTTTTATGGTTCATTAAATAATAAATTATTTTATTATGGCAATCGTGTAAAACAAAATGGATTATCTATTCCATCCTTATTTATATATTTGAAATTAAAAAATAATTTGGTAAAAAAAAATAATAATATTATCAATATTACCACAACAAAAATATATAATTCTATTGATATACCATTTATTGATGACGGAAATAATAATATATTATATCCGATATGTGATATAGATATTGAACATTCATTAAGTTTCGGTTTACCAATATATGATCCGTCGGGATATTATAATTTACAATATACTATAAGAGGATCTAATTTGGTATTCACATTATATAAATTAATTAAATATGCCCAAATTTCTGGTTATAAAAAAAATAAAATGATTAATAAATTAAAAACTATGTTAAATATTAAAAATTATAAATGTTCATTCGTAACAAGATTCCAAAAGCAAAATATAATTGACGAACTGAATAATATGAATTTATCAAGAAATGAAATATTAACAACAACCAATATTTCTCCAGTCCTTCTTAATGACCAAAATAATTTTAATATATTCCAAATAAATTTAAAATCTTACGATGTTTTAAATGAAATAATAAACTATTTATATGAAGACAATAATAAATTAAATTATATAATTACAGATTGTACAATTAATAAAGTAATTCTTAATACATCAACACCAAATACTAATACGATATTTAAAAACACAACTTATATTAATCAATACGACACATTATCGCATATTACCGCATTATTAGATACTAATACACCCACTAATAATTATAATATTATGTTTTATACATGGAAAGGAGACCAATTAATGAATATGTATTTACATTGTATTCGTTTTAATATTCCATTTGATATTATGGATATGTTAAATTATTTTAAAAATTATAATGTGCGTTATAATGAAACATTATTAGGAATTAATTTCAATTATAATAAAATAAAATCAGCAACAAATGCATCGACAATGCCATTTATAGTTAAATTGAAAAATTTATTCGAATCTTTTCATCACAATATAATTTCAAATCCGATTTATAATGAAATAACCGATTTTTTTTATGCATATCGATTAACATTATTTTTTTGTTATAAAACAGACACTGGAGAATTATTTAATCCAAATGTATATACAAAAGGTTCAATATTTTATTCCCATGTATTTATGTCATGTTCGTACGCAACAAATTTTTCTTTTCCACCATTTTTACATGAATCATCTGTTTTATACAGAATAAAAATTAATAAAAATAATAAAAATTGGATATATTTAGGCAAATATTCTACCTTTCCAAATGAAAATGAAATTTTAATAAATGCAAATGTATATTTTATTATAACAAATCACGATTACGTATCCATAAACGTTGATGGATATATTTTTGACATTTTAATGGTTGATTTAGAATTATGCGAAAATTTAAATGATGTTGTTTATAAAAGTAAAATTTTATTAAAATTATATGAACAAGAATCGAATAATATAAATATAGAACAAGATGACACATATAACCAAAATATTATGTATGCTAATAAAAATCAACGTGATATAAATTATGAAGAAAATAATCAAAATGACACGATATATAGAAGTGTAAAACGGAATAGCACAAACACTAAAAAAATTGACACAAATGACCAAAATATTATATACGCTAATAGAAATTATAGAAAAGATAATGGACAAAATAATAAAAACGATAAAAATATAAAACAAATTTATACTAAATATAAAAAAATACCAAAAGAAAATAAAAAAAAAATATATTGTGTAAATATTGATAAAAAAATATTTAATAAAATTAAAAAAAATATTTTAAATATAAATATCATCGATAAAGGATATATTTATATAGTCCAAAATGAAGAAATGAAAAATATTAAAAATTATAGTGACTTATTAAAATTTTATAATACACATATGGAAATATATAAAAAATATATAAATTCTTATATTTCATCACAAACATTAATTTTACCAACAAAAACTATAAATAAAATGGAAAGTAAATATGATGCTAAAATATATCGCAAATCAAAATTTAGTAACAATATTTCACAACCAATTACTAATATTTCCCAAACTCCCGTTATGGTAGCAGGAAATAATAATTATTATGACAAATATAAAAAATATAAAATAAAATATATGGCTTTAAAAAATAAAATTAATTTTTAATTTGTTTATTTAAAACATATTATTATTTTAATTCATTTTCTTTTTTTTTCATCGTAGTAAAAGAACATTTTAAACGACGTTGAAATCCGTGAGGAATTTTATTTAATGTGTTTAATATAAAATTTTTTATTTTTTTATATTTATTAACAGCATCTAGATTTATAAAGTTATTATCAGTAACATTAAAATAATTATATGCTAGATACACTTCGGTAATATTTTCATATGTTGGTGCCCAAGCATTATATATTTTATTTTTGTACATTAATTTAATAATTTTTTTAGAATCTGGCAAATCTGGGATATTTTTATAAATAAAAAATTTTCTTCCAAAATTGAAACATAATAATTTTCTTTCATATTCGATAATATCATAATTTTTGAGTTTGAATATTCCATTTTTTCTAAATCCAATTAATCTTGTTTCGACACTATATGGTGGTCCATATATTTGAAAATATATTTTTCCTCCAATATAGGCATAATAATTTAATTGATATATAGGAACATGATCTATTTTTGTTTTCATATCCTCAGTTAATTTTAAATCATAATCTGTTCTTTGTTCATCCTCATTTATATTTTCGTCATAATATATAAATCTATTTTTCAATTCATATGCTATAACGTCATCCATTAATAATATTGAATGTAAATTCAATAAATTATCTTGTAATATTTTTTTATCACTTGTTTCTATTCTTATATCTGATATAAATGCAATGTATTTTAATCCTAATTTATTTTTAATTTCCTGTGCCTCCGTAATTTTATCTAATGACCAAAATCCTTCATTACCAGTTTTAATAGTAATATTATTTGAATTAAACAACCTATCATCAAATTTTGACGGATCATACAATAACCATTTTATGTTCGGAAATAATAAAGAAACAGCATATATATTAGAACCAGTTGCACTTCCTATATATAATATTAATGTATCATCTAATAAATTTCTCATTTTTAATATTATCATAAATTCCAATAATGCATAAAATAATTTAAGTTGTCCGAAATGACAATTAAATGTTCCTAATACTTTATACATCTCAAATACTTTTTTTTCATTTTCAGGATATTTCAATTTATCATTATATTCAAATTTTTTTAAAATTCTTGTATAAGGTATACTTTTTTGAAATTCAATCATTTGTTCTAATGTAAAATTTTTTCCGTATATAAAATTTAACATATCTATATTGGTATCCGAAACGGCAACAATATTGTTCATTAAAATATATAAATATTATTATTTTTATATTAAATTTTATTTTATTGTGTAAAAACATCTCGTTTAATTTTTTGGTCTTCTGGTAATTCTGCAGTAAAATCAATTGCTTGTTCAATAAACATGTTTTTGGATGTTTCATCGGTCATTTCATTAATTATCTTAATTATATCCCTTTTAATATTTTGTTTTTCTTCATCATTCGCAGTAATATATGATGTTAATAGATTTACCGCATTTGGCACAACGGGTGTTACATTGGATAATAATGAACGAGCATCCTCAATACTTTTTTTATCAGTCTCATTCAATACACTATCTAATTTTTTCTCTTTAATTTGTTGTACCATTTTTATTAAAGTTATTCTTGCTTTAATATATTCACCATTTAAGTTTTGTATTTGATTAGTTAATTCATTTATTTTATCGACCAACTCACTCGCTCCTGGAATTCCTACTGGTTCGCCAGAACCCAATGCTTGAATAGCGTTATTCAATGTAGCAATATCATTATCTAACGTCCCCCCACCATATTGTTCTATTTTTTTTTTATAAAATAATTTCTTGTTTAGATTAGTTGTTTGTTGTAATTTAGTTTTATATTTTTGTAATTTATAATTTTCCATTTACTATATTATAATAATATATTAGAAAATGTTTATTCAACATTTATATAATTTGTATTGTTTTATAAAACATTATAAAAAGGAAAATTCATATGATTATATAAAAAAGAATAATAATATTATTCGAATATTAAAAGGTGGTGGCACATTAGAACAAGATATTGGATATGTTAATACAAATATAAATGACACAATTGAGAAATATGTTCGTTTATTGGAAGAAAATAAAAAAAGTATTATGGAATTAATTGAAACAATAGATAGATTGAAAAATATACTTGAATTATTATACTATAAATTTAATGATGAAAATATTGAAAAAATTAAAGCTCAATTAACAGAGATTAACGAATTATTAACAAAAAAAATGGATGATATAAATATTGGTTAGACTATAATTTTTTTTACCATTCGATAAAAATTGAAATTTAATATTATTCGCAAATTCAATATAATTAATAAATATGGCTACTGAATCCTTTTATATTCCTTTGCCATTTGGTATATTACCGATTAATAATATTTATAATGAAAGAATTAATAGGGCGATATATATTGAAGAAATAAATAGATTGGAAGAAGAATTAATAAACAATATGTATAATAACAGAAATGATTATAGATTAAATAATATCATTGACGACGATAATGAGGATTTTTCTGATGTTGTTAATGATTATAATATAAATAATGGGAATATGGATATTAGATTTGAAGAAATTTATTCGTGTGACGATGAAAACGATGACAAAAAAAATATAAAAACACAAGAATGTCCACATTGTAAAAAATGTAAATATGGATGTATAAATTGCACATTATGTAGGGGCGAAAAATATATTTAATTTTATTTTATTATATAAAATAAAATTATATTCTGCGTTTAAATTTAAATTTTTATATGATAATTTATATGTTAAAATTATTTAGTGAATTAAATAAAATAAGTAAAAATCTTATATTAGAAGAACATATTAGAAATTATATGTTTAATATTATATATTTGCATAATTATAAATATTTTGATGAATTTTTTTATGATTTTGATGCGAATACAAAATATGTAAAAATAGATTTTAAATATAAAAAAACAATAATGTGTATGATGGTAAAAAAACATATTGATAAGTTTATTTTTTTTATTAAAAATCAATGGTGTAATAATAAATTTATCGTTTTTTTTCAAAAAGAACATATTTATGGTTATCTTATTAATATAAGTTGTAATGTGTATAATAATAATTTTTTTAATATAAAACAATGTGAATATAAAGAATTAAATTTATTATTATCCTTATTAAAAAAATATAGAGAAAATATTGGTATACACGAATTACGAACACATGATTTACAATTTTCCAATAATCTAAATTATAATTATCCTGCTATACATTTTTTTTTATTAGGTGATACTTTTTATGGTAAAATAGGATTTTATCCTTTTATACATGAATGTGATTTTGTTAATAAGGAAATGTTAAAAAAAATATACGAAGAATATTTACAATGCAAATTTAAATATAAATCTTTATTTTTAAAAAATATTAACATTGTAGAAATTTTATTAAATATAAGAAGAGAATTATTAGAAAATAACCCATATTTACCATTATTACATATAGGAGACATTGAAAAAAATAAAATAATTACATTAATGACATACATTAATATAATATATTCAAAACCAATATATAAACAATATTTTAATGCATTAATTAATAAATTAACAATTATTTTAAATTTATTTAATTTTGATGGAATGGGATATTATATTAAATTGTAAATTATATACAAATTTTTCCCAAATCAATATTTCCACTATTATAAAATTCTTTCGGTCCAAAATATTTTTTTGTGTCTATGTCATAATAACCTTTGTATTTCATAATAACATCTCCATTCCCTTGTAAACATATTTTTTCTTTTTCTGTTATTATGTTTGCATATGTATTAGTATCACAAATAATATCAAATTCAAATAATTCATTTAAATGCAATTCTAATGATGGTATTAATCTAAAATGACTTTCTCCATTTATCGAAGAACTTGTATTGAAATATGGTAACAATTTTGGATTTCCGGATGGTGTCGTTAATATTATACCTTCTTTAGGTGTATAAGTTAAATATAATCCATTTAAATCCCATATTAAATTTGTCCCAGCAATTAATTCCCCCTTCGTTAATAAATAAGTATCGTATAATAAATTTACAGGTAAATCTAACCATACGTTTATGTGAAATAATCCAGCAATATCAAAATCAATTAAATCCAAATGATCCAATATTTTGTATAATTTTTCATATGAATATATATATTTATCTTTTGAAAATATATTTATTCCCAATCCTCCATTTATTTTTAAGTTATGGAATCCTATATCAATTTTTTTTATAGAAAAATCTTCAAATTCAATGTTTATAATAAAATCAGTATCAAATTTCATATAACAATTATCACATTGCACATTAAGCCATTCATTTTTAAATAATTCATAAATTTCAAATGGTGCTTCGCATGTTTTTTCATTCACATTAAATCCAAAACAATAATGTTTTTCATGATTTTGATAATTCAATTTATATATTTTAATTTTACCCTTTTCAATTAATAAAAATGGATTTATTCGTTCTAATATAACATTATTATTAATTATTTTTTTAACTTTACCCACAAATTTATTACATATATCAAATGATATAATATCTCCAATATTATAATTATATTTATTATTAATGATTAACTTATTATCAGTGCATAATTTTATATTAGTATTATTATGTTTAATTATGTTATCATGTAATATAATATCATATTCAATTATATTTTCATCAGAATTTTCTATTCCTTTATAGTTGTATGAAAATACCAATGTTAAAAATAGCAAATACAGAAGTTTCATTTTATATTATTAATATAAAATATTTTTATATGTTTTATAAAATAAAATTTATAATAATTCATCCGCATATTTTATAATATAATCAATTACAATAGGTATAATTATAGGTAAATCTTCTTTATTAAATCTTTCTATATCCATAATTTTAGATTTTATTTTAATTTGTATATATCCTTTATGTTTTATCCATTGTGATAAAATATCAGATATGTTATTATAATGATAACCTTTAAAATAATGTCCATTAGTAATATAATTTATTAATTTATGTAAATTTACAAAAGGTATTAATAAATTGGGATTAAATGATAACGGAATTTCATCATCTCTTAAAAAATAGGGCGGTTTTGGAAAATCATATATCGGTAATTTATCATACATTCCACAATATAATTGTGTTTTTAGATATTTTTTTAATTGTATTCTATCGTTAAATTCCACATTTGTATTGAATATTTTACTATATAGAATTTTCTTTAAGCCTATTTTACACATTTATTTATAATATTAATACTATATTTATATTATTATTGAATTTCAATTTTTTTATTTTTAAATTCAATTTTTATAGTTTTTTATTTGATTTTTTTTAATTTACGACATCCAATATAATTAAATTCTTCCAAACAATCCAATGTTTCTGGGATTTCACTAATATTTGTATTGGCACAATCTAATTTTTTTAATGTTTCGTTATTTTATGTTGTTGCTTCGCAACAACATAAAATAGCCTCAATAACTTATTTTTGTCGCGAGCGACAAAAATAAGTTGTTTCAATTTCAGGAATTTTTATTAAATTTTCACATGAATCACAATTTAATTCTTCCAAACTATCTAATTCCTCGGAGATTTCATTAATATTTGTGTTTCGACAAATTAATTTTTTTAATGTTTTAATTTTTGGTATTTCTCTTAAATTTTTGCACCAAGAACAATTTAATTCTTCCAAACAAATTAGCGATTCTGGAATTTCATTAATATTCGTTTCATCACAATCTAATTTTTTTAATGTTTTTATATTTGGTATATTTATTAAATTATAACAACGGGAACAATATAATTCTTCCAAACATTCTAATGTTTCTGGTATTTCCCTAATATTATTTTTTTTACAAACTAATTTTTTTAATGTTTTAATATTTGGTATTTTTATTAAATTTTTATATCCGCCACAATTTAATTCTTCCAAATGGATAAATGTTTTAGGAATTTCCCTAATATTTGTTTTATTACAAACTAATATTTTTATTGTTTTAATATCCGGCAATTTTATTAGATTTCGACATCCGGAACAATCTAATATTTCCAAACAATTTAATGAAACAGAAATTTCGGAAATATTTGTATATTCACAATATAATTTCTTTAATGTTTTAATTTCAGGAATTTTTATTAAATTTGCACAATTGTCACAATATAATTCTTCTAAACAATTTAATATTTCTGGTATTTCATTAATATTTGTGGAACTACAATTTAATTTCGTTAATATTTTAATATTTGGTATTTTTATTAAATTTTCACATCCATAACAATCTAATTCTTCCAAACAATTTAATGTTTCTGGGATTTCACTAATATTTGTAAATTGACAATTTATTTTTTTTAATGTTTCTATATTTGGTATATTTATTAAAAGTTTACACCATGAACAATCTAATTCTTCCAAATTATATAATGTTTTTGGTATTCCAACAATATTTGTATCACAACAATTTAATTTTTTTAATGTTTTAATTTCTGGGATTTTTCTTAAATTTTTACAATTCGAACAATCTAATTCTTCCAAACAATTTAATGTTTCTGGAATTTCACTAATATTTGTATTTTCACAATGTAAATATAAAAGTGATTCACATAAATTTAAACCTGTTATGTGATTATTTTTATTAAAATTTAAATATTTTACATTATTTAAATTTTTAAAATTAAATTTTTTTCTATTTATTATAATTTTATCGATATTTATATCTAATCTAATTATTTTATTATATATCCAAAATAAATTCCATTTTTTGCAAACTTTTTTTATATTTCTTAAATTGTAAAAAATATTTGGTTGTAGATAATAAACATTCAATTCATAATATATAATATCGAATAATGCTTCAAAATCCATTTTATTTTGACTAAATTTTATATTTAATTTGAAATTCAATTTTTTATATAATTATAATAAATATATATTTGTATTTGGATAATTTGATAATAGTATTTTTTTTGAGAGCATGTTTTTCACATTTATATATAGATTTGTATTTGTATAATCATGAATATTATATTAATTCATTTAAAAATTGTTTAGAAAATATAAAATAAATTTATCTATCATTAACAAAAGTAAAAATAGTCTTTTCAACCTTATTTTGTGTATTATCATATTTATTAAAAGGAATTATATTGTTTTGTTCATCTGTTATTAAATAATATTTTCTTATTTTATCCGCGAATTTTTCTATTTGTTTTAATATTTCTTTCATTCTAACTTCATTATCTTCTTCGCTTTCATTAATAATATCATTTTTTTCATCAAATACTTTTAACATAATAGATTCTTCTATACAACTTTGTGATTTTACAAAAATAGTGGAACCATTATAATCCCTCATAGATTTTAATTAGAACTTATTAAAAGATTGATTAATAAGTTTACAATCAATAAATAAAATATATTATATTAATGATACTAATAATGAAATATTTTTGATTACATAACAACCAAATTAAAAATCAATTTTAAATTATATTTTTATATATTTATTAATATATTTTCAATATCTTTTGTTCTCTCGTAAGGTAATAATAAACATTTTACCAATTTATCTATATCAAACTTAAAATTTACATTTTTCGCATAATTAACATATTGTTGCATAAAATTAAATATCTCATCATATACTTGTTTTCCTTTTGTTGCCAATAAATTTAATATATTAACATCTAAAAATATATCATTACTTTCATCACCCATTAATATAATAGAATAGTTTTTTATTTTATTACTTATTTTTTTGTGAGTATTATTTATATTATTTGATAATGGACTTATAAATTCTGTTATTGGATTATCATAAAAATTTCTTAATTCAATTGCGGAGACATAACCAATCAATTCATCTGTATTTTCACTAAATTTATTAAAACCATTTCCATAAAAATAAACAGTTAATAAAAGAGATATATGTGACATTATTATCGCATTAAAAGCTTTAAACGATGAATGATCTAAAATTAATTTTTCGTACATTGTTATAAAATTATGAGGTAATTTTAATATTTCATAAATTGCATTAAAATTTAAATAATATTCTTCTAATTTTTTATAAAATTCAAAATAATCTAAATATTCATTCGTTAATGCTTTAATTATTAAAGTTCCTAATGAAAAAATATCCACATATTTTAATGATTCATTCGTTATACCCGTTAATAATAATTCGGGCGATGTTACGTTATATGTTGTTATTTTATGATTTAATTTATAATCATTTTCCAATATTAAAAAATTACTTAAATTGTAATCAATTATTTTTGGCGTTATTTTATTATTACAATATGCTATCCCAATATTTTCTAATTTAATATCTGTATGAATAATATTATATTTAATTAAAATTTTTATTGCATCTATTATTTTTTTTAAAATATAATATGATTGTATATTTTTATATAAAATATTATTTTCGCTTGTAAATATAATATCTATTTTTTCCATAATAAAATAATTATACGAGTAATTTGTCCAATTATTACTATATGATAAAAATTTATCCTTTCTATAATCACTATGCCGATTTATTTTATTTTCTAAATTAAAAAAAATATTATTAAAACCATAAATATAATCACTTAATGTACCATATTCATATATTTTTGGCATGATTGTGTTAATTTCTAAACTTAAATTACCTCTATTTAATAATATTTTTGATTCAATATCTGGTTCCAATTTTGAATAAATTTTTAATATTTTAAATTTATTTGACAAAAAATCATAAATTTCAAATATATATATTTCTTTATCTATTGTTAAAGCTCTATTTAATACATAAAATTTTTCGTAATATTCTTGTTTAATTATTAAGGCAATAATATATTGTGAATTATTAAACAATATGAAATATGGATTATTAATTTTTTTATTTATTGTTTTTGTGAAATTTTGTAAATTTTCATTAAATAAATCATTTGTTATTTTGATTGACAAATTAGATTCAATTATTTGATTATGTAATATTTTATTTGTTTCCAAATTTATAATACAAAATTTTGCATCTATATTATATTGTCCACCTTTCATAATATATAATATATTAATTAAAATATTTTCTATATTCTTCTATAATTTTTTTTCATTTCATTTTTATTTCTTTATTTTTAATATAATTTCAATTTTTAAATAAAAATAAATTATATAAATAGTTATTTTTTTTTTAATATTAAAGTATTTTTTAATATTTCTCCATTTGTATATATTATATTTGCATTCATCTTTAATTAAAACTATTTAATTTTCGTAAAAAGTTATCAAAATATAAAAATAAATATTTATAATCTTTATTAAATAATTATATATAAACAATTTCCAATTAAAAATGCATTAAAAATTTTTTATTTTGATTTAATTTTAAATGATAAAATCTTTTGACTATTAGATAAATGCAAAGATAAAAATTACGAAATATATAAATTTTTTCAATTGATGTTATATAAATATGATAAATATTATATTGTTTTTGATGATGTGTATTTAAAATTATGTAAAAAATTGAATATTAATGATATGTTTAGTCAAACATTTTATTTTGATCTATTATTATGCGAAAACTTTTTATGCCAAATTTTGATTTAATTTATAAATAAATTAAATTTTACATCCTTTGACATTTAAAAAGCCGATTTTATATAGTGTCATTTAGTTAAAAAAAATGTAAAAATATGATTATACCGTATTGTTTAATACGAATGAATATTTTACTTTTATTTTTATACTTATTTCGTTGAATATTTTATTCAACAATCTATTTTTTTTAATATTTTATTCTATTATGTGTAAATACGTTTATTATTTTTATCAATATAATTTCTAATTCCATTCAAAGTAGTTTTCAAATATTTCATCATTTACCCCATTTTTTCACATTATATCGTGAAAAATATCCTTAAATAAATTAAAATTTATCAAAGATATATTTTAATTTAGATGACATAAATTATTTATTATATTTTTCTATATATTTGTATTTTTTTTTAATTTATGTGAAATTAATTTTTTACAAAAATTTTTTAAATGAATTAAACTATTATCATTTCTATGTTCTTCATATTCTCTTTCTAATTCTTTATCTTTTTTTTTATGTAATTTATAACGTTTATTAACCCGCTCTTCATATATTTTTTGTCTAATTTTTACTTTTTCATTTAATCTTTCACTAATAGCAAAAAGTTCATCATCTGATAATTTGATTTTACCCAAATTATATAATGTTTTTTTATATTCATCGCTATTCACATCAAGTTCTTCATTTTCGTTAGCGATTAAATCACTTATATCAACATCTTCTATATCATCATATTTATGATTTTCATGAATTTGATTATATGTTTTTTTTATTATTTGTTTTATTGTATCGGTGTCTTCAATTTTTTTTTCGTATTTCCAAAAATTTCTTATTATTTGCAATATTCCCATAGATTTATTTCTTATTTTTTTATCATCTAATTCATTTATTTTTTTGATAACTTTAATAAATTTAATATCTTTTTTATCTAATAATTTAATCTTATTATTATATTTAGCAATATTTATTATACTTTGTAATAATAATCTTATTTTTTTTGGTGTAGAATCGTAAGAAATATCATTTGAAAAATTTTTTAAATTGTTTATAATATCATTTACAAATTCAAAATTATTTCCAAGTGTCTCTTTATATTTATCAATATCAATTTTATATAATAAATAAGATAAAGGATTATCTACCATACCATCAATTAATTTTATTAATTCTTTTTTATTCATTTCTATATTTATATTATTTAATAATATATTATTTTCAATTTTTTTATTTATAAATAATTTTTTATTATGATCAAAATTTTTATATATCGATGAATTATTATCAAATATATTATTTCTTTTAACGTTAAATGCTATACCACCATATTGTTTTATATTATTTAAATTTATTTTTTTAATAAATTCTATTAATTTTTTTTTAATTTCAACTATGTTATAATAATTAACAACATTTAATGTCAATCCATATATTTTTTTATTAAAATTAATTTTAGTATATAAAATTTTACTTTCTAATAAAATAAGTTTGAATGATTTGGAAATTAAACATGCATGTAAAAAACAATACCTATCAAATGTTTGAAAAATATATAATGAAGATTTATTAAATATTTCGATTTGCGAATGATCTCCAAATCGTTTCAAAAATGTTCCTGTTTTAATATATGGAATCATTTGTTTTTTAATTTCTTTTTTATTTAATTTTTCATTTTTAAAAATAGTTATATTATTTTTTAATTCTCTGTTAATTTGTGTATTATTATTTTTTAATTTATATATATTTTTTTTATCATTTATTAATATTTGTATACTATATTCATTTATAATATTCATATTATCAATAAAAGGATAATAATATTTAATATTTTTTTCTATATTCATAAAAACATTTTCTTTATTTAACATTATTTCAACTAAATTATCATCATAATTATCAATATTAAAAGAAGTATTAAAATTAAATTTTTTCCTTATATCCATAGTATCGCATGAACAATTTGCACTATCTAATGCTTTTTTGAAAGGGCAATAAATTAATGATGATTTAAATAATCCTCTCGTTTCAAAATATACATTACTATTACATATTTTATATTGATCTATATTATGTTTTTCTTTATCTTTGTTTTTTTCATTATTTTGTTTATACGCCAATAAACTACCATCATTATCTAATAATTTTTTCATGCTAAATATTGAAAAAATTTTTTCCATTGTTGAAACATCATCAACTTTATTTTTATAAATATCATAACCAATAATATCATATATTTGTTTAGCATACATGTCATTCTCATTATTATTTAATAAATATTCTATTATCGTCTCTCTTGTTAATATGTCAATATTTGATGCTTTTACAGGAAATTTAAAATCATATAAATTATCTATAACATATAAACTTTTTAAATTATCAATATATTTAAATTTGTTGATAAATAAACGATTATTTTTATAAAAAAATGATACTAAAAAAAATTTGTATTTTTCATAATAATTTTCTCTTAAAAATTTTAATATTTTAATTTTAAAATTAAAATTTTTGTACATTTTTATATCAATATCTGTTAATTTATTTAAGTTCAATAATATTTTTTCTAATTTTTCCATAATTTCATTTAATTCACTATCTATAAAAGCCTGCATTTTATAAATTAAAATATTAATATAATAAAAAAACATAATTATTATTGGTTGTGATAAATGTTTTGTTTATTTAAATTATTATTAAATTATAAATTAAAATATTTTACATATTCTTCTACAAATATGTCCCATTTCTTTCTTATTTCTTTATTACTCATTATTTGACTTTTCTTTTTATAATTTTTTTGTTGCGTATTTATCCAACAACCTAATTTTTTTATTTCTTGATTTTTATCATGTTTTGAAGGGCGTTTATTATTTTTATCAATATATTTTTTAACTTCTTTTAATATTTTTTCCCATAATTCTTCATTTGTCATAAAATATTTCGCATATTCTTCTATAAATTTTTTCCATTTATTTATTATTTCTTTATTTTTCATTATTTTACTTTTATTTTTATAATTTTCTTGTTGATGACTAATCCATTTACCTAATTTTTTTATTTCTTGATTTTTATCATGACATGAAGGGCGTTTATTATGTTTATCAATATATTTTTTAACGTCATTTAATATTTTTTCCCAGAATTCTTCATTTGATATAAAATATTTTTCATAATCTTCTATAAATTTTTCCCATTTCTTTCTTATTTCTTTATTTTTCATTATAAAACTTTTATTTTTATAATTATTTTGTTGAGTACTTATCCATAAACCTAATTTTTTTATATTTTGTTCTTTACTTGTTGACGATGGTCGTTTCTTATTTTTGTTAATATATTTTTTAACTTCTTTTAATGTATCATCCCACGCTTCTTCATTTGTCATAAAATATTCTTTGTATTCTTTTATAAATTTTTCCCATTTCTCTCTTATTTCTTTATTTTCCATTATTTGACTTTTATTTTTATAATTTGTTTGTTGTATATTTATCCAACAACCTAATTTTTTTATATTTTGTTTCTTATCGCAACATGAAGGGCGTTTCTTATATTTATCAATATAAATTTTAACTTCTTTTAATCTTTTCTCCCATATAACTTTTCCCCATCTATCACATATTATTGTCCCCAAATTATTTTCAAATTTATTAAAATCTATTTTTATATTACTATATTTTTCTATATCTTTTACGTCAATATTAAATTTTCTATTAGTTCCATTTATTTTTTTTCCATCTCTAATAATAAATTCATCAGTTATTCTATCGTCAGTTGTTCCTATTGATTTTAGTACAGCTTTTATTGTTATAAAATCGTTGTTATCAAATATGTTTTCATTTTCTTCATTAAATTCAATTACGCTTGGCAATAATATATTTCCTAATTTTTTACCTTCACTTTTCCTCAAACATCTCCCAATACTTTGTATAATATCTATCACTGATATTTTATTATCAACAAAACATACGCAATCCACTTCTTTAATATCAACTCCTTCAGTAAAAATTCTTGCACTTGATATAATACTTATTTCATCTTTAATAAAATCATTAACCACTTTTTTCCTCTTTTTCATACTTGATTCACCTGTTAGATAATAACAATTACATTTTATTTTCATCAATTTAATAAAATTTTGTAATAATTTATAAAATTTATTTGCATTTGCATTAATATTATTAAAAGTTAATATATGTTTTAATCCATAATTTTTTAAACAACGGCATACTAAATAAGCGCTCATATAATATCTCATTTCAATTTCTTCATTGCATAAATTTTTATCAATAACATATTTGTTTTCTTTTAACATAGATTTATAATATTGTTTATTTATCAAAGGACAAATAATTTTATAATCACACAATTGTTTGTCTTCTATCGCTTTTTTTAACGAATAAGTATGTATTATATTTCCATAAATATTTTTGTCATCCATTGATAAAATATTTAATTCATCATCATCACTTAATTCATTGTTTCCCTTATAAATTTTCTCCGTTGCTGTAGTAAATAATCTTTTTTTTATTTTTAATTCATTACTTAATAGACTTGAAAATGTTCTATTACTATTTCCCACCGTTTTATGCGCTTCGTCATATATACATATATCTAATTTAATTTTATTTTTTATTAAAACATCACATAATATATCAGATGATTGATAAGTTGTGATAATAATATATTTATTATTTTTGATTAAAAATTTTTGTATTTCTTTTTTGTCAGTAGTTAAAATTAATCCTGTATCAGGTTGTTCTTTGATTTCTGCATCGGAACCAATTAATAAATATTTACAATTATTTTTCATTTCGCTCCATGTGTTATAAACTTGAGATAACAAATATAAAGAAGGAACGGAAATACAAACATTATTTAATTTTAATTTTTCATATATCCAATAACACACCAATGTTTTACCAGTCCCGCATGGCATATATAATCTTCCTTTGTCATTTTCTTTAAAATAATTAATTGATTTATTTATTATTTCATTTTGATAATTTCTTGGTTCAAAAATTATTTTTTTATATTTTTCTTTCATTAAAAAATTTTTCATCAAAATAAAAGTATTTATTGAAGTTTCTTTTAATGTGTGATATAAAATATTTATAACATTTGGACATTTGTCAATATATTTATTTGGATTAATAGTATTAGAAATAAATATACCTTTTTTAAATTTTCCAGAAATCCCAAAAGTTAAACCAAAGAATGTGCTTAATTCATTCCAAGATATTTCTTTATTAATATTTTTTCTATATTTGCATTGGACTGCATAAAATTCATTATTAAAAGTTTCTAAAATAATATCAATACCAATATCTTTATTTGATGGAATATTTAATTTTTCTTTAATTTTGAAAGAAGCATCTTTTAATAACCACGAATTTTTAATTAAATTAGCCCATTTATTATCAAATGTAAAAAATAAATCACAAAAATATTCGAAATATTTACCTTTTTCGTCAGTTGTCAAATCTTTTAATTTATCATCAAATTCATCGTATGTATTACATTGCTTTATGGTGCTTTTAAATTTATTATCCATTATTAATATAATATATGATATTATATTAATATGATTTCAATTTTTTAAATGATTGGTATTATTAAAAATATTTTATATATTATTTAAAATCTCTCACCATAAACAACAGAAGACATTACACTTTGCAATCGTATTTTACCAGACGATTTCTCCGGTAACATTACCATTAGTTCATTATTGTCATCAAATAAAATAAATTCAATCGCGTTTTTTAATTTTCCTGTAATTGGATCAGTTATACGAGATTTAAATTTTTCCGCAGCCGATGCTACTGAATTTCGATCATACCAATTTAATGTGGATACCCCAACTATTGGGGCGTCATTTATAATAATATTCCCATTTAATTTTGCATTACTTAATTCTGCATTACCACCAACAATTAAATTTTCTATCTTAGTGCTTCCTTTTTCGATGATCGTATTTCCCCTTATATAATTAGTTCCATCTTTGTATGGTAAATGTGTTTGCCAATTTAAATCATTTGTTCCCCCCATAAGAGTAGTATAACCAGACAAATTAGTGATTCCCTTGTTTGTTATTTCATTTGTTGTCAAACTAGAGGATGAAATATTTCCAACTAAATCAATATTATTAGAATTAAAATTAGTATTCCCATTTATATTTAATCCTTTATTACAATTTAATAAACTATTTAATTCTATCAAATTTGTTTCAGGATCAACAGATGCAATAGAATTTGTAGATAAATTATCAACTTTCATATTATTTGTATTATAAATTGATGACACATTTGCTATTGCTTCATCTGTTGTAAAATTTTCTATATTCTTATTTGTTTTATCAATATACGAATATATAAATATTATTATTAAAACAATAATGACAAATATTATAATAGCAATCATATATTAATTATATAATATAAATAAAAAAATTGAAATTTCAACTTTTCTAAAAATCTTTAGATTTTTAGAAAAGTTCTAATCAAAATTTTTTATAATGTTTTTCTTCGAAAAACATTATAAAAAATTGAAATTTCAATATAAAATTATTACAATATATTATAAGTAAAATGGAATTAACCACAAATGCATTAGATTTTGATTTTCTTCAAATTTATAACAATACAGACCCAAGATTATTAGAAATCGATGGAATATCAAAAGAACAATTAGATATATTCTCTTTGGCTAATAATTACCTTAGTTATGGGTCGGATATATCAATTGATCAAAATGCAAACGTAAATGGAAAATCATATGGAAATTTCCAATCGGAAATAATTAAACCAATTTTAAAATTAAAAGGATACAATGATTTATATATTTCCATGAAAAATAATTTTTCAAAAAAAGAAGCAGATAATGCTATGCAAAGTATTTTTAATGGTGATGTGTATGTTCATGATGCTTGTCATATGCAAATCCCATATTGTTGGGCAACATCTATTTCACATCTTGTTTTTGATGGAATTAAAAATAATGAACAATTACAATCAAAACCACCAAAGAAAAGGCGTTCATTTATTGATATGGTTAAAGAATTTGTAATTCAAATGGCGCATGAAATTGCTGGTGCTGTAGCAATATCCGATTTATTTGTATATTATGCATATTATGTAAAACTTGAAATTGACAAATTTAAAGAAAATGGAATTGATCCAAATATTCCAAATGTCAATTTATTAACAACTAAATTAAGAAAAGAAATAGAAGATGATTTTCAATCATTAGTTCATACATTAAATATGAAATTACGGACATCATTTCAATCTCCATTTACAAATTTATCGATTTTCGACAAAGAAAATTTATATACATTATTTAATGATATTGTGTATCCTGATAATAGTAAGCCAGATTTTGATTTAATAATGGCGATTCAAAAAATATTTTGTGATTGGTTTTCATGTGGAGATCCATTATCAAAATTACCATATAGATTTCCAATTGTGACTTTAAATATCAAAAAAGACGAAAAAACAAATGATATCTTAGATAAAAAAACATTTAAATATTTTTGTAAAATAAATTCTAAAAACGGATGTTTTAATTTTTATATATCTGATGGATTTAAAATTGCAAGTTGTTGTCGCATGATATCATCTCATAATAAAATGGATTCATTTGGGAATGGGGGTATTTCAATAGGTTCGGCTCGCGTCGCGTGTATTAATCTAGCACGTTTTGGGCATATTGTTAAAATAACAAATATTGATATCGAAACAGGATTACATGAATTATTAAATAAATGTAAAATTATATTATTAAGTCATAGAAAAATATTAGAAAAAAGAATTGATGAAAAATTTTTACGATTTTTTGATGAGGGAATTATGAATTTGAATCGATTATTTTGTACCATAGGAATAAATGGTATATATGAATGTGTTGAAGAAATAACCGAAAATCCATTTTCACAAGAAGGATTAAGTTATTATAAACAAATATTAGAATTTATAAATGATTATACAAAAAAAATTAATGAAACAATATTTAATTGCGAACAAGTTCCAGCTGAAAATCTGGCTTTTAATTTTGCGAAAAAGGATAAACTTTTATATAATATGAATTATGAATATTATTCAAATCAATTTGTTCCATTGGATTATAGTATTGATATTGAAAACAGAATTATATATGAGGCATTATTTAGTAACTTATTAAGTGGGGGTTGTATATCACATTTAAATTTAATAGAAAAAATAAATTACCAACAAATGAAAAAATTAATTAAATTTATAATCAAAAAAAATGTTTCACATTTCGCTATTAATTATAATTATTGTATTTGTTCAAATGGGCATATAACTACAAATAAACCAAATAAATTATGTAAAATTTGTAATTGTGATGTTAAAGAATTTACACGTGTTGTTGGATATTTTACACCAGTTCAAACAAATTTTTCGAAAAATAGACAACATGAATTCAAGGAAAGATATTTTAGTTAATATTATTTTATTTAATTTTGTTACATAAATATTATTAATTTGATTACATTTATTTATTTTGTGATTCTAATTTTTCTAAAAAATTGAAATTTAAATTAAATATAAATATAATTAAAAATAAATGGATTTTAAGAAATTATACGACATTATATATTGGGAATTAAATGTTTATTATTTACAACCAAACATTTTATATAATTTGAGAAATGTAAAAAAAGTTTGTAAAAAATGGAATTTATTTTGGGAATTTAATAAAATAATTAGATTGGATATAAGTACTGATAAAATTATTACAAATGAAAAAATATTTAGTTTAAAATATTTAAATAATGTTAAATATTTAAATTTTAATAATAATAATTATGTAAGAGATTTAAATTTTTGTAAATCGCTTTTGTATTTATATTGTGAAAATACAAATATTAATGAAATTCCAGAAACATTAGATTGTTTGGAGGAATTATATTGTTATTCTTGTAAAAATTTAATAAATATACCAAATATAAAAACATTAAAAAAATTAAATTGTACTAATACAAATATTAGTGAAATCCCAGAAACATTAGATTGTTTGGAAGAATTAAATTGTTCATGTTGTAAAAATTTAAAAAAAATTCCTGATATTCGCGCAGTATGCGCGAATATTAGGACTGAAATTTTTGTGAATACAAAAATTTATCCTGAAATAAAAACATTAAAGAAATTAAATTGTGCATATACAAATATTAGTGAAATCCCAGAAACATTGAAATGTTTAGAAGAATTATATTGTTGTTCATGTAAAAAATTAGAAAAAATTCCTGAAATTAAAACATTAAAAAAATTATATTGTCCTTATACAAATATTAGTGGAATTCCAGAAACATTGAATTGTTTGGAAGAATTAGATTGTTCTTATTGTGAAAATTTAATAAAAATACCAAATATTAAAACATTAAAAAAATTAGATTGTGGTAAAACAAATATTATTGAAATTCCAGAAATATTAGATTGTTTGGAAGAATTATATTGTAATGCTTGTTTTAATTTAATAAAAATTCCTAAAATTAAAACATTAAAGATATTATATTGTGGATTTACAAATATTAGTGAAATCCCAGAAACATTAAATTGTTTGGAAGAATTAAATTGTTATAAATGTAAAAATTTAAGAAAAATTCCTGATATTCGTGCAGTATGCGCGAATATTAGGACTGAAATTTGTGCAAAGCACAAATTTATCCTGAAATTAAAACATTAAAGAATTCCAATTTTTTAAAATGTAAAAATTTAAGAAAAATTCTTGAAATTAAAACATTAGAAATATTAGCGAAATTCTAAGAACAACTTTATTGTAGCGAGTAGCAAAATTAAGTTATTGAGGATATTTTATAGCAATTAATAAACTTAATAATTTATTTTATTATTAAATATAATTTAAAGTAAAATATATTTTCTATAACTATTTGACCATAATACATTGGAATTATACGTTTATTATTTACAACCAAATATTTTACAAAATTTAAGAAATATAAAAAAGTTTGCAAAAAATGGAATTTATTTTGGAAATATAGTAAATATAATTAGATTAAATATAAATGCTAATAAAATTATATCGAATAAAAAATTTAAAAAAAATTGAATTTTAAATTAAATACAAATATAATTTAAAATAAATGAATTTTATAGAACTATTTGATATTATATATTGGGAATTAAATGTTTATTATCTACAACCAAATATTTTTTTTAATTTGAGAAATATAAAGAAAATTTGCAAAAAATGGAATTTATTTTGGACATATGGCAAGATAATTAGATTAAATATAAATACTGATAAAATTATTCCAAATGGAAAAATATTCAGTTTAAAAAATTTGAATAATATTAAATATTTACATTTTAATAAAAATAATTATACGCGTGATTTAAATTTATGTGATTCACTTTTGTATTTATATTGTGAAAATACAAATATTAATGAAATCCCAGAAACATTAGATTATTTGGAAGAATTATATTGTGGGGGTTGTCAAATTTTAAGAAAAATTCCAGAAATAAAAACATTAAAGAAATTAATTTGTTTCAATACAAATATTAGAGAAATCCCAGAAACATTAAATTGTTTGGAAGAATTAAATTGTTTTTATTGTTTTAATTTAAGAAAAATTCCTGAAATTAAAACATTGAAGAAATTAAATTGTGCGGACACAAAAATTAGTGAAATTTTGGAATCATTAAATTGTTTAGAAGAATTAAATTGTCATAATTGTAAAAATTTAATAAAAATTCCCGAAATTAAAACATTAAAAAAATTATATTGTGAAAATACAAATATTAATGAAATCCCAGAAACATTAAATTGTTTGGAAGAATTATATTGTGGGGGTTGTAAAAATTTAATAAAAATTCCGGAAATTAAAACATTAAAGAAATTAATTTGTGAAGGTACAAATATTAGTGAAATCCCAGAAACATTAAATTGTTTGGAAGAATTAAATTGTTTTTATTGTAAAAATTTAATAAAAATTCCGGAAATTAAAACATTAGAGAAATTAATTTATTTCAATACAAATATTAGAGAAATCCCAGAAACATTAAATTGTTTGGAAGAATTATATTGTCGAAATTGTCTTAATTTAAGAAAAATTCCAGAAATTAAAACATTAAAAAAATTAAATTGTGAAAATACAAATATTAATGAAATCCCAGAAACATTAAATTGTTTGAAAGAATTATATTGTGGGGGTTGTAAAAATTTAAGAAAAATTCCTGAAATTAAATCATTAAAGAAATTATATTGTTTCAATACAAATATTAGAGAAATCCCAGAAACATTAAATTGTTTGGAAGAATTAAATTGTTTTTATTGTAAAAATTTAATAAAAATTCCGGAAATTAAAACATTAAAGAAATTAAATTGTTATAATACAAATATTAGTGAAATTCCTGGAACAACTTAATATTGTCGCAAGCGACAATATTAAGTTATTGAGGCTATTTTATTTTGTCGCAAAGCGACAAAATAAAATAACGAAACATTATATTGTTTAGAAGAATTAAATTGTTTTAAATGTAAAAAATTAATAAAAATTCCTGAAATTAAAACATTAGAGATGTTAATTAGTGATTGAAATTCCCAAATCATTACCAAATCTAGAATATATCAATTGATAAACTTAATGATTTACTTTATTAAATTTATAAATTATTTTTGATATTATACAATATAAATCCTTCCATATAATTATAATAAATATGATGATACAAAAACATTAATGGACAACTTAATAAGATTTGTATATTATATTAAGCGAACACATTTTGAAATACCAAAAATTATTTTTCGGAGAAATTGTATAATAAATAAACATTGAAGAAAAAATATGATTTAACAAATGATGCAATTAGGATTAAAACGAAAAGGACTAATCAAAAAAAAAAAAATCATACAAAATTAGTTATTTTTAATTGACCCTTTGAGAAATAATAAAATTTGTATATTATTTAACAGACACTCATTTTATTAATATATAAATCTTATTATTTACTTTATACGTAGACAATAAATAGAGATAATTAAAAATAATAAATTATAGGAAAAATTAATTATTTATTTATAAAAATCAAAATAGAACAATTAAATATAAATAAATTCATATTTTTTTCCATATATCAAATTTATTTTTTTTCATAAAATATTGATTCTTCGACACTAAATTTTCTATATCATTTGATAAATTATTAATATCATATTTTCCACATTTAATCAATTTGACATTTTTATTATTTAATATATTATTAAAATTATTTTGTAAATGTTCAAATTCATTACCTGTGTAAATACAAATTTTTTTATTTAATTTATTGATAACATCAAATAAAAATTCATATTGAAAAAATGGATCTCCACCTGAAAATACACAATATGAAGGCATTTCAAATTTATTTATGATATGTGCTAAATCGTCTGAATTTATTTTTTTTCCATAATACAAATCTTGTAAAATTTCATTTTGGCATCCATAACATTTAATATCACATCCCGTGAAATAAACTATAACACTTATTTTATTTGGAACATCAATAAATGATAAATTAATATCAGCAATATACCCGTCCATAATATTTATATTAAATACAATATAATATTATTCAAATATCAATTTTTTTATAATAATTAAATTACAAATTTATTTTATTGCTAAAAAAATTAAATTTATAATTTAATCAATTTTCAAAGTTTTTAATAAAAAAATTAAATTTGTAATTTAATCAATTTTCAAAGTTTTTAATAAAAAAATTAAATTTCTAGTTTATCTTGTCCATGCCATAATAATTTTGGTAATGGTTCAGGTTCATGATCATAAATTCTAATAAATGTTTTTCTAGATCTTTCAGGATCGCTTTCATTTCTCAAATAATAATGTAATGGTTTTCCATCCTTTTCATAATTATATAATATTTTTTGTATTGAAACAAAAGGAAGATCTAAATTAAGTTCTGTAAATGGTCTTAAATCTCGATCAGTGTAATTTTTATTTTTAATTCTAAATCCATACATTAATTCATCAAATTTAAATATTTTAAATTCAGTTTCAATTGCTTCCGTTGGTAAATCAACACGCACCCCTCGTTTCAAATTATTTCCCCTATTTTGTATCGCTTCCAAGCACGTATTTAATACAATTTCACTAAATGTTGCATATGCGAATTTTAATGATTCCAAAAATTTTTCATGAAATACTTTATGTTTTTCATCCCGTTCTTTTTGTTTTTCGAGCCCCTTATTATATGCTTCATCCGAATGTGTAAATTTATTTAATATATCTTCCATTTTACTTTATTATGACATTAGATTGTAAAGATTTTAAATTTCAATTTTTTAATTAATATATATATATTATGGCTATAATTTTAAATCAAAATTTATTTAATATATCATCAAATATTTATAATAATTTTGTGTCAATATTTTATTCACACCCAAAAAAGTATATAAATTAAATAATAATGTTTTTTATGAAATTTTAAAATTAAAATGATACAACGATTTATATATTTATATGAAAAATAATTTTTCAAAAAAAGAAGCAAATAACGCTATGCAAAGTATTTTTAATGGTGTTGTATATGTCCATGCTTGTCATACTCAATGCCATAGGCAAATCCCATATTCTTGTCATACACAAAGCCATACGCAAATCCCATATTAATGTTTCATATGCGAATTTTAATGATTTCGAAAATTTTTCATAAAATACTTTATGTTTTTCATCCCGTTCTTTTTGTTTTTCGAGCCCCTTATTATATACTTCATCCGAATGTGTAAATTCATTTAATATATCTTCCATTTTACTTTATTATAACGCCAAATCGCAAATATTTTAGATTTCATTTTTTTTAATTAATATATATATAATATAATATTATACATATTATGGCTATAACTTTAAATCAAAATTTATTTAATATATCATCAAATATTTATAATAATTTTGTACCAATATTTTATTCTAAATCGGGAATATATAAATTAGATAATAATGTTTTTTATGAAATTTTGAAAAATAATTATTATGAATTATGTGATGAATTTAAAATTAAAAATAATTCACAATTTAATATTAATTATAAAGATTTAAAATACGATAACACATTAAAATGTTATTTTGGAGAATATCATGCTATTTTTCCCGAAGAAAATTTAATTAGGATATTTGGATTTTTTGATAATTATCCGCGGGATGGATGGCATTTATTTTAGCATTATTAAAAAATTAGGCATAAATAATATATCATCGTCAAAAATAAATTGTGTATTAGTAAACAAAGATTATGAATTTGATATTATTAGTATTAATAATAGTGAAAAAGTAGTATATAAAAAAAAAATTATTGAAACAAATATAAATTTAAATTATTATGTTGATGATTTATTTATTCATTAATTATTTTGTAATGAAATTAACCAATTCCTAATATCTTGGTTACATAAATGGGATATCTTTTGGATTATAGTTTCCATATTAAATCCGCCCAAATTATAAATTCTTTCAGCAACATCACGATATCCATTTATGCAAGCTTTTTTAAAAGCATAATCATTTTTCGCGTGATGATCCAAAATACCAATATTAATAAGCCAATCCACAACATTAAAATGTCCATTTTCTGAAGAAACACAAAATGCCTGTTCATTGTTAAAATGAATATCAATTTCTCCTAAATCATATAAATATAACATCATGTCATAATTACCATGTTCGCACACATCTGCAAAAACATTTTGTTTTAATAATTTTAATTTTTGTTGATTAAAAATATTTTTCTCAACAAATGTTCTTACAATTCTTCCAAAACCATATTTACAACATCCACACCATAAATCATCCAAGTTAATTCCAATATATTTAAATAAATCTTTTTCACTTAATAAGAAATCCTCAATATTTTTAATATTTCCTATTACAATTTTATTTGTTTTATAATGATCATCAGCATTATAAACGACAGCATTATCTGGAACTTTAATTGTTGCAACATATTTTCCATTAAATAAAAATAATCCTAAATTGTTTAATGAAAAAATTTTGAAATTAGAATTATCATCAAATATATTTGTTATGTCCAATCTTTCGATTGTTTCGTATGGAACATTTATATTTCCACAATAAATTCCATTAACGTAATAATTGTCCGGAAGTACCATATATAATTCTTGATTTTTTAAATTGTGTCCAAAAAAAAAGCGGTAAGACATTTGATGTATCAACAAGTAATAATATATATATATATACTTTTCAATGATTTAGAATTTCAATTTTTTATAAAATATGGATTTTACTCGTACATTATAAAAATTTCTAACTAATCTATTAAATAAAAAAATTTCGCTTCAATATAAGATTTTTATATTATTTAATGGGCAATAAAAAGTTATATGATACTTATAATGCGTTTATTTCATCAATTAAATTATCTATATTAATATTATTTTTTTCTTTATTATTAATATATTTGATACAATTATTTTTTAAAATTATTGATTGAACTAATTTATCATTTCTAATTTTTTCTTTTTGTTCACATGTTAATTTAACATTATAATAATATTCTATCATTTCAATAATATTTTCTCTTCCCATGTATTCAAATTTTATTAATTCCATTCTTCCGGTTCTATAAATGGCGGGATCTATTTTTTCATGATTATTTAATGTTCCTATAAATATCATTCCATCTTGATCTATATTTCCATCTAATATACTTAGAATTAATCCAATATTTAAAGTATCTTTATTTTCATTTGTTAATGTAGACATATTTTCTTTATTTGTTTCTCCCGTTATAATTATTGTTGAAGCATGTTCATTATTAGTTTGTATGTTTTCATTATTTTTTTTTAAAATGTCCATAGATTGTAATGAATCTAGCTCATCAAGCAAAAATATAATCTCATCCATTTTATATTTTATTCCATTAAAATTTCTTTCATAAATAATTTTTTGCAATTCAATATTCTTTTTAATTCTTGATATTGGAATATAAACAATACTTCTCCCTGTTAAATTAGCAATGGCTGTTACAAAACATGTTTTTCCTGTTCCAGGTGCTCCCGAATACAAATGTCCAATTTTTCTTTTGATACCATTTATTTTAAAATATTCTTTATCGGATAATTTTTTGATATCATCAATTATCATATTTTTATTATCTAAAAATAAATTATCGATAGTTTGTGATTTATCTAAATCATAGCAACTAAAATTCATCTCAATATTATTATTGTCCATCTTACTTCCATTATATATAAAAATATTTTGCATTTTTTTATTTATTGTTTCATTATATTGTTTTTTTATATCTAAATAAAATTCTCCTAATTCTAATAACGATTTTTTATTTGATTTTAACACAAAATATGTTGTTATTTTAGTAACTGTTGCGCACATTTGTCTCATTTCACAAATACTTAAATTTATATCGTCAGATATATTTATTAAATTTTTATAATTTTTTTTAGCAATTTTATTATTATTTAATTTGTTTGTCGCGTCATCATTAAGATTTTTTTTTTCTTCAATATATTCTTCGTCATATTCATTCATTGGAATAAAATATAAATTTTTATTATTTTTAAATTTCGATTTTTGTATATTATTATTATTATTATTATTATTATTATTATTATTATTATTATTATTATTATTATTATTACTATTACCATTTTTTTCTTTTTTATTTTTATATATCGTCGCCATTTTCAATATATTTTTATTTAACTTTATTTTTGTGTTTATATACCAAATTAAAGGTAAACATTGGGATAAAACATGATCTCCTAGTCCACAAAAATCAAATTTAGATTCTTTCATCGGAATATATAATTCATTTTCATAATTATATTTTTTAAAAATATACTTGTAAATTAATTTTTTAATATTATTATATACAAAACCAAATAAATTTTGAATAATATTTTTAATATCCGGTATTATTAATTCAAATATTTTTGTAAAAAAAGTTGTTATTAAAGGAATTAATGCCATTATAAATACTTGAGACATGACATTATCCGAATTCTTAATTATGTCCATATATACGATAATATATTTATGTAATTTGTATTGGTTATAAAATTCAATTTTTAGTTAATATTTCATAGAATTACTAATTAAATTTTTTTAATTTTTCTAGTATTATAATATAATCAAATGGGAAGTTCTAATTCTAGACAATACGTTGATATTAAGGATAATCCGGAATTACATAATAAATTTTTAAAAAATGTTTCTGTTTTGAGTAGTCATAATAGTTATATAACTGAAAGTCAATGTTCTAGTGCGTCAAATAGTGCCATCACAAAATGTATCGAGTCTGGAATCAGATGTATCGAACTTGATATTTTTAATAAAGATATTTCTAAAGGTGATAATGAACCTGTGGTTGCGCATGGTTTTGCAAATCCAAATGGTGATGTTTTTATGACAAACAAAATATCATTAAATAGTGTTATGGAAAATTTAAATAAAATTGCATTTGAAAAAACATCCGATCCGCTATTTATATATTTAAATTTAAATACGCATGAAAATATAATATGTAATGAAAATATTTATCAAACCATAACAAAATATTTTTCTGATAAATTAATAAATGGAAATGTATTAGATATTCCATTAATTAATTTAATAAATAAAGTAATAATAATATCTGATTATATTAATTCAGGCAATTTAAAAAATATAATAAATATAAGAATAGCAATAGATTTTTTAAATTTTAATTCTTCATTTACCGGAATTACTGAATTAACAGAAAATCGTTTAATTAGGATATATCCTGCTCCATCCATTTCATCATTATTATCTTATAATTACGATAGTATTCCTTTTATAAATAAAGGCTATAATTTTATTTCAATGAATATATCAAAGAATGATAAAAATCTACAAAATTATTATAATAAATTTAATAATTCGCGTTTTATAATAGTATAAAAAATTTTTTTGTATAAAAAAAAATTTTCTTATTAAAATATATAATCAAATAATTATGGAAGTTAAAGATATGTTATTGAATTTAATATACGTTATAATTGCATTAATCATATTTGGTATTATAGTTAGTTTCTTATGGAACTATACTATGCCAGAACTATTTCCCGTCAGGAGAATCACAATTACACAAGCAGTAGCATTAGTATTCTTGATTAATATATTGTTTAATGGTGCTGGTTCATGCACATCATTTGTTAATAATAAATAAAAACATTATTGATTTATTAATTTACATTATTATAAATACTAATTATAATAATGGATGTATTTAAATGTATTAAAACTATTATGTTTGAAAATGATTTAATATGCAAAAAAAATTTAATAATAGAAGGAAAACTATTAAATGAATACATTATTGATATAATAAATAAAATAATAGATAAAAAATTAGAATTGCTGAGTTTATCTCCAACTATACATATAAAAAATAATAATAATAACATAAAAGATGTATTATTAAATGATATATCGGCAAAAATAAATAATTTTTCTTTAAATTTAAATTCATGTATGCCTATTGTGAATAATGTAACCACAGAATTACAACAAACAAAAGAAAATATTGACAAATTTTATTCTGAATTCAAAAATTTTAAAAATGAAATGTCAAAATTTGTCGAGACAACAAATTTAAAACAAACACAATTAATAGAAAAACATATGACTCTAGAACATGACATATCGCAACAATCTTTACGTTTAGATGATCGATATTTTTCTAATAATCTTCAAAATCAAATTTTATGTGATAATACGCCATTATCGCCAACTGGAAAATCTATTATTAATAACGAATTAAAAATGTTAAAAGAACAAATAAATAATTTACAAAAAAATAATGATATTGCACATTCTATTGATATTTTAAAAAAAGATATTGAAAATATTAAAATATTTACTGACGAACATAAAAAATCTTCATATGATAGTAAAATAGAAATATTAGAAAACCAATTAAATCAAATTAATCATATAATTGGAAATATTACTAAAACTTTTAATAATATGACAATAGATAAGGAACATGTCCAAAATATGGGGAAAATAATAAATGGTATTAAAACAAAATTAGATATAATATCAAAACAAGTAGATATAATTACAATATCAATGGAAGAACCATTTGTCACAAATAATGGAGGAAAAATTTGGAATAAAGATGGTGTATTGAATCTTAGATATAAACATCCAAATGGTGAAATAAAAGATTATCCTTTAAATCTAAATATATCAAAAACATAAATAATATAAATATTATATTATATATGTTTTTAAATATATCAAAACATAAATAATATAAATATTATATCATATATTATATAAATGATACCAACAATTATAACAGAACAACCAGGTATTTTTGAAGAAAATAATAATATGACTAATCAATTTCAAACGCCACCTTCTCCACCATCGTCATCATTTAATAATTTATTGGAACAATCTACATTTAATGAATATAATGGGATTTTAAGATTTTCAAATGGACAAATTAGATATATAGATGGTGCGTTTTTAAATAAATATAAAAAATTAAATCAACCAATTATTCATCGTTCATGTGCAACATTTGATAAATATATCATGCCTTTATTAATTAAAACAAATGTCCATTTAACTACACATGATTTTAGAAATGAACTGGGAACGATATTAAATGATATTTATTATTATGGTATTATACTAGATACAGATCAAATTTATGAATTATCAGAAAAATCGGGTTTGGTAACACTTATGGGTATAATGAATAAATATAGAATTAAAAAGGAAAAATCGTGTTTTTCTGGTAATTTTAAAAAAAAACTCAAAAATTTTGAGAAATTATGGGACAAATATATTAATTTAGTTTCCATAAAACATAATAATGATGATTTTAAAGAATTAACATTTGAATTATTATATGATTCCATGACGGCGGGTCAATTTCCAACATTATTAACATTAAACGTGAAATATGCAAATATGATATATGAATTTTTTTATTGGATGAAACGTATTATTAAAGAAAACGATGATACAACATTTATAGCATTTCAAGTAAATTTAGCAAAAGATATCAATAAAAATCAATTGAATACTCCTGAAGATATGTGTTTGTCAATTACAAATATTTTAAATTTAAGTAAAACAAAAAATATAAACAAAAATGATTTAAAAAGGCAAATACATAATCTCACAATATTAAATAAATTAAATTCATAAATTATTTATTTGGTATTATTAATGGATGTAAATTTTTTGTGGGAAAATATTCATTATTTATATTTATTGATGAATTTGATTTTTTTAATGGTATTGTATCCATTTCAATATTTTTATGTTTAAATGGAGATGTTATATTAAATTCTTTTTTTTTCTTTTCCTTTTTTTTATTGTGTTTTTGTATATGTATCAATGTTTGTATTCTGCAACAAAGTATTGCCATATATATTAACACACATGATGTTACAAATAAAATAATATATATGATATATTGTGAACCCAATAATTGTTCTGATTTACTTTGCGTAAATATTTTTTTTTCTAATTCATTTATCTTATTTAATAATAAAATAATTGAATTGTTAATAATGTTTTCATATTTTATTGTGTATGTGGATGTAAAATCATTAATAAAATTATTTAATGTTTTGTTAATATTTATATCTATCATATTAATTTTTTCATTTATTAAAATATCAATAATGTCTTTTAATTTTGTAATATTTGTCTTGTCATTGATATAATTTTTCAAATCCGTTTCATCAAAACTGATATTTTTAATAAGTTGTTCTAAATTATTTATTTTATTATTAATATAATCTTGGAATTCTGTTTTATTGAAAGTATTATTAAACTTTATATTTTCTATAAATTTTTCTAAATTAATTATTTTGTTATTAATATAATTTTCAATATTAGTTTCGTTAAATTTTATATTTTTAATGAGTTCATCTAA
>Ga0209417_1001089_pt1 | contig 53136 bp, 52 predicted proteins | sample RifGroF2_FD_184002 | JGI IMG/M metagenome (GOLD analysis project Ga0209417, IMG submission 184002) | Groundwater microbial communities from Rifle, Colorado, USA - Groundwater F2 (SPAdes) (version 2) | ecosystem: Environmental > Aquatic > Deep subsurface > Groundwater | place: Rifle, Colorado...
TATTCAGGAAGAATGTTTAGATGGATTAGTTAAAACTCCAAAAGTTCTAAATATCGCGATACAAAAATATTTAAAATATTACAATGAAAAACGACTGCATTTTGGAATTAATTTGCAGTCGCCAATACAGTTTTTAAAGTCAAAGTGTTTCCAAGCTATTGATTAGAAAACGCCACACCACCATAGTCAAGTTGGTTATTAAATATTTTATTTTTATTATAAAAAGTATCTCAAAAACAAACTCTATTTTTACCAGAAGTACAGAAGTGGTCAATGACACGATCCCAGTATCAATGTTATAATTAAGAAGCAAATATAATAAAAAATAATTTTTATGATATCTATAAAAAAACACAATGGTCTAACCTGGATAGACCTAGAATCCCCACACACCCAAGAATTAGAAAAATTAGGTAAAGAATTTGATATTAATCCACAGACGATAAGCGAGCTAAGACACCCTAGTGATAAGCCAAAAGTAGATGTTTACAATAATTTACTTTACTTAATACTTCACTTCCCTAAATATGGGTATGGCGACAAAAAAGAATCTATCGAAATAGATTTTGTTATTGGAAAAAATTTTCTTATCACAACTCATTATGGGTCTTCCGATCCGATAATAAGCTTCTCTAAGGCTTTCGAAACAATCTCTATGTTAAATAAATTTGAGCTCAATGATTGTGGGCAAATATTTTTCTATTTAGTGAAAGAAATATATAAAAACACAGAGGAAGAACTTCTTTATATAGAGGGTAAACTACAAGACATAGAAAGCTCTATATTTACCGGGGATGGAGAAAAAGTACTGGAAAGTCTTTCCCGCGTTAATAAAGAATTAATAGATTTTAGACGCACAATAAGAACACACAAAGAAGTTTTTGTTTCACTGGAATCATCTGCGCATGAATTTTTCGGACAAGAGTTTTCTTATTATACGAATGCACTTATAGGTAGTCACGAGCGCGTATGGAATATATTAGAAAGCAATCGAGAAATACTCCTTGATCTTAGACAAACAAGCGACTCACTATTCTCAGCCAGAACAAATAGTATTGTTAGAACACTAACGATATTAACTTTTATTAGCATACCGGTTTCTCTGATTGCAAACATAATGGGAGTTAACGCTCAAAATATACCTGTAGTGGGACATCAATTTGATTTTTGGATAATATGGCTCATAATGTCAGTCATTGCTATTTTTATGCTCATATTCTTTAAATTTAAAAAATGGCTATAAAAAAATAATGATAAAGCTCCATAATTCTTTAAGTCGAAAAAAGGAAATCTTCAAGCCAATAACTGAAGGTATCGTAAAAATGTATGCTTGTGGTCCGACTGTATATGATTATGCGCACATAGGAAATTTCCGTACTTATATTATGGAAGATGTTTTGAGACGTATACTAAAATATAACGACTTAAGCGTATTGTATGTACAAAACATTACAGATGTTGGACACCTTGTCGGAGACGGAGACACCGGGGAAGATAAAATGGAAAAAGGAGCTAAAGCCGCAGGAAAGACGGCCTGGGAAATTGCAAAATTTTTTACGGAAGAATATTTAAAAGATTCTCATAAATTAAATATTTTAGATCCAAATGTTTCAGCCAGAGCTACTGACCATATAGCCGATCAAATTGCCATGGTAAAAAAACTTGAGGAGCTAGGATTCGCATACAAAATAAGTGACGGGATATATTTTGACACAAGTAAATCTAAAAATTATGGAGAAATCGCACAACTAGATAAAGAGGGTCTCAGAGAAGGCGCAAGGGTAGAGAAAAATCCGGAAAAAAGAAACGAGACTGACTTTGCCTTGTGGAAATTTTCTCCAAAAGACAAAAAAAGACAGATGGAATGGAATTCACCTTGGGGAGTTGGTTTTCCTGGGTGGCATATAGAATGTTCAGCAATGAGCACCAAATACCTCGGTGAGACTTTTGATGTACATGCCGGAGGAGTAGATCTCCTTCCCGTACACCACACTAACGAAATCGCCCAGAACGAAGCAGTGTTTGGACACAAAACTATAAATTATTGGGTTCATGGAGCATTCTTGCTTGTAAACGGGGGAAGAATGGGTAAATCTTTAGGTAACGCCTATACATTAGTGGATCTTGAAAAAAGAGGGTTTGACCCACTTGTTTTCAGATATTTTGTTTTTAGCGCAAGCTATAGACAGCCACTCAACTTCACTTGGCAAGCCATGGAAGGAGCATCAAGGTCTTATGAGAATATTATTCAAAAAATATCAGATATATTAGAAGAACCCCTTACTGTAGATAAAAATTATCTCGCGATAGAATATGTAAACAAATTCAAGGAACTCATAAATAACGATATGGCTCTGCCGGAGGCACTCTCTATATTGTGGGAAATAATAAAAGACAAAGCCGTTCCCAATAAAATAAAAATAAACACGATTGCCAACTTTGATGAAGTCTTGGGACTTTCTCTTATAGAAAAAGCAGTAACCAAAAAAGGAGAGGGATTTAATATACCAGAAGAAGTAATCGCCCTTTCCAAAGAAAGAGAGTTAGCAAGATCCAATAAAGACTGGAAAAAGTCCGATGAAATAAGAAAAAAGATTATTGATATGGGATTTGAAATAAAAGATACTGATGCAGGAACGAAGGTATCGCTAATAAAATAAAAAATAAACCCCAAGTAATTGGGGTTTTTATCCTATTATTTGAGCAAGAAAAGCAAAAATTATTTCAAGGGGTCGATAATACCAACGACGTGAATTTTTATTATTTTCAAACAAAACTGAATCTTTTTTCCATTCTGCCACGATAGAACGAAGTTCTTGAACCATGTCTTTTCTTTCAAACGACAAACTTGCTTCAATATTAAAATCAAAGCTCTGGGAATCTATATTATTTGATCCCATAAGCCCGACCTTATCATCTACAATCAATGCCTTTCCGTGATTCATGTGGTTCATAAGGTAAAACCTTATTCCATAGCGCGAAAGGTCTGTTGCAAAGATTTTGTTAGATAATTTTGCCAAAAACATATCACCTGATTTTGGAATAAGCACCTCTACCAGAACACTCCTTTCTGCTGTTTTCTTGAGTAGGTCTATAAGCCACTTTTTGGGTGCAAAATAGGGAGTAACGATGGTGACACGCTCTGTTGCCAATGATATTTTTTCAATATAATATCTTTTTAACAAAAATTTTCCGACGTTTGGAAAGTGGTCTAAAAGCCATATCTCCGTTTTCATCGCCTTCCATTCTCTTCGGAGAGATATTAGGCGCTTATCTTTTCCTCCGGAATAAAAATAACTATTTGAAAATGATCGGAGGATACTTCTAACAATTCTTCTTCCGGATATCCTAATATGCAAATCTTGCCACAATTTGTGGCTATTAACGATATTAACCCCTCCCATAAAAGCAACCTCTTCATCCACTATTAATATTTTCTTGTGAATTCGATGAAACCAATCGTTCCAAAACAAAACCTCTATCCCAAGCTCCCTCATCTCTTTTAGAAGTTTTCCATTCATACGAAACCACGCACTTCCAAATCCATCCACAATCATAAAAACTTTTATCCCCTCCTTTGCTTTCTTTTTTAAAAGCTCAAAAAAATTTAAATAAGGGCTAGTGTCATCACTTAAAATATACCCCTCCCAATAGATAGATTCCTTGGCCCCTTGTATCGATTCAAACATCGAGAACCAAGTTTCCTCACTGCCTTTAAAAAATTTATATTTCATAGTTAAAGACCTTCTTCTTTTAGCTTTCTCACAAACTCCTCTTCTTTTTTAGAAAGCTTTTTAGGAATCTTTATTCTTATGTTTATATGAATGTCTCCTCGGCCACTTCTTTCGGTAGGTACTCCCTTACCCTTAATCCTTAATATTTCTCCAAAAGAAATTCCTTCCGGTATCTTAATATCCATCTCCCCATCCAATGTTTTTAACTTATATATAGTTCCCAAAAGAGCATCAGTAAGTTTGATCTCAAGGTCGGTTACTAAATTAATTCCCTCTCTCCTCCATGTAGGATGTTTTTCTACGTGAATTTTAACATAAAGATCGCCGGGGCTTCCGTGCGGAACAGCCTCCCCCCTTCCAGAAAATCTTATCATTTGACCATCCTCTATCCCCGCCGGAACTTTCACTAAAATTTCCTCATTCTTTTTTAACACTCCTTCGCCCTTACAGTTTGGACAATTTTCTTTGGGATTCTCTCCTGCGCCGAAACATTTATCACAAACTCTTTCTGTGGCAAAAGTTCCAAGGAAAGACCTTTCGTTCTCAATTATTTTTCCGGTTCCGTCACAGGTTTTACATTTAACCATAGCACTTCCCTTTTTAGCTCCGGTGCCAGAACAAATATCGCAAACACTGACTTTATTTATCTGTATCTTTCTTTCAATACCAAAAATAGATTCTGAAAATGATATGAGAATATCGGCAGATATATCCCTACCTCTTTTTACTTTACCGCGACCAGACCTGCCTCCTCCAAAAAAACTACTGAACAGATCCTCCACATTAGAAGCATCAAACTCGACACCTTCTCCTCCGCCCCTAAACATATCTCCAAAATCAAATCCAAAACCACCCCCATTTCCAAAACCGGAAAATCCCTGGGGTCCTGCACCACCCCCAAAATTTTTACCATATCTATCGTACTGAGATCTCTTCTCATCATCAGACAATGTCTGATATGCCTCGTTTATTTCCTTGAATTTCTTTTCATCTCCACCTTTTTTATCCGGATGATGTTTGTGTGCAAGTTTATGGAACGCCTTTTTTATATCCTCTTTAGAGGCATTCTTTTCTACACCTAGTACTTTATAGTAATCCATATTTTAAATTAAAAGCTAAAAACGAAAAATGCAAAATAACAGCTCAAAATAAAAAATATTTTAAATTGTAAATCGTTGTTTTTAGTTTTTCTCTTTTCACTTTGCGCTTTCGTTATTCGGCGTCTCTTATGTTATCTTCCTTCTTTGGCTCTTCTGGCGCGGATTCTTGAGGTGCAGACTGATTCTGCTTCATCATATATTCGCCAATCTTTTGCATCTCAACAATAAGGTTATCAGAAGCTTTCTTAACGGCCTCTATATCGCCACTATCTTTTATTTTCTTGAGTTCATCTATTTTTGACTGAACACCGCCCTTTATCTCATCCGTTATTTTGCCCTCAGCATCCTTTAGTGATTTTTCAGCAGTTACCAATACTCCCTCTGCATGATTTCTGGCATCAATCTCTTCCTTCTTTTTCTTATCCTCTTCTGAGTGTAATTCAGCCTCTTTCTTCATTCTCTCTACATCTTCATCTTTAAGTCCACCTCTCGCCTCTATTTTTATTGTCTGAGCCTTGCCTGTTGTTTTTTCTTTAGCGGTTACGCTTAATATACCATTTACATCGATATCAAAAGTAACCTCTACTTGGGGCATACCTCTTGGGGCTGGTGGAATTCCTTCAAGAGTAAACTTACCAAGTGTCTTATTATCTACAACCATTGGCCTCTCTCCTTGAACAACGTGAATATCAACGGATGTCTGGCTATCTGCTGCGGTAGAAAATACCTGAGATTTAGATGTAGGGATGGTTGTATTTCTTTCAATAAGCCTTGTGGCAACTCCTCCTAATGTTTCTATACCAAGAGAAAGAGGAATAACATCCAGCAAAAGAACATCCTTCACTTCCCCTTGTAATATCGCTCCCTGAATAGCGGCACCAGCGGCGACGACTTCATCTGGATTAATAGATCTGTTTGGCTCCTTTCCAAAAAGATTTTTTACAGCTTCAATAATCGCTGGCATTCTTGTCTGTCCTCCAACTAAAATAACCTCTTCAACTTCAGAAAGCTTTAAACCGGAAGCCTCAACAGCTCTTTTTGTTATTTCTATTGACCTATCTATATATTCTTTAGCGAGTTCCTCGAGCTTAGCTCTCGTCATCTTCATAAGAAGGTGCTTTGGACCCGTAGCATCAGAGGTAATAAATGGAATATTTATTTCAGCCTCCTTAACAGTAGATAATTCGTGCTTTGTTTTCTCTGCTGCTTCCTTTAGTCTTTGCTTTGCAAGAGGATCGGTGGAAATATCTATACCACTTTCTTTTTTAAACTCTTCAGCGATCCATTTCATTATCTTCTGGTCGATATCTTCACCACCCATATGACTATCGCCGTCTGTAGACTTAACCTCTATTACATCATCACCAACATCTAGCACAGAAACATCAAAAGTTCCTCCTCCAAAGTCATAAACGGCTATCTGTTCATTCTTTTTTTTATCAAAACCATAAGCCAAAGCCGCCGCCGTCGGTTCATTCAAAATTCTCCTTACTTTGAAACCAGCAATTTCTCCTGCATCTTTTGTGGCCTTTCTTTGGGAATCACTAAAATAGGCTGGCACGGTAATTACTGCTTCAATTATTTCTTCTCCAATCTTTGCCTCAGCATCCATCTTTAATTTTTTCAAAACCATAGCAGAAACCTCTTCAGGGGTATATTCCTTATCATTCATCTTAACCTTAACACCCCCCTCCTGAGATTTTATTATAGAAAATGGAACAGAACCCTTGTCTCTTTCAACCTCTTTGTCGTCAAATCGGTGTCCCATCAATCTCTTTATACCGTAAATAGTGTTCTGGGGATTTGTGATACTTTGTCTCTTTGCAAGAAGACCAACTATCCTTTCGCCCGCCTTAGAAACAGCAACGATGGAAGGTGTGGTTCTGGCTCCATCCGCATTTTCAATTATTTTTGGCTGACCACCCTCAACAATGGCCATTGCTGAAAAAGTTGTTCCTAAATCTATACCAAGTATTTTTGCCATATTTTTTTTATTTTAGTTATCTTCTTTGTAAATACCGACCCTGACCTTAGCCGGCCTAACTACTTTTCCTTTAAATTTATAACCTTTTTGAATTATTGTAATCACTTCATCATCCTTTTCCTTCTCCGACACCTTCTCTGTCTCTATCGCCTGGCATAGTGTCGGGTCAAACTTTTCTCCAATAGTGCCAAACTGCGACAATCCTAATGAATAAAATATTCCGATTAAGTTTGAATAAATCCCTTCAACACCAATCCTCCAATTCTTATCAACCTTTTCCCAGGCCTCTTTGTTGCGAAATGCCACATCAAAGTTATCTGCTATCGGTATCAATTCCATCAATACTTTCTCTTTAATAAAAGGCTCCAGTTCGGACAGATTCTTTTCTTCGTTTTTTCTGGCGTTAGCGTAGTCAGCCTTTGATCTCTGCCATCCGTCCAAATACTGCAATTTCTCCACCTCACATGTCTTTAATCTTTCCCTTAATTTTTTAATTATTTTCAAAGGCTCTCCCTCTTCCTCATCTATTATTATATCATCCGTGTCAAACACGGCCTCATCGGAACCGATTGTAATATCATCATTTTTTAGAGTATCTTTTTCGTTCATTTTGGGAATATAAAACTAATATTTAAAGATGTTGCCGTGACGAATATCACAGCTTACATCGAGCATTTTAGTTATTATGACTAATAATGTCAAGCATCGTTTTTATAAAAACGTGCCATGAGATAGCTGAATTAAAGTTATCTCCTCTCCCACTCAGCGTCCTGCCTTACGAGATGGGATCTATCGTTCTTTTCCTCATGGATAATCGCTTCCATAACCCTTTCCATTCTGGTGCCCTGAGAACCTTTTACAAGAATAATGTCTCCGTCTTTTAAATAACCAACAACGAAACTAGCAGCAACCATTGAGTCTTCGAATTCGTGTATTTTTTCTTCATTCATACCAGCCATTTGCGCACCTTCTGCAAAAAGCTTCCCCTTTTTACCTACTGTAATAAGCTCCGAACATATATCCGGTATCATCTTTCCTATTTTTTTATGAGCTTCTTCTGTGTGCTCTCCAAGCTCAAGCATATCCCCCAACACAGCAATTTTTCTACCGTTACTCTTTATTTCCAAGAAAGACTGAAGGGCCATTTCAAGTGCTACGGGTGAAGAATTATAAGTATCGTCTATCACAAGAGTATTATTTATACCGTGAAGAGGCTTGAATCTGCCAGGTGGTCCACTGTGGTCTCTTAAAACATCGATCATCTTTACAAAATTCAATCCTTGAGATATCCCAACGGAAAAAGCAGCGAGAGCAGTATAAACATTTTGTTTGCCGAATATTCCGTTCAACCTTACAGGCATACTACTTCCATCGTGGTCAATTTTAAAAGCGATTCCCCTTGGCATTATTTCATCTTCATCCTCGCCATAAACAATATGGTAATTAGAAGCCATTAAATCAGAATCATTCTCAAAACCAAAAGTTATTTTTCTGTTATCAGTTTTTTCCTTCAATTTTATAATTGAGGGATCGTCGTTATTTAAAACAAGAATACCGCCATCCTTAAGCGTCCTTATAAGATAGGATTTTTCCCTCACAACTTCTTTTTGATTTTTAAACTGTTCAATATGTACCGGTATTTCAGCAATCCTTGTCATAACAACGACATCGCTTTTTAGCCATTTGGAAACATTTAAAATATCTCCCGGTTTATCGGCGCCAACTTCAAGTATAAGCCATTCGGGATATTTGTGAGGAAAAATTACGAGAGATATACCCCTTATAATATTAGTGAGCCACAGAAAAGGATTAGTCCATGCATTCTTTAATCCTAAAATAGTAAGAGGTAGGCCTATTTCACTATTAAAGCTCTTCTCACTCTTTCTAACATCAAAAAAACCGCTCATTATTGTATAAACAGCATCCTTTGTAGAAGTCTTTCCGACGCTTCCTGTAATGGCAACGACCTTGGGTTTATATTTGCGCAAAATCAACTTCGCTTCAAAAGTTATTATTGAAACTATTATATTTTTTAAAAATTCTTTCATCTAACTTTATAACTTTCAACTTTATAACTTTATAACCTTTTTACCTATCCGGCGCTACCTCATAATATCCTATTAAAAACTTGGCGATATTAAAAAAAGGTTCAGTTAAACTATGTGAGGCGTATTCTACCCCCTGCGGGTCTACTGTGTAAAGAAATACTAAAAACCTAGGGTTATATGCGGGAAAATAACCAAAAAAGGTGTGAGTAAATCTGTCACTGTAATAACCACCAGAACCATTTAAAAGTAACGCTGTACCCGTCTTTGCGGCAACGGAATAATTTTTTAATTTAAAAGTTCCACCCAAAAGATTCTCATCCACGACCTTAACAAGCATCCTTGTTATTTCTTCAGAAGTCTTTTCGCTCAAAACCCTCTTTGCCATATTTTCGCCAGAACTAGAATCTTCTGTGCCTATTCTATATTTAACCTTATTAACCACCGAAGGCTTAATAATCAAACCGCCATTTCCCAAAGAAGAGAGTGCTGTAACTATCTCTATGGGACTTACAGCAATACCTTGACCAAAAGAAGCGGTCGCATAATCAACTTCATATTTACTGTTTAAATTTTTTACCAAACCCACCACTTCATTCGGAAGGTCTATTCCTGTTTCCTTCCCAAGTCCATAAGAAAGCATGTAGTTTCGAAAACGTTCTTTACCAAGTTTTTGCATTATATTTATCATCCCCATATTTAAGGAATTACCCAATGCGCTTTGAATATCTGTCGTGCCCCTAGCCTTCCCGTCAAAATTATTTATTGTTCTACCATTTAAAACAATAGAACCCTTATCCAGATAGGTTGACTCGGCACTCACAACACCAGCATCCAACCCAGCAGCAACAGTGAGAGGCTTAACAATAGACCCCATCTCAAGAACATTTTCTACTAGTGGATTTCTAAAAACAGAAACGCTTTTTTCTTTACCAAAAGAATTTGGATCAAAGTCCGGAACAGATGCCATCGCAATTATCTTTCCTGTCTTTGGTTCAACTATTATCCCCCCCACAGATTTACCATTCCACTTATCCTTTATCTGCGTGAGTTCTTTTTCCAAAACACCCTCTACTGCTGGCTCAATATTAAGAGCAATATCACCAGAAAGATTATTTTCATTACCCAATATTGTTTTTTTAATATTAGAAAATATTTCAGCAAAAAAATTAACATAGACAGACTCACTGTCTCTATGCAAAAGATCTTCATATTGCTTTTCTATACCATATCGTCCTATATATCTTTCGCCATCATCCTTGCTTTGAGCTACTATACCTAAAACGTGGGAGGCCAATCTTCCTGCAGGATAGAACCTTTGTTTCTCTCTGAAGGTAAAAACTCCGGAAATTTTCATTTCATTTATTTTTTCAAAACCATCTTCATTTTTTATTTTTCCCACAACCTCATATGTATCATTTTTTTTTGAGGACTTAGAAATAAATTCTGCTTCTTCAAACAAAACCCAAGGAGAAATCTTCTCAAAAATAATTTTTGAATCTTTAATATCCTGAGGATTTATTGCCAAAACAAAATTTGTCTGCAGTGTGGCCGCCGAAACTAGGTTTCCATTTTTTTCAGTAAAATAAACAGTCCCACGAGAAAAAATATCTGGCATTGGGCGAGAGTACTGTCTTTCAGCCATTTCGATATAATCACTACCCTTAACTACTTGAATTTCAAAAAGCCGCGCTATTATTATCGCGGCGAAAAATATTGAAGCATATATTAAAAAACTTATTCTAGGAGAGTGATCATATTTCATTATTGACGTAAGAAAGTCCTCCCTTAACACTACCGTCTGATATGTTCGCGAAATTAATATTATCAAAATCCTCGCTAAAACCAAGCCGATCAGCAGTTTCAATGTTTATAGAACTTTTTATTGTAATATAATCAGCCTCAAGAATTGATACTTTTGCGTTAGTTGCGGATATCTCCTTGCTAACTTTTTCCCTCTCAACAATACTAAAAATTGAACTCTGAAGAAAATATAGATACATAAAAGAAAGGATCACGACAGAAAAAATCAAAAATCCACGGATGTCTCCGATGTTGAAATTATATTTATTTAATTTTTGATTACATACTCGCATTTATTTTTTTTACTATCCTCAATTTTGCACTTCTTGATCTGGGATTATCCAAAATTTCTTCTTCTCCTGGTACTATCGGCTTTTTTGTTATCAGTTCCGCATCTCCAAATTCTTTTCTAGATCTAAAAAAAGTTTTAACAGTGCGATCTTCTATTTCATGAAAAGATATGACCGCAATCCTGCCACCCACCGATACTCTAGACCACACATCTTCTAATCCTTTTCTCAATGAACCTATTTCATCGTTAACCGTAATTCTGAGCGCCTGGAATGTTTTTGTCGCAAAATGTATTCTCTTTTTTTTATATAAAGTTGGTACCGCTTTTTCTATCGCTGATATCAACTGAAAAGTCGTTTCTATCGGTTTCTTCCCTCTCTCTTCAACTATTACTCTAGCGATTCTCCTTGCATATCTCTCTCCTCCATATCCATAGATGATGTCAGCTAAGCTTTCTTCCGCCCATTCATTGACTATTTCTCTTGCGGTAAGCTTTCCTTCTCCTGGTGTTTCTTCAAAAGTCATAATAAGTGGTTCGTCCTTCAGAAAAGTAAACCCTCTCTTTGAATCTTCTAACTGAAAAGATGAAAGTCCGAGATCAAACATCGCCACATCTATCTGAGGAACTTCTGCGCTCTGCAAAACAGTAGAAAGCTCTCTGAAGTTTGAAACAAAAAGATGAAACTTACATGAGTCTTTCAATATTTCTTCCGCCCTAGCTATGGCCGCCTTATCCTGATCAATACCGATAAGTATTCCATCTTTACCTATTGCCTCACAGATTTTTTTACTGTGTCCGGCACCACCAAGAGTTCCATCAAGGGCTATCATTCCTGGTTTAAGTTCCAAACCATCTATAACTTCTTTTAAAAGAACGGGTATATGTGCCATGTCTTAGAAGGCACCTATCTCACCCAACTTCTCGGCCAAAACATCGGCATTTTTTTCAACCTTTCCTTTGTAATCATTCCAAGCATCTTCATCCCATATTTCAAGATTTGAACGAACGCCAATTATTGCAACTTTTTCTTTTATACCCGCATATTCTTTCAAAACATCCGAAATCAAAATTCTTCCCAAAGAATCAACTTCCACAAGCGATGCACTTCCCATAATAAGTCTATTGAAACTTCTTTTGTCAGATTGAAGCATGGACATCTCAGAGAGTCTTGCAGAATACTTCTCCCACTCGGCGACAGTATATACAGAAAGACATTTATCTAAGCCAATTCCAAGGACAACTTCCTTACCCATTTCTTTTCTGAATTTGGCAGGCAAAGAAACCCTTTTTTTCGGATCTACTGTGTGTTTGTGTTCTCCAATAAGCATTTTGATAGTATTATCGGGTTTATACCACTACATACCACTACATGTACATCCTATACCACTTTAATAACACACGCAAACACAGTTATCCACATAGCCACAAATCAGGTTTTTTGTAAAAACCTGATTTCTTTTCGTGGCTATGTGCCCCGTTAGAAGTGATAAATTGCGCATTCTCCTTATCGTCATTGCGAGCGGAGCGAAGCAATCCAAGAAAATACCGCAAAATATCTAGATTGCCACGACTCGATTAAGACATCTCGTCTCGCAATGACAAGCACCAAGTAACGTGAATAAGTACCTTTAAAAAATTTGACAATATCTAAATAACCTTGTATATTTACCAAAGTTATTTTGTCCCTCAAAAATTAAATAAAAACAATAAAAAGGAGGCAATATATGAAATCTTATATTGAAAGAGGTTTTATTCTTTTTTTTGCCCTTGTCTTACTCTACTTTGCAATATTTGACATAGACACAACCAATTCAAAAGTCTCGTTTATTCACAACCAAAATAATTATTGTCTATATTACAGTACTATCGATTGTCTTACCTTGAATCCCAACAACAAAGTTACCGGCTTTATTTACGTTTATTTTAACGATAGTGCATCCACATTTAGCGCAAACTGTATATTGATAAAATATAATTGCAATTCTAAAAAAATTAAAATGGTTGGCCCTTCTCTTCATCTAAAAAACAGCAAAAAACCCACGGGAATATTTGCTAAATGGTGTTTAGAAAAAAACGATGACGAAATAATGGATATACTGACTGATGCCCTCTTTGCGGTCATAAAAAAAGAATACCCAAACATCTCAGTGGATCCGGTGAATAAAGAACTACATGTAGGAGAATTACTTTTCAAGTAAAAACTCAAAAGCCCCGACAATCGGGGCTTTTTTATTTTTTCAATTTAGAAACTTTATAACTTTTTAACTTTCGACTTTATAACTTATTTTAAGGGTCTCATTAACGGGAATATCTGACAGTCTCTCGCAGGTTTATCTAAGAAGAAAGCAAAGAGTCTCTCGCTCACACCGAAGCCGAATGTTGGTGGCATACCATATTCAAGCGCCTCCACGAAATCGTGATCATACATCTGAGCTTCTTCGTCCCCTCCCTCTCTAAGCTTTGCCTGTTCTGCAAATCTTCCGGCCTGATCTATCGGATCGTTCAATTCACTAAATCCTTTTCCAACTTCCGAACCAGCGAGAATTACCTGAAATCTTTCAACAACACGGTCATCTCCTTCTTTTCTTTTTGCGAGAGGCTCCATGAAAACGGGTACATTAATAAGGAATCCCGGACCGGCTATCTGCTTTCTACAGAACTTCCAGAGGTTATCGATTGCTCTTGTTTTATTAAAACCTTTTTTGTCGTATTCCACTCCTAATTCTTTTAATTTATTTTCCATGTCGGAAATTTCCGCAGACCAAATATCTATTCCCGTCATTTTATTTATTGTCTCTACGTAGTCGTATGTTCCCCATTCTTTTTCAAGATCCACATCAAAACCCTTTATACTAAACTGTAGTGTTCCAAAAGTTTCTTTCGCAATGTATCGGTACATCTCTTTTACCATTTCCATTCCCTCCCTATAGTCGGAATATGCCTGATAAAATTCCAGCTGTGTATAATCTTGTAAATGCTCGGCATCCATTCCTTCGTTTCGGAAAATTCTTCCAATCTCAAAAACCTTTGGTAGTCCCGCTATCATTAATCTCTTCTGCCATAATTCTCCTGCCGATATCCTCAAAAAGACGTCCATATCAAGAGCATTGTGATGAGTTATGAATGGCCTAGCTTCTGCACCACCAGCGGTATTTTCTAGGACCGGTGTTTCTATTTCGGCGAATCCCCTATTTACCAAGAAGTTTCTAATTGATGACCAAAATTTTGTTCTCTTTAATACCCTGTCTTTAATATCTTCATTAACAAGAATATCTAAATATCTTTTTCTGAGTCTTTCTTCCTCATCTTTAAATCCATAATATTCTCCAGGAAGTGGTCTTAAACTCTTCGCTAACATTTTCCAATTCTTTACCTGGAGTGTTTTCTCTCCTCTCTTTGTTATAAAGAGATTTCCGTAAATTTCTATGAAATCTCCAATGTCTACCGTGGAACTAAAAAGTTCCATTACGGAGTCTTCTGTTTCTCCCTTTTTTAAAAGACCCTGGAAAGTGCCTGTGCCATCATAAAAATTAAAGAATATTATCGCTCCCTGACCGCGAAGTGCCATTACTCGCCCAACAAGAGATATATTTTCTTTTGCGGTTAGTTCTTCAAATCTTTCTAGAATTTCAGAAACAAAAAAATCACGTTTTACTCTGGCGGGATAAACATCAATACCCTTCTCCTTCAAAATATTTAATTTTTTGATTCGTTCTTCGCGAATTTCTTCTATGGAAGCCATGACTATTTAAATCCTAAATATTAAAAACAAGTTTATCTTATCTTAGCATTTTGACCATAAATTACAAAAACACACCCATTTTAGTGAGTATGTTTTAATAGCTTATAGAACTTTTGTGTTTAGAGGCCGTCTACAGGCCGTCCACAGGTGTCTGCCTATATTTAGCAGACCTGTCTACAAGTTGCCGACGGATTATCTTAGTCGGCTGTCGACGACGATTACGTCGACCAGAACGAGGAGAAGACGAGCATTGCGACGAAGCTGTATAAATATACTGCGAGGAGTAAGCGGGGTCTTCGACAAAGTTATGCGCTAAACACGAAAATTATATTATTTGATTTCTATAATTTTATACTGTATAGCCCCCTTGGGTGTATTTACAGTAATAGTCATTCCAACCTTCTTTCCAACCAACGCCATTCCGATTGGTGATAAATTAGATATCTTACCCATAATCACATTAGCCTCTTCGGAACCAACCACCTGAAACTCTTTTGTTTCTTTTCCTGGTTCAGTTTTAACAACAACAATCGAACCCATTCCTATTATGCCCTTATGATCAGCAGAAACAACAACTGCGTCTTTTAAAATAGCTTCAAGATCCGTAATTCTCTGTTCTACACCAGCCTGCATTTCTCTAGCTTCTTGATATTCTGCATTTTCAGAAAGATCGCCCAATGACTTTGCAAACTCAAGACTCTCTGTTATCTCTTTTCTCTTACGAGTCTTAAGATCGTCTAATTCAGCTCTTAATTCATTGAGTTTTTCCTGACTTAAATATTGAACGTTTGTTGTCATAATGTATCAAGACTATATGTTTTTTAGCTCCCAGTCAACCCCGTAGTGAAATTTGGCAACGGACATTGTCCACGCTGTCCGCAGACATAATTTAGTTTGTGATAAAATTTTTTACATTCAAGAATTTAACCGTAAGGAAGTAAGCGTATTGCCAAATTCTACTACGGGGTCACCCCCCCCACTACTTCTGATTAATTGTTTAATTATATATAAATTTAAAAAATAACTCTTATTGTGTCAGCTTCTATGGAGTGAGTATTTCAGAAGTGGTGGGAGACGGATTTATATAATCAGGCCTATTGTTTATCATCCAATTAAATAATCTGTTCATAACATAAACACCTCCTATCGTATTCGCAACAGGTCCTTTTTCCATAACAACAGCGTAGGCGTATATTGGTTGTTCGTAAGGGAAAAAACCGACATTCCATGAATTAACATATGACTTAGAAGCCCCCAGCTCGGCAGTACCGGTTTTTGCTGCTATTTTTGGCACCAAAAAACTTACGCCTTGAGAGGTTCCCTCTGTTACAGCCATTCTCATCCCTTCTTTTACAATCGCAAATTTTTCTTTATCTATATCTATGACCGAAGACACTGCTCCCCAATCATAATTTTTTGACTTCAAAATAGTCGGGATTACCAACTTTCCGTTATTTGCGATAGCGGCTATAGCTCTAACCATCTGTATCGGTGTCACCTGAAAACCATATTGGCCAATCGAACTGTGATACGTATTTCCAATCGTCCACTCTTCTCCATCAAAAACATCGGCCTTCCATGCCGGTGATGGAATATTACCAACCTCTTCTGGACCCATTTCAAAACCAGTTGTGGTTCCAATACCAAACATTCGACTGTATTTTTCAATATTTGAAATTCCAATACCTCGCTGTCCTTCATATCCACCCCCTATTGAATAAAAATAAACGTCACAAGACACAGACAAAGCTTCTCTCATATCTACCCAACCAAGAGCTTTCCAGTCTTTAAAAATAGTGGGCTTATCTGGATTATATGGATTTGGAATAGAAATAAAACCGGCACTAAATATTTCTTTTTTGGGATCTATTATTTCTTCGTTGAGTGCCGCAAGTGCAAAAATTGGTTTCATTACGGAGCCGGGCAAATATAAACCCTGAGTTACTCTGTTTAAAAATGGCATTCTTTTATCCTGTAGGTAATCCGATATTTTTTTATCATCCTTTTTAACAAAAGCATTGGAATCATATTCGGGAAAACTAGTCATGGCAACCACTTCACCTGTCTTAATATCTATCATTACACCGGCTCCGCCCTGAAATCCTTTTTCTTGTGACAATTCACTGATTATTTTAAACCATTCACTAGACATCTCCGCATCCAAAGAAAGATAAATATCCTCACCCTTAATACCTGGATTATAAACGCTCTCTGACTGCACCTCTCCTAGTGCGTTTACTTCAATAATCATCATGCCATCCTGACCCCTAAGTATATTGTTAAATATTTTTTCAATCCCATCTCTTCCTAGTCTTTCTTTGGGATTAGTCACGGTCTCCAAATCTTTCTTTGTTGGATAACCCAAATAACCCAACGTATTATAAAGTCCAGAATGCGAATAGTAGGTTCTACCCTCTTTCTCGTTCCAAGCGAGCATTTTCCCATTTCTATCATATATAATTCCCCTATCTGGCGGATAAGGAACTCTTTCTAAACTATTTCTCTCACTTCTTTTGGCCAAAGTTTCTCCATTTTTTATCTGTAAGTTCCAAACCTTCCAGGAAAAAATAACAATAACAACAACAAAGAAGCCAAAAGTAAGATTTATAACTCTTTTGGATATTGGTTTTTCAATCCAACCTTCGAATTGCTGGGTGTTGAGGGATGATAAATTCGTCGAGTCAAGAAATATTTCGTCCGGCTCTATGTCTTTGTTTAACTTCTTATCAAATATCATCCCATCAAATAATTTAAAAATTAAAAAATTCTTACCCTTTTCTTAAAGGTCGTTATTAGTGCAAAGACCAATAAGGCAAAAACAAAAAAAACAAAACGAAAACCATACCACCCTGGTATTGGAAAACCATAAATAACATCGACCATAAAAGCGATTATCAAAAATTCATAAAAGTTAGAAAAAAAATAAGAAGCAACAGCACCCAGAATAAAAAAACTCCAACCTGGAAAAAAAATAGCTGTTAAAAAAATTATTATATCTGAATATAATCGGACGGTCATATCTTATAGATTGATCTTTTTAATGACAGCAACATAACCAATTTCTCTTACATTAAAAGGAACACTTAAAAATATATTTTTAAACATTTCTCCTTCTTTTCCCTCTATTCTACTAACAATGGCGACCTTCTTAAAATCCGGACCCGGATACATAGCAAAATCAGATTCTTTAACGTTAAAATCATTTGGCATAGCAACAAAGAAATTACCGCCACCCATTCCGACCATTTCTATCATTGTCTTATTATCTCCCAGAAACACATTCGTTTTCAAACCATAAGCGGAGAGAAGTCTTGCTTTTGAATAATTATAAAAAGACTCAACAATTTCCCCCATAACAAAACCGCTCTCATCAATTATCTTGTCGCCCATAGCCACCCCCATCTCGCTACCAGCATCCAAAATAAGACTATCGTAGGGAGGAGTAACAGGACCAGATAAAACATAAGCTAATATTTTATTTTCTTGTATTTTATTTATAGTGAGAGGACTTGCATCAAAAAATTCCCCCTCCCTCCCCAGCAATCTTTTTAATTCCAAATTCTCTTCGCGAATAAGTTTATTCTCTAATTCAAAAAATTTAAAAAAACCTATTTGTTTGGCCAAATAATCATTTTTCTTTATTAATTCCTCTTTATCATTAAAGTTTATTAAAAAGTAAGATATTTTATTACTAACATATTCCTGAGAACTCCAAAAAGGGTGTAGTATTCTTACCCCCACTTTTAAAAGAAAATAATTTATTGAGGAATGCCAAAAATAAAAACAACCGATCAGTAAAATAATGACCGATAAATAAGATATTATTTTCTTATAATTCCTTTCTTTACTGGGGAGGTATTTCATCTTCGTTGTCTATTAAAACCTCTTCATATAAATCAAAGTTTTCCAGAACAGTTCCAGTGCCACAAACAACAGCCTTAAGCGGCTCATCTGCTATGTGAACGGGTATTTTGGCCTCTTTTTGTAATACTTCAGTAAGGCCTTTTATTAAAGCTCCACCACCAGCTAGAATAGCCCCCTTGTGCATAACATCAGCGACAATCTCCGGGGGTGTTCTTTCAATAACTTCTTTAACGGAATTTATTATGGAACCAAGAGAACTGGAAATAGCCTCTCTAACATCATGATCTGTAACAACCACCTCTCTTGGTAAACCCGTAACGAGGTCCCTTCCTTTTACTATATACTCCATCGGAGAATTCTGCTCACAAGCAGAACCTATGGCTATTTTAATATCTTCCGCAGTCTTTTCTCCCAATAATATCTTGAACTCATCTCTTATATAAGAAATAATGTCTTGATTAAATCTATCTCCGGCTATTCTTAAATTTTTGGACTGCACGATACCATTTAATGAAATAACAGCAATATCTGTTGTACCGCCACCAATATCAATTATCATACTTCCCATCGGCTCATGAACGGGTAACTTTACACCTATAGCAGCTGACATTGGTTCTTCAATCAAATGGACTTCTCTAGCTCCTGAGTTCATCGCCGCATCGCGCACTGCGCGCCTTTCAACATTAGTTATACCAGAAGGAACACCGATAAGAACCCTCGGTCTCAACATTTTTTTATTTGATATATCCTGAGTCTTCCTAATGAAATATCCAATCATTTCTTCTGTAACTTCAAAATCAGAAATAACCCCATCAACGAGAGGCCTGACAGCGGTAATGTGGTGCGGTGTTCTACCTATCATCATTTTAGCTTCCTTGCCAATAGCAACAACCCTATTTGTCTTTGTGTTTATCGCAACAACAGAAGGTTCATCAATAACGATGCCGTGATTACGCAAAAAAACCAAAGTATTTGCAGTACCTAAATCTATTCCGATATCACTAGAAAAATATTTATAAAACCTCTTTTTCATTTACCCCGTGAAATTAAACTCTCATTAAAAACAATAACCTAAATCTAAACCTTTGAACAAATTTTTAATTAAAACCTCTTTGTCTCCTATTTCACCGGGGTTTACTTCCATTAAAAAATTTTACTAAATAGGGTGAACCCCATAACCACAACAGCTCCAATTTACTAAAACATTTCAAACAATTCTTTTTCTGTAATCATCTTTACCTCACCTGTCTTTCTGTCCTTAATTTCAAGTCTACCTTCTTCAAGACCCCTCTGACTAACAATAATTCTTTTTGGTATTCCAATCAAATCAGAATCACTAAATTTCTCACCAGCAGTAGAATTCCTGTCGTCGTAAAGTACAGAAACGCCCTTTTCTGTAAGTTTTGTGTATATTTCTTCAGCCTTCTTTTTGGCCTCCTCCCCGCCCTTTTTACCAGAAAGATCTATTAAATGAAGCTTAAAAGGAGCGATGGAGTCTGGCCAAATAATACCGAGGGAATCAGAAGAAGCCTCAACGACTGCGCCCATCACTCTACCTAGCCCTATACCATAACAACCCATTTGAATGATTTTGTCTTTACCGTCACTATCTTTGAATTTAAAATCAAAAGGTTCCGTAAACTTATTTTTAAGTTCAAAAATATTTCCAACCTCAATGGCCTTTTCTTTCCTAAATTTATCCTTACCGCAAACAGGACATACTTTTTGAACTTCTATTATTTCATCATTTATAGCGATGGAACATTCATCACAAATATAAATAGTATCCTCTCCTGCATCGGTAACCATTTGGAATTCATGAGAAAATTTTGAAAAACTTCCACCCGACGCATAGGTTTTGTAAGTTATGTGTCCTATTCCAACCCTATCAAAAATTTTTCTATAAACATCCGCCATTGTTTCATAAAAATTATGCATATCATTCTCATCTGTATGAAATGAATACATATCTTTCATCACAAATTCTCTAGCTCTCAAAATACCGGATTTGGCTCGAAGCTCCATTCTGAATTTATTCTGGAATTGATAAACAGAAAGAGGCAGATCTTTGTATGACTGCACGAAACTTTTGACCAAAGGTACTACGGTTTCCTCGTGTGTAGGAGCTAGTGCATTCTCGCGTCCGCTAGAGTCAGCTACTTTATATAAATCTGTCATGGAATCCCATCTTCCCGTCTTCAACCAATTTTCTTTTGGGTGAAGTGATGGCATAAGAATTTCCTGTCCGCCGACTTTATTCACCTCTTCTCTAATTATATTTTCTATCTTTTTAAAAACGATAAGCCCTAACGATAGGTAGCTATAAACACCAGCATGGAGCTTATCTATAAATCCGGCCCTGATAAGAAGAGATGCGTTTTTTGCAACTTCATCTTTTGGAGCTTCTCTCCTTGTACCTGTAAATAAATGTGATTGTCTCATAAACGCAATACTAGCATAAAAAAACCGCCTCTGTGAAGCGGTTTTTAAAAGAAAATAAATACTTATCTTTTTGTGTTATTTGAAGAAAATTTTAGCAACATCACTATAAGTAACCGCAAACATAAGTGCAATCAAGAGCATAAAACCAATTGCGTTAAAAGTAGCTGTCGTTTTTTTGTTTATCGGCTTACCTTTTAAAAATTCCACAAAAAGGAAAAGTAATCTGCCCCCATCTAGTGCAGGAAATGGAATCATATTTATAACAGCAAGGTTAAGAGAGATAAGAGCCGTCATATTCAAAAGCTCCACTAATCCCCTTCTTCCTGCCTCACCAACGATTCCAACCATACCGACAGGACCACTTACATCAGATACAGAAGAACTTCCCACAAAAAATCCATAAATAAAATTAAGTAATCCGAAAACCATCTCCATTGTCAGACGGGCAGTAATTATAAAACCCTCAAAAATTGATTTATAAAATGGGAGCTTAAGTATTCCAACCATATCAAGCGATACACCAATTGCTCCGCGACCGGAAACTATACCTGCAACTGGGGTCGTAGTGGCAACTTTAGCCGGACCAGCATCTCTTATATAACCGACAAAAATAGTTTCATTTTCACTATCTGCTATAAAATTCTGTACCTTATCTACAAGAAGGTTTTCGCTTTGAACAGTTTTTTCAAGCGAAGATAAGTATATTATTTCATCTCCAGCCTTGAGACCTGCTTTATCCGCAGGAGAGCCGGATAAAACGTGAGTTATCGTTAGTTTTTGTTCAGAAACACTTATTCTTTCCGGTAAAGAAGAAGCTGAGACCTTTGTCCCCAACGTAATACTTGTCGATAATAAAAACCAAGCCAATATAAAATTAAACAGTACACCTGCCACGATAACAGCTGCCTGTACTTTCTTGGGTTTATTTAAAAGAGACCTATTTTTGTCCTCGTCGGGTGCTTTTGTATATTCATCTGTTTCATCCTCTCCAAATATTTTTACAAATCCGCCGAATGGAATTAAATTGAAACTATATTCTGTCTCCCCCTTCTTTTTAGCAAAAAGACGAGGTGGAAAACCGAAACCAAATTCATCCACTCTTATTCCAAAATATTTAGCAACAATAAAATGCCCGAATTCGTGAGACAAAATTAAGACGGCGAGAACGACAAAAAATAGTATTATGCTCATTTATGAATTTACAGAATTTATAACTTTAAAACCGCGATTACAATCCCATTATCTCCTTCTCTTTCTTTTCGGCAATATCTTCCAAATTTTTGTTCGCAGCATCGACAAGCCTCTGTAATTCATCCTTGAGAGTAAACTTATCATCTTCGGTCAAAAGACTATCTCTAACCTTAGCCTGAATATCTGTCCAGACGTCCTCCCTCTCTTTTCTGATCGTTACTCTAGCATCTTCAAGTTTGTCCTTAATTACTTTTGCGAGGGTCTTTCTTCTGTCTTCGGTAAGCTCAGGAAAAATAACGCGTACGCCAGAACTATCTGGGGAAGTAGAAACTCCCAAGTTGGCGGCAGCGACGGCTCTCTCTATATCCTTAATGCTACTCTTATCCCAAGGAACTATTTTTAGACTTCTGGCGTCTTCAACGCTGATACTCGCGATATGAGTAATCGGCACCTTAACGCCATAAGATTCGGTCATAACATTATCAAGAAGTGCGGGAGTAGCCCTACCAGTCCTTAAACCGGAAAATTCCTGAACGAGCCAATTAGCTGTAGCTGTCGTCTTTTCTTTAAATGTTGAAAAATTATATGCCATATAAAAACGATTATTTATAAATTAATACTATATTAAATATAACATACTATAGTTATAAATAAACTCTTTTCAAACCCGTCATAAACATACGCAATTATCTCTTCTTTTTTGTCATTCCCTTAGGTTTTGTTGCTCCTTGGACAAATAAAAGATAAAAATTCGAGGAGTAGTCTGGGCGCCGATGATATATCTCCCGAGTATTTTTCCGCCTTTGATATCTCAGACATTACCTGTTCGAAATTATTTTTATCATAAAAGTCACGCCCCTTATATTCGTCAAAAACTTTTTTCTTCAAATTAACGATAAGGTTCTTTACGGCAATTCTCTGTGTAGATGGCTCGGCATTTTCGTCCAGTATCTCCGGTATCATAAGTAATCTATCCTGAAGAGATGAATTTAAAAATTTATCGCTCAAAACATCCCCGAGTACATTTTCCGGGAAAAAATTGAGTTTTTGTAATCTAGATTTAACTGTCGATAAGAGAAGATGGTCGTTCGGAGTGATAATAAAGAAAAGATGTCCGGGGATCGGTTCTTCAAGTGTCTTAAGTAACGCACTTTGTGCTTCCTCCAAAAAACTATCTGCACCTATAACAAAAAAACGGTTACTCCCACCGAGGCTTGTTTTTTGTCCGGCAGTCCTCAAGTCTCTTGCTCCCGCAATATTAAATTTCTCTATTACAAATTCATAATAATCCGGATTATTATCAATTCTCCTACCAAAGACTTTCTCTATTCCATCTTTCAATATAGGTAAGATGGTCTTAATATTACCCACAATCAAAAAAGCATGTTGCCCTCCGATTCTTATATCCTCAAGTGTTTTATAAAGCTCGTTCACACAAATAATATAGCATTTTAACCTTAAAAATTCACTACATACTCAAGCCTTCTCATTCTTGTAAACTTTAAAATTTTCAAAGTTCTCGATGACTCAAATAATATAGGCGAATTAACCATGTCTTGATAAATCCTATAAAATAAGTAGTATTTATTACGAAATCAGTATTTTGAAAATTCAACAGTAGTATTCTATTTAAAAGTCCGAAAGGATAAAGGGAGGTAAAGTATGGCTTATGCTTGTGTACTCTTCTTGTTGGTTCACTTCTATGATGTATACAGAACTTTTCTAAATGGTATTAAAAAAACGCGGTGGCCGTTATCATTTGCGCTAGATAATATAAATAAAATCCTTATTCCTAATTTCAGTAAAGAAAAAGAAATGGAATTTCTTAAAAATCTTTCTGACGATAAAAAGACGGTGTGTATTTGGGTTTTAAGTGATAAAAAAAGAAAAATTCGTTTATCATCGATTTACTTTTATCTATTACCATTAATATTTATCATATTTACCTTTTCTTTAATCCCACCAGAATCAATACCTGAAATGATAGTTAATAGCATAATGATCTACTTCGTAGGACTATTTGTTAGTATATTTTGTTCGATATTTCTAATAAATTTAGCATATCACGTAGCCAATAGTCCCGAAGATGAAAAAAGTAAAAAAGAAGAACTTCTTAAAAAGGGCGCAGAGGCTCTCATTGAACATTACAAAAAACTTGCCGACAGAAAAGTCGAGGACCCTCCCGAAGACGAAGACTAAAAAAATAGAACATCAAAAACCCCGCATCTAGCGGGGTTTTCTTTTTTGTTTTTTTAATTTTACAGACCCGCTTCCGAGATTGCCACACCTCGGCTATGACGCCTCGTCTCGCAATGACGCAGAAGTCTTATCTCTTCGACAAAATACTCTGCTTATAAGCATCCAGGTGTTCTAGTGCAATACCAGTCCCCTTCGCCACACAATAGAGAGCCTCATCGGCGAGAATGGCCTTCACACCTGTCTTTCTATAAATAAGCTCGGGAAGATTTGCGAGCATAGAAGTTCCTCCTGTCATGATTATTCCCTGATCAATAATATCAGCGGAAAGCTCTGGCGGTGTTTCTTGCAAGACATCTTTGATTGCCTTTACAATTTGCTTCATTTCGTTCGCAATCGCTTTCGCAATTTCGTTTGTCGTGATCTCTGTACTCCTAGGAAGTCCGCTCAAAAAATCTCTTCCTTTTATCGTCATTCTCATTTCATCATCGAGTGGAATAGCAGAACCGACTTTCATTTTTATTTCTTCAGCCGTCTTATCTCCAATAGCGAGATTAAAAGTCTTTTTTATAAAATCAGCGATAGCTTGATCTATTTTATTACCGGCACACTTAACGGAATTTGCAGTCACAATACCTCCAAGGGAGATAACAGCGCAGTCTGTAGTGCCCCCACCAATATCAACAACCATATGACCTTTTGCTTCGTGAATAGGAATACCTGCTCCGATAGCGGCGAGTATCGGCTCTTTTACAACATAAGCCATTTTTGCTCCAGCTCTTATTGTGGCTTCGATAACGGCTCTTCTTTCTGTAGAAGTCACTCCTGCAGGAACAGACACCATTACTTCCGGTTTGAAAACATCATACTTTCTGAGGGATTTATTTATATAGTACTTGAGCATTGCCTCGGTCACTCTATAATCAGCAATAACTCCATCTTTCATTGGTCTGTAAGCGATAATGTCATCAGGGGTCTTACCTATCATATCTTTCGCATCGGAGCCTACAGCGAGTACGCGGTTGTCGCGCTGAGATACAGCCACCACAGATGGCTCCATTAGAACAATTCCTCGCCCGGGAACAAACACGAGCGTATTTGCCGTTCCTAGATCAATACCGAGTTTTCTTGTAAAAAATGCCATAAATTATTTAATAGATAGTAGTTTGTAGCTTATAGTTACTTTCTACCATAATTTAAACTTTTAGACTACTTATTCTTAAGCAGAACACACATCAAGACACTCTCTCTTTATATCCACCCCAATATTCCTGAGACGCTCTTCAATATTTTCATACCCCCTATCAATAAAATATGCGTTATGTATTACAGATTCTCCATCAGCCAATATGGCAGCGAGTAAAAATGCAAGACCCGCTCTTATGTCCGGACTTTCAACATCTCTCCCGCGAAGAGGTGTCGGCCCTTTAACTGTCGCCCTGTGAGGATCCCAAACTTTTATGTCTGCCCCCATTCTTTTTAATTCCTCTGCGTAATTTAATCTGCCTTCAAAAATTGTTTCAAAAATAAAACTTTCACCCGTGGTCTGTGTAAGAAAGACAACCATCGGTGCTTGTATATCTGTCGGAAATCCGGGATATTCATGCGTCTTAATATTCAAACTATTAAAATCGGAATTATTTATTTTTCCGTTTCCCTTTATTTTTATACTATTTTTTCCTATCTGCATTTTTACTCCTGCTGTGATTAAATTTTCTGTAAGCGCCTCTATCCATGACGGGTCGCAGTTTTTTATTTCCAAATCATCAGCAGCAAGTGCTCCGAGGATGAGAAAACTTCCGGTCTCTATCCTGTCTGGTGGAGTTATATATGTCTTTCCTTTTGCAGAAAGAAGTCCTGTGCCGATAATCTCTATTGTAGAAGTACCTGCGCCTTTTATCTTCGCCCCGCATTTATTCAAAAAATCAGCCAGATGCTTTGTTTCAGGCTCAAGCGCGGCATTCTTTATCACAGTTTTACCTTTTGCGAGTACAGCTGCCGCCATAAGTGTCTGTGTACCTGTAACGCTCTGATTCTTCATAAAAATTGTGGCGCCGTGCAATTTACCATCCTTCACTTTCATAAAATATTTTCCGTCTTTAAAGAGAACTTCAGCACCAAGTTTCTGAAAACCATCAACAAAGAGATCTATGGGTCTAGCCCCTATCACACATCCGCCGGGATGAGGAAATGAAACCTCTCCGAACCTCGCGAGTATTGGCCCAGTAAGAACTATTGAAGCGCGTAATTTTTTTGATATTTCTTCAGGAATATCGGTTTTAATATTCTTACCAAATTTTATAGAATAAGTTTTATTTTTTTCAACGGTAGCTTCTGCTCCTATCTCAGAAAGAAGTGTCATCATTCTCTTCACATCTTCTATTCCCGGAACATTTTTTATTTTGAATTCATCTTTAAAGAGTACAGAAAAAGACAACGCTTGAAGGACTGCATTTTTTGCACCATTAACTTCAATGACACCACTGAGTGTCTTCTTGCCCCCCAAACCTTTTACTCTTAAAATCTCTGACATATACACAAATATTATATCAGGTAATAGAAATACACAATGTTGTATCTTTTTATAAAATATCTATATTTTATAAGCCAAAAAGTTACCAACGTGGAACGATATTTATTTTAAAAATATAAAAAGCCCACATTGATTGTGGGCTAATTTTTTATTTAAGGAAAATCGGCTTTTGTACCGCATACAGACATATTTCTATTATCATCTGTGGAATACCGACTGGAGCATTGTTTAAAATAGAAATAAGTTTTTGCTTTTGCCTGGAAATTGCTTCTTTCAATATTTCTATCTCGCCAGGCGGATGTTTAGAATTTGTTGCCTGAAATAATCTAAAATATGAATTTTCCATTTCATCACGTTTACAATAAAAAAGTTCGAAAAACTTCGCCACAGGAGTTCCTGTTCTAAAATTTTCTTTTATGATTCTTGGAATATGTATCAACAGGGCCGATTCCAAAAGATGGCTCTGTTCCAAAAGATCAGAACTTCTCAACCCTTCAAACTGACTCGCCAATTCTCTTATTTTTTTAACAATTTTTTCTATTTTTCTCTCTTTACTTACGACAGATTGTCTTTTTACTTTATTTGCCAACAACACCAATTCAGAGAACCCGGGATTTTCCGTTATATTACCTTCAGTCATTCTTTTTCCCCCTTATTTCTCTTATTTTTTCCTTAAGTTTTGAGATCCTTTCCCTAGCGACTGTTAATTCCGAACCATCGGGATCAATCGTTGAAAAATAGTGTTTAAGAACAATTATATTTAGGTTGAGTTCCAGAATTTCTTCGTACAGTTCCTTTATTTTGGCCATTATCTCTCTCCTTTCTTGTCTTTATTTAAATGTTGTCAAAAAACAATTTACGACATATTTATAACATAAATTTAATTTTTTACCAGATAAATTAAAAAATCCCACAAATTGTGGGATTTTTTATCTTATATATTTTTTAAATCTTAAACTCAATCACGTCGCCATCTTTTACGATATACTCTTTGCCCTCAATCCTTACGAGTCCTTTCTCACGAGCAGATCCATATGAGCCAGAATCTATCAGATCCTGCCAATTCACAACTTCGGCTTTAATAAATTTATCCTTAAAATCCGTATGTATAGCAGTACCTGCTTCCGGTGCAGATGAGCCTCTCCTTGTCGTCCACGCGCGTGTTTCATCCTCCCCCGTTGTAAGAAAAGTTATAAGATCGAGAAGCTCATAACTTTTTACAATAAGCTCATTTATACCATCATCATTAATTCCCAAACCTTCTTTGTATTCCTTCTTCTCCCCTTCTTCGAAAGAAGAAAGCTCACTCTCAATAGCTGCGTCTACTGTTACTGTCCTTGCACCCGAATCGGAAATAAATTTCATTAATTCCTCCGTATCAACTTTTTTACTTCCACTCTTGGTATTTAAAACATAAAGTATTGGCTTCATTGTAAGCAAGTGGAGAGATTTCACAATTTTCTTTTCTTCGTCGGTAAAGGAGATAGTACTCGCCAGATGACCTTCTTCAAGAACCTTCTGAAGCCTCAAGAGAATCTCATTTTCAATTACCGCTATCTTGTCTCCTCTTCTTAAATCCTTGCCAACATTAACAATTCTTTTTGAAACAGTTTCCATATCGGCGAGAATAAGCTCGAGGTTTATTACCTCAATATCATTCATTGGATTTGGTTTACCTGAGACGTGCACGATATTTTCATCCTCAAAAACACGCACTACCTCAGCAATAGCATCTACCTCACGAATATTAGAAAGAAATTTATTTCCAAGCCCTTCTCCCTGCGCGGCACCCTTCACAAGTCCGGCAATATCCACGAACTCTATCGCGGTCGGAACGGTCTTTTGAGAATTAGAAAATTTTGTAAGCTTATCAAGTCTCAGGTCAGGCACAGCCACCACACCAATAGATGGATCTATTGTACAAAAAGGATAATTCTCCGCAGGAACACACTTTTTCGTAAGTGCATTAAACAGCGTTGATTTCCCTACGTTTGGTAATCCGACAATTCCTATACTTAGCACAGAAGTTGACATTATCTAATAAAAAAGGAGACGGCTTGAAGGCATCAACTGAGAATGGTATGCGTCCGTATGAAATCGGAACTGGAATGAAACCGGACACTTGTATCATTTGCTTATTGCCCACGGCTCTATCTACAATGCCTCTTACTATGGCCTGTTTTCGCACAAAACTCAAGTCCTTGACTAACTCTGCCGAATCCTTCGCGAGCATTTCAATGCCTTCATCACTCGGAAGAAAAACATCGTCGGGGATCTGAGGTTCCTGATTTGCTTTCTGTATCTGTTCATTGAGTAATTTTACTTTATCATTTACAGGATCTGTATGTTTTTTATAACTATCTATATCAAGCAATCCCGCTCCAAACAATTGAGTATATCTATCTGCCTCCTTCGTCAATTTATTAATTTCTTTTTTTAGTGATTCAACATTTACCAATGGTGCTTTGATTTTTGCTGGTCGTCCATTTTTCCAGCGCTCAATGTGCCATCGCATAACTTCTGGTGATGTTATAAGTTTCTCTATTTCTCTCCAAACCAGTTTATCGGCAACCTTTGCATTCATACCACCCTCTTCACAGGTTGCCGGCAAAGGAAATTTGTAAATTCTATCATTGCATCTATAGTAGAGATTTTTCCCCTTCTGTGGTCCCGCGCCGGATCTTGTGCAACCACAGAAACAATGGATTTTCTTCGAAAGAAGATATTCGTATTTTGTTGATCTGTCGGCATTAAGCTTATTAACCTTTAATTTCTCCTGTACCCGATCGAACAAATCTTCATTAATAACCTTTGGTGTGGGAATTATGATCCATTTATCCTCAGGGTGGAATTTTCTGCTTGTTTTCTTTATCTTCTTGTACTTACATTTCTTGATAGGGTTAACGGGTTCAACAGCATAAGATGCTCCAAAATGACTTTTACCCACATATGCCCTGTTTCTCAACAAGGTGATCAGTGTGCTGGTATTCCATACTCCCCTTTTGCTTTTTCTGGGGGGTATCCCCAACTCTTGAAGTTTTTTTATGATACCCCTTATCGTATACCCATCATCTGCCAACTTGAAAATAAGCCTGAGGTTATCTATTTCAGCATCGTTGATCTTGTTATAGCCCTGTTCATCTTTAGTTTTGTGAACATAAGTTAATCCATATGGGGCCTCTGTTCCGATAATATGTCCCTCTCTTGCCTTTCTTAATTTTCCCATTCTAAACCTCTCAGATATCTTTTTTCTTTCATACTGTGAAAACACCCCACGAATCCCATACATCAATACATCTTCTTCGTTCTTTGCTGGCGGAATAGTCACAAAAAGAGATTCAATACCCAACGATCTCAATTCGTCCATCACTAATTCTTGGTAATAATAACGTCTGGCCAATCTATCAGGGTCATAGAACAGCACTGCATCCCACATTTTATTCTTAGCATCTAAGCGAAGTTGATCAAGTGCTGGTCTCTCAAGAACGTCACCACTATACCCTTCATCTTCATAAATTTGGACGATCTCGTATCCATTCTTTTTTGCGAATTCTCTTATGGCATCCATCTGGGATCTTATTGTTTGTTCCTCCTCTTGGGTCGATGTCGAAACGCGGCCATAAACTGCAATAAATTTAATATCTTTATTTAATATTGCCATTTGTTCTTAGATTAATTATTAATATTAACTCATACATAAATAGTTTATAAAAATTGATTGTCCAACCTAACGCCTCGACTGTCTCTTCGCCCATGCCTCTTCAAATATCTCGTCAAATATTCTATTTATTTCCAATTGAATATTTTTATTAGTTTCTGACTCAGACTTATTGTACAACACCAGTGGGCCGTCTTGGTATTTCGTTTTTATGGATGGTAATTCTAGCTGACCCACATAAAGATCAGTATAGACAGAACCATAAAAATTAAATTCAGAAAAAGAGCAACAATACACGACCCTTAAGTCAGTATTTTTCCACTCTTCATCAGAAAAAAAGCTCATGCAGTCGTGTATTGTTTTTCTTTTCATTGGAAATCTTTTTATTTATTCTTCTTTTTTCCACCAGAAATCCTCCTCATAAGAGTTCTTCTGTGAAGTGACGTCAAAGACAACATATAATTGGGAATCTTTATTTCTAAGGAAATGTTTTGATTAGCAAATACCACAGATACACCGCTCTTACCGAACTCCTTTATGATTTTCTGTGTCTGTTTACCATTTCTACTTAATCTATCTATGCCGGTAACAATAACGGTGAGATTATTTCCTTTGTTCTTTTTTAAATAATCCAAGAGTTTATTCATTCCCGGATTATTGTCGAAATTAAGTCCCGATGCCCCCATGTCGGTAAATTTTTTCACGATACAGTAACCATTCTTCCTTGCGTAATTTCTGCATAATTTTTCCTGGTCCTTTATAATTTGTTGTGAGTTTTTCTCTACAGTTGCAGTTCTTGTGTATATAACTGCCTTCGCTTTCTTTTTATTGTTTTTATTCATGATATTAAAGTTAAAAATTTTAATTAATTTGGACTAAAAACCTAAAAGCATTGAGTCCTGTTTCCATGTCGTCTAGTTTATAATTCTTCTTCGCCACAAGGTCATTGAACCTGAAGGGCTTCGGTTCTTCCCCCAACTTGTGGTATTTGTGAATCTTCACGCACTCATCACACACGCTTCTAACGGATTCGTTCTCTTTCGTCTGTGAATTGACCTGGAGTGCATTAAGACAGTCAAAGCAGAACCTTTCATGACACTCAAAACAGGCATCCAAAGGGTTTTGATAATTTCTGGGGCTCCTACACTTACGACATCTTTCTTTTGAATTCTTAAATTTCTTCTTATGTTTACCTTTTAACATGTCTTTTTTGCTTAGATGTGGATAAAATTTGAAGAGTTTTTGCAGAAGTTGAGGGTTTACATCTCTCAGCTTTTTTCCTTTGTTTTCCCAGAGAAATACGTCTTCCCATAGATTCTCTGTAATAATCAGAGCAAGCCGAACTAACTATCTTTTTTAGACTATTATCCATTTCTAATTGATACTTATTTTTCATTGTTTTGATTCTTTTTATTTGAAGATCCAAAGTAATCTTCAAAGACTTCTTCTAATAATTTTGGGACGGACAGCTCGCTAGAGGCGGCTTCTATCCTTAGCCTCTTTAACCAATTCTTCTCTACTCGAACGGGTCGAGTGATTCTCTTATCTTTTGTCATTTATCTTATAAGTTAATTATTAACGAGGAATCTCTCGCAATTCTCTTTATGGCCATCTCGACACAAAAAAGGCCCGAAAATATATGAAATTACCCCTTGATAGATGCCTACAACAGGAACACTGTGTCCTCTATCTCATTTCATTTCATATACTTCCGGGCCCTTGTGGCTCGATGAATCACTTACGATTCACCTAATTATTGTAACAAAGTCTACGGTTTTCGAATGATATATTTGGTCATTTTATATTCAGACAATAAAAAGATTCATCTGTTAAGTATCACTTATCCCGAGTTTTTATGGACTTATGCTATTCTTCTATCGTCGGTCCTCCACCTAAATGCTGGGGGTGAGACAAGTAAAGGCTTCGACTTAGCCCGGCTACCGGAGAAGAAAAACCTTCTCAACAAAACGGTACAAATCCATCAAAGTGGAAACACCTCTTGAGTGGAAAGGTGAAATAATAAAGTTTTTAATTTCTGTTCTTTTATAAATAGGTTGGCTATTATCTAATCGCACGAATACCAACCTCATGTACAGCTGAAGAGACGATTAGTTAGACGTATTTTGTCGAAATTTGGGGGCCGTCAATACGTCTATAAATAAAAGATCCATATTGGTACCGCTGATAACAGGTGCTCCGTCGGCGGGAGATACGAGAACCAACATGGAGAGAGACCATCCCTTGGGATGAGTTAAGACAACCGAGCAATGGGCTAACGCCCAGACGTTAACAATGGTGGCATCGTAAAATATTAGCCACTGGAAACTCCGGATTTTTTTTAGTTACTTTTTTTTCGCAAATACCTGAATAAACAAAAGGGACAAAAACAATTCTTCAGACAAAAAGAACCGTGGGAGGCCTAGGCCAAACACCAGGTTTTATATCAAGGCCAGTTTGGTTTCAACAAATCAAATTGATCAAAAATATAATAATCTGTTGTTTGGTTAAAAAGGGGGCTGGCCCGAAGGGGACGGCCCCCTGCTACCACAAAGGTAAAAATATTTAACGGTAGCGTTAAAATGAAGTACTTTGTTCTTTACATTTAAAATCTTGTTTATTCCATTTGAATTTAATGGTATCTGGTATCCTTTTGTTTTCTGGACCTTAATGGGTTCTTTTTTGCTATCGACCCCGCCGGCGATATTTTGCTTTATTAATAATCTTAATTTCTGATAGAATCGGGGTCTAACATATGTATGATCCAAACGCTGTAAAAATATATACTGATGGCTCCGCCATCCCCAACCCTGGCAGTGGTGGTATTGGTCTAATAGTAGAATTTCCCGAAAGCTTCGATCGTGGTGATTTTGAATTAAGTGAGGGTTATTTTATAAGCACAAACAATCGCATGGAACTAATGGCGTGCCTACGTGCGTTAGAATGGTTACAAACACAGAGATTCACCCGAGCAATTATTATTACCGACTCTGAATACGTATGCTCAAATCATAGAAATGCTCTTTATTGGAAAAAGAATCAGTGGCGTACCCCCGAGGGAAAGCCATACGAAAATATTGATCTCTGGGATATATTTCTTCGAAATAAACACAAGATCAAGCTTCCTGTGGAATTAATATGGGAAAAAGGTAAAAAGCGACCCATATTGCTTCGCGTAGATGCGCTTGCAAAACAGGGGGCCAATAACCCAACAAGAACAGATTCTGGCTTTCAACCAGGTAAGTTCACTGCGCCCAGAACACCGGGCGGAAAAACTGCCACATTATATTCTCCGAGGGACGAAAAACCTTTGATTCGCGTGTATAAGAAAAATATTTATGGTAAAAACGAAAATGCGATATATAAAATAATCTTCGATATTTATGATGAAATTAAGGGTATTTATGCGGAAAAACGCTATGCTTATCTTAAGAATAATACCGTAGACCTAAAACGAAATAATTGCTATCGCGCGGTATTTAATGACGATCCTAAGTTTCCGCTAATCATCGATGCTGTGGGAGTCGAATATTTGAAGAATCGGAAATAACCACTGAATTTGATTCAAGGGGTTTTTGAAGATTACACCTAGTTATTTTTATTATTCAAATGAGAGCTTGGTCCAATCGGTGAATTTTTGATTGTATTCGTATTTCTTGTTTGAGTTTAACATCCAGACCTGCTTGTGGTCGTCTTCTACTACTATTCCGGCGACAAGATCCTTTCTTTTTTGTTCTTGGGCCCATTTTTGGAGGGCATCGGCCTTAAACTTTGTTTCCTCTGAGGAGGCGGTCCATCCGGCCTTTGTGTCTATTATGTATATTTTTTCTTTTGTTTTTACGATCCAATCGGGATAAAACATTCGGTGTTTATTGTGCTGTTCGTCGTAGTATTCTATTGCGAAAAATTCGCTTCCATAGTCGGCATTTTTGTGCCACCAGATCACCTCTTTTTGACTCTCCAAATATTTTATGAATCTTTCTTCGTTTATTTTTCCACTATATTCTTTTTCATTATAGAATGGTTCCATTGCGCATTTCTTTGGCAATTTCCCATCGATCCTTGCCTCCTCGAACATATCTGTAAAGCGAAGGGCTTCCGGCGGAATCACTGTCTTCATTGTTCTCTTCGCTCTTTCTGACTTCAAAACCACTTCTTCTTCCCTTATTGGTCGGTACTTTTCTAGCGCGGTAGAAATGATTGGTTTTAGGATACTCTCGTCTCCTTTTAGGAAGTCGTTTACGATTATTCTGTATAAGGTATCTCTGTTTACATCCAGGATCTTCAATAGCCAAACATTGAGAGCAGTCTTTAATTTACCCCAGGAACGTTCGGGGGCGAATTTTCTGTCTTCGTCTTCCTGCTTGTGTATGATATTGAAGCACCAGAGATCGTAGAGACGTTTTATGTCTCCGGATGAGATGGCGAATTCCTTATCGGTTCCGCGCTCTCTTATCTGTTCAGCAAAGTTATCGTAGTCTTCTATTTCGGCATCAATTATGAGATTGCTTGAGATCTGTTCTATTTCTGTGTCTATTCCTTTTTTAGATAGCTTCTCCCTTTTTTCGCTTGGTTTATCTTTCGCTGATATTCCAAATTCATTATTGGCCACGGATTCAAATGTGTACTGGAAGGTATCCCCGAGGTCGTTGTAGTCTGTACGGCCCAAGAATACTGATTCGAACTCGATTGGTTCTATTTCTTTTTTCCTTGTACTTGGGAATATTGCTGGTCTGTTTGAGCCAAGCTTTCCCCTTTGTGTGAGGATATGGTTTCTTTCATAGTTTGTGAAAAGATATGCCTGATTTAGGGCCACGACTGGATAGTGTGTTCCACCTGGCATTCGGAGCATTCTTCCTAGTGTCTGCACATGGAACACTGGGTCTTTCATTTCTCTGAACATTACAAGGATTGAGGCCCTTGGACAGTCCCATCCCGTCGCGGCTGCTTGTTTGAATATTAGGAATTGTACCTCGGAATCGTCTCTTTCTATTTCGTCTAAATTTTCCTTTTTTTCTGAGAGCCAGATGGCTACATGTTCTTCTTGGATATTCTTACTTTTTAAGAATGTCTTTACTGATTCTAATTTTGTTTCTGCAAGTGTCTCTTTTGAGACCTTTGATTCGCTTGGTAATTGAATTAAGACGAGAGGATTAATGTTTAATCCTGATTTTTTATAGTGGGCCAATAACTCGAGTCTTTTATTGTATGCGAGTGTCAGTAAGAGTCCATCTTGGTCTACTCCGCTTATTTTTAGATTCGTGAGATCCTCCTCGGTCTGTGTGAGTATGTTTTCTTTTATTAGACCGGATTTTACCACTTCGGCCCTTGAGACATCGATGAATCCGGCCTTCTTGTCATAAGCCATGGCCTTTATCTCTTGTTCGTCTCTTGGTGTGGCTGTTACTCTTAATATTATTCTTGGATCGACTAAATTTACCAATTCATCTGCTAATTCTGTGTCTGAGTCCCTGTGTGCCTCATCCACTATTAAAATAAGCTCACGGTGATCTTCCTGGGTTTTCTTTATAAAATTATCAAAAGTTATTCCTTTTTCGTTCGCCTTTCTTAGACGACGACCTTCCTTATTTGATGCTTTTATCTTTTGCCAGTTAATAAAGAAGACTTGATTCTTCTCTATTTGGCCGTTACCGAGATCATTTAGGTCTAATAGACCCAACTCGGAGGCCCCACCCAAGTAGTCAAGGAATTTCTTTTTGCTTTGTTCATAGGATTCCTCTGAAAAGGTAAACCAGAGATATGCCTTATCCGCATCAAACTGAGGATCTGCTGTGAGATCTCTTAAAAATTGAACCATCATTACTGTTTTTCCTGATCCTGTCGGGGACTTGAATACAATTGGCACTCTGCGTTCTCCTTTTTTCCATAATTCCAAAAAGACTTTTCTTAATTCAGAAATCGATTCCTCCTGGAATGGTTTTAGGTTAAATGTTTTCATTATGAGACTAATTTGTTTAATTCCTTATAAACCTCCAGGATTGGTTCCGGTATGTCTTCTACTCGGATGTTTGGATATTCCGGATACTCGTTCTTGTATTCATTTTTCCCCCAGCCGAATATATATATTACCGCTTCTTTTTTATCTGCAAGAATTTTCACTAATTCAGATAATTTAGACTTATCTTCTTTGAAGTAGATACCCATCCATTTTTTCTTTAAAGAATCTGCAAAAATTTGAAAGTCTTCATTCTTTTTTTGTTCATAATGGCAATTTTCCCTCATAGCAATCATCTCTCCCGCCCGGTGAGTTAATTTTATCCTCATACTGTCTGTATCTTCAGAAAAATTTTCATGATCAACAAAAGAAGTCTTTAGATATTTTAGATTGCTTGATATTCCTGTTATGTCCGAGTATGCTTTATTTCCCTTTATAACGGCTTTTATCCTTGGATAACAAACCTCTTGTGCTATTCCGTTTTCGTTGTTTGTGCAAAGAATAAACTTTCTGTCACCACCATCTTCTTTGTTTAAAATAGAAACCGCATGACCGGTGGTTCCAGAACCAGCAAAAAAATCTAGCACAATCGCTTTTTTGTTCTCATAAAGAATCGGGGCAATACAGTCATAAACAGTATAGAGTGATTTTGGAAAATCAAAATGTGTACTTGGCACTAACGCATGAACAAGCTTGGTGCCATTTTCATTTGAATCATATCGACTGTCCTGCCAGACGGTTCTGACGGTTCCATAATCTTTACCTAATTCTATTTCATAGCCTTTCTTTGTTTTTTTTACACGCAATAAATCTTTAATTTCATCAACGCTTTGTCTCGCATATCTCCATTTTCTTTCTATTCCCTTAGGGTCTATTGGGTAAATATAAAATTCATCTTTTTTCTTTAAAATCTGTTTGTCAGGATGTTCGTTCTGGGGCACCACCTCGCCAAAACCAATAATTTTTTCATCCCTTACAATTATTGGATAAAAACAATTACGAGCATCTGTTCTCAAAGATTCACCCCCGTTGTCTCGTAAGTTTCTCCAAACGATATCTTCCTCTTTTATTTTTCTATGGGCTATAACTTTTTGTCCTTTATGAAAAGAAAAAAAAGCGTATTCGTGTGTATATGAAAAGTTGCTACCCTGCACACCACGAGGATTGTGAACGATTGTTATACAATGTTGTTCATGATCACTAAAAATATTCTCAAGCAAAAGCCCAACACGGTTAAATTCGTTTTCATCAATAGCGCAAATAAGAACACCGTCATCGCTTAGCAGTTTTCTGGCTAATTTTAAACGATTACTCATCATCGAGAGCCATTTACTGTGGCGATAACCGTCGTTTTCGTCTACATAGTCATTGTTGTATTTCCAGTCCTTGGCTCCAGTGTTGTAGGGGGGGTCGATATAAATTACCGAAATCTTACCTTGGTGGGTGTAGTTTAAAACAGATAGGGCGTGATAATTATCACCCTCGATTAAGAGATTCATCGGTTTTTCAGGATCAGTCTCAATTCTTCTGTCTTCGTCTTCTTCTAGTATCGGAATCTTTTTTTTACACTCTTCTACCACCTCTTCGGGTTTGTCTTCCCAAATAAGTCCGTATTCTTGATTTCGAAGCTTCTTTTTTAACCTTTTTACTTCTTCTTGTAATTCTTTTATTTCATTTTCATTACTCATGGTTGAAAGTATAACAGATTAAATATTATTAAAAAATCGTTTACATGGAGGAACCTTTGTTACATAATAGAAAAATGCAAAAATTACCAATATGTGTTACGGAAGATTACCTTAAAAACCTGACCATTGAGCAGAAAGAGGCGGTTATTTCTGATGCAAAGTATTCCCGTATTATTGCTGCGGCAGGGTCTGGAAAAACAAAAACAGTTGTTTCTAAGGTCTTAAGATTAATTGATCAGGGAGCCGAGCCCTCATCTGTCGTAGCCTTTACCTTTACTGAAAAAGCGGCGGCGGAATTGAAGCAGAGGATCTATGAGAATGCCGGGAAGTGTCTTGTTCCGGAGGTTGCGGAGAAAATTGGTGCTATTACGGCATCGACTATTCATGCCTTTTGCCTTAACTTGATCCAGTCAAAATCACAGTATGCAAACCATGCGCTCCTAGACGAATCACAAACGATGGCGCTTCTTCTCAGGTTTGGCCCAGCTATCGGAATTCCAAAGACAAGGCCGGTGGGAGAAAAACTTAGCTACCAGGCAAGATGTGAGAGATTTATTTCATCTTTTGATGTCATGAATGATGAGCTTATAAAAACGGATGATGTTGAGAGGATGTCTCCGGATTTTTATAACCGCGTCTCTAAGTTTAATGCGTTACTTAGCACTCACAGATTCTTTACCTTTGGAATGGTTATAAGATTGGCGGTTGAGATGATCGAATCGGGAGAGGTGTCTGTGGGTAATATAAAGCACCTTTTGGTGGATGAGTACCAGGATGTGAATAGGGCCCAACATAAACTTGTAGAATTAATTGGTAAGACGGCGGAAACTGTTACTGGTGTTGGAGATGCAAGACAGTGTATTTATGAATGGAGAGGCTCAAACCCGAATATATTTATTGATGAATTTTTTTCAAATGAGTGTAAGACCTTTAGGCTGTCGACAAACTTTAGAAGCGTGCCTGATGTTATAGAAACAGCGAATAAGATTTCATCTCATTTTGAAGATGAGACAATCAGGGAGCCGATGGCAATTGATCCAGATATTGATCCAAGGAGAAAAGCAGGGGGAAAATTTATTAGTTTCTCTGGCGAGACAGAGAAGGAACAAGCTGACCATATAGCGAAGTCTATTTCAAAACTTATTTCTTCTGGTTATCGGCCATCTAATATTGCCATTCTTCTTAGGTCTATTAATTCGGCCCCAATCATTCTTGATTCACTAAAGAAGGAAGAGATTCCTGTAATAGTCTCTGGGCGCATCAGTCTCTTTGAGAAGCCGGAAACAAAGGCAATTGGAAAGATATTTGTCTGGGCTGCAAATTCGGCTTGGAGTGAGGGAGAATGGGCGGACAGGATTACTATTGAACCGGAAGCGCTCCTTGATTCTGCGGTTAAAGACTGGGAAGAAGCAACGGGGCTCAGGCTGAATGAAGAATTACTTAAAATGTTTAGGGAGCAGTTAAGAGATGGCGGATATAATGATCTTAGTCATGCACTTCAGGATCTATTGGTTTCGCTTGGTATTGAGTCGGTGGACCATAACAGCCCAAAGGGTGCAGTTGTCTGGACGAACATTGGAAGATTTAATGAGTTATTAACTGATTTTCAGACACCATATAGACTTCAAGGCAGGACAGCCCACTGGACACAAGAATTAACCGATCTTGCTTTTTATATAAACGGCTATGCGCAGGGATCTTATGACAGGAACGAAAATGAAATATTAAGAGGAGTGGATGCTGTTCAGATCATGACCATACACCAAGCAAAGGGTCTTGAGTGGCCCATCGTTTTTGTACCAAATATTGTTAAGCAGAGATTTCCTGTTTCTTTTGCTGGAAGAGAAGATAAGGATGCTTGGGAATTGTCCACTGAATTATTTAATGAAGTCAGATACAGGGGTGGACTTGATAGCGAGAGGAAACTTTTTTATGTTGCAGTCACCAGGGCCAGGGATATTCTCTTTTGTTCTGTCTTTAGGACAAATTCCGGAAGAAAAAGGGGTATGTCTTCGCTTGCAGAGGAATTGTTGTGTGACTTTAATATGGATCCAAATGAGGCGGTTCCTAAGTCACCGCTTCCTGCCCCGAAGAAATATGACCCCTTGCAGATCTTCGCACCAACACAGATTCTTTTTTATAAACACTGTCCCTTCTGTTATTTCCTCCGCTTTGAATGTGGTTATCAGCCAGGAGTTCGTCAGCCTATCGGTTTTGGAAAGTCGGTTCATGCAGCTCTTCATGGGATTGCTGAAAGATTAAAGACGGGAGTTTCTGTGACGGCCGAGGATATTAAGACAATTGTTAAAGAGACATTTCATTTGCCGTTTGCCGGCGAAAGACTTATTGAAACAATGCGGAGAAAGGCTGAAAACATTATTACTGAACATATTGAAACCGATAGGAAATCTCTTGTTAGTGCAAGAGATGTGGAAGCCAGAATTGAGTTTATGTTGGACTCAACATTCGTAATCGCCGGAAGAATAGACATTATTATTAATGAGAATAACGAATTAGAAATCAGAGATTATAAGACGGCTTTTGGGGAAGAGGGGCCAATAAATGATGGTGCTTTGCAGTTAAGGATGTATACGGCTGGGCTTCAGAAGGAGGGTGAGAAAATTGATAGGGCTACGATTGTTGTTTTGAATGATAATAAAAAATCCTATGTTGATATTGGGCCAGAGGCAATAAAAGAGACGATGGATATGTCGCGCGAGTGTGTGGAGGGAATTGCGGCGAGAAAGTTTGATTCGTCTGAGAAGAATTCCGGCTGTGGGAAGTGTGATTATTTAAAACTGTGCCAGCACTGCAGAGAGGCTTATACAAAGAAGGTGGCTGATTAACTTATCCCTTTAATTATTTTTTAAAGAAATGGAAGACCGACGATATACGATTGGGATACCGGCCAACAACAGAGAGTATTACCACAAGGCCTTTTTACTGATGACTCTAATAGATGATGATTTTTATAAAATATTTCTACAAAGGGACCGAATACAAAAAGATATATCAGAAAATAATTTAAAGAGTATTTTTGCAGATATACACTTCTTCTTAATTGGCGTATCAAACCTTAAGTGTGGACTAGAAAAGTTAAGAAACACAATAAAAGACGATGATAAATTCAAGATAATATATAAAAAATATATAAACAAATTAGAGTATTTAGATATTTTTAGAGACCATCAAGAACATATTTATGAAGGAAGACTCGAGGGAAAAGGTAAAAGTAAAAAACCGCTCAAAAGACCGTCGATGTTAGGAAATTTAACTAAAAATCTTGATTATGATTTTGGTGGAGATCGTTTTAGTCTTCCGGAAGCTTTTAGTCTCATAGAAAGTTTAAAAAAAGAGATGATCGAATGGAATCTTGAAAATAAAATTTATCCATTTTGGTATATTGATCAGATTGTGCGTGTGGATATGCCCAAAAAATAGATTGAAGAGCATTCTTTGGCTTGTATTGTATCTTATCTTTTAATTGGCCCGGTATACTTCTTCTGGATGGAACAATTTATATCCGAGAGATCTTTGATGGATACCTCCCCAATAAGCTTATTCTCGCTGTTAATGGATGCTAGTATTGCCTTGCCCTGATAAAAATTGGGGATTATATAGGAATTACCATCTTTTAAAAGTGAGCATGAATCGGTGAGGGTATTGAACTCGGATGAATTCTCCGCTAACAAATAGCCAAAATTATATGAACTATATAAAGCGTACAGAAGAAGAAAGATAGTAGTAAATTTAATGATTTTTCCAAATTCAAAGTAAAAAATATAGGAAAAGAATACAAGTAACACAACAAAGAGCCATGTCCACCAACTGATTGTGCCGAGGAAAATCAAAATTAAATTGAATAGGCCATAAAAAAACACAAAGTTTTCTTTGATTGAATAGTCTATAAAAGAAGACGGTATATTGAAGTAAGAATTATAGCCATACTGGGTCAGTATAACGACCCCATATAGATAAACCGGTACGATAATTGCTAAGATTTGCATACAGTCTATCCTATATTAAGATCTGTAGACATTCAAATATTAAAATAACAAAGTAAGAAGTAGCAATAAATTAGTTTTAAAAACTATATAGATGTCTTAATCTACCCCCTGAGGGGGTCGATAAATGAGGGTTTTTTGCTCTAAAATGGCCTTGGAATTTGAAAGTGGGGGTTTGGGTCATTTGAGTTTAAAACGGAGTTAAAATCGCCCAAAAATCAAAAAGCCCCGGTTTGACCCGGAACTCTTCGACGAGGTAAAACGGTTCTATCGGTCTGTTGCAACCGAGTGGTTATGCCTCACGACACAACCTATCAAACCATCAACCTATAAGTATTATAAAAAATACAAACAGGGAGTGCAAGAGATATTAGAAGAGAAAACTATACGAAAGGACAGATTTTGGAAGTTGGCAAAAAATTTATTACCTGAGACTAGTAAGCATCGTCACAGACATTAATATCCGCCACGCTCAAACCCAGTGTTTGTGCTAAATATTGCTTTACCTCATACAGGTCACCAAATGCATCGATTAAACCTAACTCTAGTGCCTTCTTGGTATTAATATCTGAACCATCTGCTATTTTAGCAACCTCTGAAACTTCTAACCCCCTATTTACAGCAATCTCTTTAATCAAAACATCATGGACAGACTCAAGTTCTTTCAGAATCATTTGTCTTTCTTCATAAGTTAGTGGTCTATCCCCGCTAAACATATCTTTATACTTTCCGGTCTGAAGTTGATTATAGTTGTATCCTTCTTTTTTACTTTTTTCGACGTCATCAGAGAAGGATTGGGTTACCGCAATAGACCCTATCGACGAAAACTCAGAAACAAATATCTTGTCGGCCCCCGTGGCAAGATAGTAAGCGGCAGAAGCAGCCTCCTCTTTTATCAATGCAACTGTTGGCTTACTCGCTCTTTTTAGTGCATTGGCCAATTCTTGACCAGAAACCCCACTTCCACCTCTTGAATTTATTTCAACTATTATTGCTTCTATTTCAGAATCATTGTCTGCCCTTTCTATGAGATTATAAATATCTCCGGCAACGGCTTCATCTGTCCAATCTTCACTTCCTCCACTCTTATACCCGACGATCTCTCCTCTAACTGGTATCTTTGCGACATTACAATTAGGAGAAAGTACCTCTTCTGTTATGACTGAGGTTAAAAGTAGTATAAATAGACCGAAAAATATTACTGCTGAAAAGTGGAAGATCTTTCTTAGTGTTATTTTTGTGAGGAAATTTTTCATGTTTTAAAGAATTAGTGAATAAGAAATCAATTATCAAGATTGTTTTTTATTAAAAAAATTTTGTATTCTTCATCTGTTGTATTGTCAGTAAAAAACCATCCATAAATTCATCAGAGGTGTGTAGTTTAGGAAACACACATTAAGTTTACTGTTTTTACTACACTATATCTAATTCCATAATTCCGTAATCTTACTGCCTTTTTTATCCTCACAATAAATTAAATTTAGTTAATAGTTTTTCTTTATAATCAACCGCATCTTTATCTTCAGGATCTATCTTGATGATAGATTCAAGCACCTCTATGGCTTCCTTACCTCTATTTAAAAGATTTAATGAGATGGCCTTATAATGAAGGGCGGAAGTGGCCTCTGGTTCTATTTCTAATAACTCGTTAAAAACACCTATCGACTCTTCGTGGCGATTCATACTCTGTAAAATTACACCTTTATATAAAAGGGCATGTAATTTTTCAGGATCAATCAACAGTGCTTTATTAAGATTGTCTATGGCCTCTTCCTTCTTATTTAGTTCTGCAAGTGCAATCGCCTTAAGATACAGAATACCAGCACTTTCTAATTTAGAAATATCTGCAGGAAGCGCATCATAACAACCTAGCGCACTATCAAAACTTTTTATAGCGTTTTCAAATTTTTTTTCTTCGATAAAATTGCCACCTTCTTTTTTAAAATGTTCGATTGCTAAAAAAGTGGTTAGGACGTCTGTTTGTTTCATGTAAATTTATTTTTTAGAGGAAGAGATAATCCCTAAATTAATAATAATGAGTGCAATAAAAGATATTATTGTCGGAGACCATACCCACCACCACGACCATTCTATGAAATTTATTAATTTTAAAAAAAGAAAAATTATCTGAACAACACCACTGAGTCCCCAATTATTTTGGTTCATTTTTTTTATTTATATATTCTTCGTAAATAAACGCCACTGGGTTAAAACTTTGTTCACTCGTCTCCCGCGACGGGAGGCTTATCCCCAGAAAGAGTTTTTATAAATTCGTGAGTTTGGCCGTTATCTATATGAAAGGAAATTTTTTTATCGTTTTGAAAATACACATCTATTTTTCCGTCTTCCTTGGCATAAACAAGTAAATTAATCAGCTCGTAGGGAATAAATTGGCAATCCTTATAAGACCGGGCAGTAAGACATGGGGAATATTTATAGGCTTGTTCTATGATTTTTTGTTGTAATTTGCTTACTTTTGTTTTACTTAATTTACGACTTGCTTCGTTCATCAATGCGTCTACTACGACTCCACCAATAACACCAAATAAAATTGTAGAGGGCGTCGTTATCTCTGATTTTTCCTCAATAAAACAAAGACCCTTTGTTGTTACAAACAAAACCGAATTGGAAAGACTTGGGAAAAAAGAAACGATTTCTCCTGATTCCTCTTTTTCTGCATTAATTAAATCTTTAAAATTTTGATCATTATCTTTTACCCCCATAAAGTAGGATGAGAGATCGCGTCCAAACAAACCTTTATTTTTACCAGTAATGGTATAAATAATTCCTTTATCCGGTTTTGTCTGGTTGTGTTTTATATATTCACCAGGAATTATACATTCTCTTAGTTTAAGAATTTCATTCCTCCTCTTCTCCTTGTCCCCATCTACTAAATACTCTTCTAAGTCAGAAGAGTGAACTAAAAAAGAATTCCATTTAGTAGATTTTAAATCCTTCAATATTTTATAAGTCCTCAGTTTTGATAATACCTTAGGGGTATCTACTTCTTTCTTTAAAGTGTTCTCATTTATCTGTTTTTTTTGTTTTGTGTTTTCGTCTTTAATTTTCTCTCCGCAAGAAGGACAGAAAATGGCATTATCCGGTATTTGTTCTCCACAATGTATGCAATGTTTCATATTTTTTTTATAAAACCTCAAACAAAAAGCCCACCACATGGGTAGAAGCCGAAGCCTCTCATGTCGGTTTCCCGACATGGCCTACGAGGACACCCCATATGATGGGTTCTTTATCCTCGTAGGACTCTTTTCACCATGCCTGACCCAGTGCCAAGTTTAGGCTACTTTTATATTTAATTGTAATCTTACGATACCACAAAACAAAACAATCTTCAAAAAATAAAAGGTGGCCCGAGTGAGCCACCTTTTTCTATTTTTAAATCTCAAACGAAGAGATATATTCCTCTGCCTCTACATAAGATAGGCCCTCTATGTAACACAATGATTGTTCTCTGTCCTCTTGATCATCCACATTTCTATAAATAAGTTCTGTAAGTTTCCGTAACTGTTCTTTGGTGATACTTCTCTCATTTTCTTCTTGAAGGTACTTATTATGATAATAAATTTTTCTATCTAAAGTATTTCTATTTTTCATGTCTTTGATTATTTAATTCCAATAAAACTGGAAATGGTATCGCTTGCCTCAGCTTTCGTCATGTTGGGTATCTCGGTCAACCACTTCCCTTTCTCTTCGCCATCATGGACATGGCGCTTTATGAGAACACTAAGAAGTTCTTTCTGGCGGTCAGTAATGGGAACTTCTTTAGGGACATTTTCAGTATTGTTTGTCGGCATATCTTCAAGGTCCTGGGAAAATATGTCGGCTAAAGAAGTTGTGCGTATGACCGCATCTATAAAAGCGGACTTGGAACTCATTTTGATAGTTTTATTCGGGTCTCCATTATTCTTATCAAGCGTCGAAGCCCCACGCCCCTGGCCCACTATCTTGTCGTCTCTATATAACGTGCAGATATAAGCGATAAGCCCCGGGATACTTTTAAAAGCATCCATGGTGTCGTTGTCTCTCACAAAGGTCGCCGAAAAGTTAAATATTCCGGCAATCTTCTCGCAACCTGATTTACCCAAAGACTTTTTGCCCTTGATAGTGTAATAATCTTGGCCCTCTTTTAATTTTGGCATTACTTGTGAAATAAAGTAGGAGCGCCTGAGGAGCATATCATCCACCCCTTGTTTGAAACTTTGAAGTGCTTCTGTATCTCCGAGTCGGACCATACCTTTGTCTATTGTTTGAGTATTCATTTTATTAATTTATTTTCTTTTGATAATTACAGCACCATCCATGTAATCGATATCTATATTCCCTCCTACCCTAAACCCTGCCCAAAAAAGAAAATTGTTTGCTAGACGGATCATTGGTTTTAACTCTCCGGACGGAACACGGGCACTTCTACCTGTCGCATAAGATACGGTTTGTTTTCTTTTCATAGCTATATATCCGTTCTTAACGCTCTAACCTGAAGGTAATGAAAAAGATGAACAGTTTTTGGGTACTTCCTGACTACTTCCCCTTTTTCATTTTTTACCTCGACCATTGTCATGGACTTTATAGACTTCTCGCCCGGACGGACTATATAATTATTCTTAAGCCAACCCTTATAAGTCATACAATCATTGAAAGGATCATATTCTTCTGCTGCGCTTTTCCCCCATCGCTTTGAAATCTCTTGTTTGACCATTTCAAAGGTCTTCGCAGAGTTTTTGTAATTACTCTTTATCTTTACTTCTACAGACATTTGTTTTTCTTATAAACACTAATAAAAAGCACCCTGACGAGGAGTGCTTGAGTGGGACTAGATTAATTATTTATTTCTAAATCCCAAAAAATATAGTTTATAATACTAAGCCACAGAAAGATGGTGTGTATGATAAAAGAAATAAAACGCCAATCAATATAAATTACGGAGTCTTTTACTGGGTAAAGAGCCCCCCAGGGGGGGGTTGTTTGACGGAGTCCTCCAAGATAAATGAGGTGCCATACGTTGGGTACCCACGTCCGGTTGCGACTACTTTTCAAAATCTGTCCCCAGAGCGCTGGGCTTCAGAAACTCATCGGCCCTAAAAAATTTTTTGCAAAAAATTTCAAAGTGTAGACTCGTGGTAAGATTTGAGTATGACTAAAACATTAGTGGAAAATTGCTTCTCTTTAGATACAAAACGCATCAAAAACGACCTTGGTAAATTTAGATGCGGTAGAGAAAATGTAGAAGGAATGATAAGGGATAATCTTTTAGAAAAAGAATTAAGAGTAAACTATTGGTTTGAAGAAGATTCGTTGCTATTGAGCGCAAATGGGGGCGAACCACAGCGAGTGCTTTTATACAATCACCCACTAACCTTTGGTGCCAGAACATACTTTGTGTGCGAGTGCGGAAGAAATGCTGGTAAGTTATACCTAACTAGTCCAAATGGCCATTTTAAATGTAGAAAATGCCATGGCTTAATTTACGAAATTAATACAATCAACAAACACTCTCCGCAGGGAAAGTTTTTCTATAAAATGAATAGAATGATAAAACTAACAAATAAAAGCGAGGCTATGAAAAAGATCTTTTACAAAGGAAGATATACCAAAGCCTTTCTTAGAAACTTGAAGATGTTGGCCAGGGCGGGATTCTCGGAGAAAGTAGAGGACGCCAAGATGCTTTTAAAGAGTATTTGGGCTTAACTTCAATAGTTTTTGACGAGGCCAGAATGTTTTGACTTATCTCATTTATCCACAACTACGGAAATTTCCGTCTATTATAGAGAACAGACTATATCAAGGGAATTATTTTTGTATCAATACCAATATAATCTGCAAGGTTTACTGTAAATTCGAATGGTATTCCCCTTCTGGAATGTGGTGCTGTGTTCGCAGTATTCCTATACTGAGCAAAGGGGTTGATGTTATTTAATAAAACAAAATTACGTCAATGAATTAAACATTAACGGAATTTTGACCGATTAGCAAGAAGTTTATAACCTAACCTTAAAAATTGGCTTTCATTAGCAGGAAAAATTTTTTAGCGCACTTCTACTTGGATCTCATTGCGTAGCAAGAAAGGTATAGTCCACGGAATATTGTAGCGGGCAATATTTACCTGCCCAACCACCTCAACCCCATCGCGCTTTAACGATTCTAAAAGTAACACTTCATTTTTATAAAATGCCGATTCGCTATTGGACCAACTAAACTGACGCACTGCCAATTTGCGGGCAGACACCTCTCTTATCTCTATCCTGCTATCATTTGGTTTCGGCAACGTCAGAAGCGTATACGAGCTCGGCATTACAAAAGAGATCTTATACGCGCGACCGCTATCTCCCACCTCCGTATTAACTGGAGCTGTCATGTCAATCCTCTCGGAAGAAATATCCTCTGTATTTACAGGGACAGTCATATCAATTTTTTCCGAAGCTACTTCCTCTGTGTTCACTGGAGCGGTCATTGAGATCTTTTCTGTATTAACAGGAGCGGTCATTTCTATTTGTTCCGAAACATCCTCTTTGGTATTTACCGGAACAGTCATATCTATCTTACCCCTCTTTGTATTATCCCCAAAAATATATCCCGCAATTATAGGAAATCCTCTGTTGACCGCCTCATTTTTATCTTTAGCGTCCACGATGATTGTCTCAGCAATAATATAAGGACCATAAGCCCTTATTTCGTAGTCGTCCACTTTTTGCACAACTTTATATTTTGGCTTTTCTATATTGATTACCGGAATCCAACTATATAAAAACCAAACGACAAAAAGCACCCCAACAAATATTGATAAATTATACATGGTCATTTTTTTCATTTATTTTTTTATTCCTAATAAATTAATCATTTTTTAATTATACCTCCAGGGGTTAAATATAAAAAGATGACCCCCGGTTGGAAGACATCTATTTTAATAAGTACACCCCTCCCGCCTACCTATTCCCAAATAACTTCTGCTGTGGTGGTAATTTTATTACAAATTCAAACGAGATCCCCTTTTGGCTTAACGAATAGCGCATTGTGTTCTCGCTATAATGATGGGTGAAGTTTTATTTAGCTAAACCTTTTAGCTCCTCTTTATACTTCTCTGCAACCTGCATCACGGCGGTCATTTGGTCTAACCCTTTATCTTTTATTAAAGACTGGGCTTCTTCGGCGATCTTCTGAAATAACGCCGGATTTTTCATAACCATATTCATGAGCATCTCTTTCTGCTCGACTGGAACAGGGGCATCTTTCATTGCTCTGTTCAACATCTGCTTCATAAAAAATTCTTTTATCATAGTCTAAATATCCTAGCTTAATTCACAAAAAAAATAAACCCGCCTTTATTAAAAAGACGGGATATTAAAAAAATAGAGGTTTTTCTTAAAATAATTCAGTGATTTTAAACACAACCCAACCATAAAAGCAATTAAACGTGTCCTCAAAATACGAAACTGATACAATCGATATGTAATATAACGTGAAAAAAATCACAATAGAAAACGCTATTGCATATTTTCCACTCACTACTTCTTCGAGAAAAGCTAACGCCAGAGAAGATAATCCGAGCACAACAAAAAGGGATATCATATAATAAACCAGCATAAATAAGCACCTCCTCAAATTTTAAAAGAACCAAATTTTCACGAAATATACCATACTTATATTTATTTGTAAATGCATTTTTTACCTACACAATTTTTTAATAATTAACCTTTACAAAATATTTCTATTATTGTACCCTTAAAAAAGTTCAGTACATTGTTTTTAGAAAGGAGGTCCAAAATGGATAAAACGCTGAGACGCACAATTGAAGAAGCTATAGCTAAGGCCTACGAAGAATGGGGGCGAGAAAAAAACAAACTTCAAATAAAACGAAAGGCTAAAAATATCGCCCAGAACATGGTAGAAGCTTATGAGCAGGAACAAAAAAGAATGAGGTCAATATTTGGTATTAATTCATGCGACGATATCTCCTAAAAAAACAAAACCCGCCTAGATAGCGGGTTTTATCTTTACTTTTACTTTTTTATTTTACCAAAAACTTTGCGATAAGGAGTGCGACAATGTTTGCAACCTTAATCATAGGGTTGATGGCGGGACCGGCAGTATCCTTGTAAGGATCACCTACAGTATCCCCTGTTACCGCAGCTTGATGAGCAAAAGATTTCTTTCCTCCATGATTTCCTTCTTCAATATATTTCTTTGCATTATCCCAAGCGGCACCACCGGATGTCATTGAAAGTCCGACGAAGATACCTGTAACAATAACACCAACCAAGAGTCCTCCAAGTGCCTGTGCACCTAGCAAGAATCCAACAAGAATTGGAATGACGACAGGAATAAGAGCGGGAACGATCATCTCTCTAAGAGCTGCTTTTGTAACAATATCCACGCACTGTGCGTAATCAGGCTTAGCGGTACCTTCCATAATTCCCTTGATTTCTCTAAACTGTCTTCTGACCTCTTCAACGACAGCACTAGCAGATCTTCCGACAGCCTCCATTGCGATGGAAGCAAAGAGATAAGGCATCATTCCTCCAATAAAGAGACCGATGATTACCATAGGATTCATAAGATCAAAAGGCATCTGTCCTTTATTTGCGATAGCAATCTCTTGTGTGTATGAAGAAAATAGAACTAAAGCGGCGAGACCTGCGGAAGCGATAGCGTATCCTTTTGTAACAGCCTTTGTGGTATTACCGACAGCATCAAGAGGATCTGTGACAGCTCTTACTGATTCAGGAAGACCCGCCATTTCAGCAATACCTCCGGCGTTATCTGTAATAGGTCCAAAAGCATCTATCGCGACAATAATACCGGCGAGTGAAAGCATACTCATTGTTGCAAGTGCGATACCATAGAGACCCGCAAAATAAAAGGCAAAGTAAATAGCTACAACAATAAGAATTATCGGCATAGCTGTAGCCTGCATTGAAACAGCGAGTCCTGTGATTATGTTTGTACCGTGACCTGTTGTTGAAGCTTTTGCTATTCTCTGAACGGGGCCAAAACTCTTTGATGTGTAATATTCAGTAATGAGAACCATACCGACAGTAACCAAAATTCCAATTACAAGTGGCCAGAAAATAGGAGCCCTAGACGTAAATTGAATAAAAGGATTTGGGCCTGAAATATACCAGAAGAAAGCGAGTTGAATCACTATTGTAACGGCAAGACCCTTATAGAGCGCGGCCATGATACCTCCTGTAAGTCTTACAAAAAGAGAACCTATTATAGAGGCGATAACGGAAACAGCACCGATAAGAAGTGGAAATTCTGTGATGCTATCATTACCCTGGCTAGCCAAGCTTCCGAGAATCATTACAGAAAGAGTGGACACAACATAAGTTTCAAAAAGGTCTGCAGCCATTCCAGCATCATCTCCAACGTTATCTCCCACGTTATCAGCAATAACAGCAGGATTTCTTGGGTCATCTTCAGGAATACCTGCTTCAACTTTTCCTACAAGGTCGGCACCAACATCGGCACCCTTTGTAAAAATACCTCCACCAAGTCTTGCAAATACAGAAATAAGAGAAGCTCCAAATCCAAGACTAATAAGATTAGTAACACCGGCGTACTTGTAAAAAAGAGTGATGGAAAGAAGAGCAAGACCCACTACGAAGAATCCAGTAACAGCTCCACCCTTGAATCCCAATGAGAATGCCTCAGACATACCCTTCTTTGCCTCTTCGGCAACTCTTGAGTTAGCCTTAACTGCCACAACCATTCCTATATATCCTGCGACCATTGAGGCGAGAGCTCCAACCGCAAATCCGATAACAGTTGTCCTATCAAACCAGATGGCGAGTAAAACAGCAATAACCGCGCCCACCATGGCTACTGTCATATTTTGTCTCTTAAGATAAGCCTTTGCACCTTCCTCTATAGCCTGTTGGATTTCCTTCATCTTGTCATCACCGGCAGACTTACTCATAACAGACTTAATCAAAAAAGCTCCATAAAGAAGAGAGATTATAGAAGCACTAAGCGATATTGCGAAAATAGACATAAATTAATTAAATAAAATATTATTAATACTTTTAAAATATGGGGTATATTGTATAGATAAAATAGTGTTTTGGCAAATAAAATAAAAACACCCTCAAGTTAGGAGTGTTTTTATTGTTAAATAATTAAGGGGTAGTTGTTTCTGAAATCATTTCTGAAATCGGTTCAGATTCCGACTCAGGTGTTGGTTCAACCACTGGCTCAGGAGTTATTTCGGGAGCAGGTGTCGGTTCTGGTTCAGGTAGTGGTGTGGGTTCTGTAATAGGTTCAGGAGATGTTTCGCTCTCTTCTTCGGTAATAGTCGGCTCAGTGGTTGTGGGTTGTTCATCTATTATATTATTAGCAGATTCATCTACCATCAAGACTTCCTCTGTTATTGAGGCATCACCCTGAATTTCGCTTGATTCTACTACTGGGTCATTGCCCTGTAGTGAGTTCGTCTCTACTACTGGGGTTGTAGACTTTACTTTGTATATACCAGAGTTTATGAGTTCGGCTTTCATTTCAAGAAGACCTTTTAGCTCATGTTCATCTAAACACTGATCTTCGAGACAAAGTTTGTTCAAGCTAACGGCCTCTACAACAATTACCCCCTCCTCACTAATACTCCACTTACCAGAAGACGACAAAATACTTCTGACATTCTTCATGTCTTGATTATTAAGATCTAGAGATTGTGATATAGCGAGTTTGATAGCTCCTGTGGTTTCATCTGTGGTCCAGATGGAGTTTGTGTTGATGTTTCCACTTGAGATAGAGTCATCTAGCTTATGGTAGGAGAGGTTTACGAAGACGAGGATCTGATTATCTTCTTCGTTGTTATTATCATCGTAACTTTCAAGAGCGATACCTACTGTTTGATTGTGCGGGGAGGTAGACTTGGTTCCTACTCCAGGCTCAGA
>Ga0209417_1001090_pt1 | contig 53110 bp, 3 predicted proteins | sample RifGroF2_FD_184002 | JGI IMG/M metagenome (GOLD analysis project Ga0209417, IMG submission 184002) | Groundwater microbial communities from Rifle, Colorado, USA - Groundwater F2 (SPAdes) (version 2) | ecosystem: Environmental > Aquatic > Deep subsurface > Groundwater | place: Rifle, Colorado...
TAAAGAATATTCTCTTTAGTGCAAGTGAAGTCAGCGCGGAAAGGGAACAAGCCAAACACATTTTAGACAGGATATTAGATACTGATTACAACTTGCACCGAATAGATCTTGATATTGATATACGTCGCGCATGTTTGTTGGGTGGCGATCGCAGGACATTTGCTGGCAAATTGAAAGAACGTTTGGGAATTGACATGACTCCTCGTAATCAGGTCCGCTCAGAAGGAGGCCTTTACAACACCTTAAGATACGGGTTATGGAAAAAAGGAAATGAAGGCAAGCAGACATTTACTCAGGAAGATCCGTTTACGGTCAACGTTAAGCATTCATTCCTAAGCAAGGATACATTGCCCAATTTAGTCCTTGTTTTCAAGACACAAGGATGCGCAATGTTTGAAGTGTCTTTGTCAGACCATGAAGATGTAAAGCGCGAAAATGTTCAGCCGACAGTTCACTATAAGTATCATGTCGATCCAAGATTTGCAGAGGGCGATATGCAGATAGACCTGGTTTTAAGGACGGAAGAAGGCGACAGGGAAGTATTGCTTGAGACAAGAAGGTTCAAAGAGATCAAGAAGATGAAGCCAAGAAACATCTCGGCAGAGGCGTTCGATTATCCAGTCGTAAAAGCGTTAAAGGATAAATGGATAGCATTGTTCACAATGGAAGCAATGATGACGAGATTTGGTGCGTGGACGATACCGGTCAAGAGGGTAACAGAAGCAGGCTTATATGATGTTCTCAAAGAGAATAAATTGTTGGCTTTAGACAAGTCAGATAAGAATTACATGATCTGGCAGGTATCGAGCGAGGAAGACCTAAAGGACGGATTGTTAAAGATCAAAGATCTGCCGCAAGCAAAGATAGATCAGGTAGTAAAAATGTTCAATAGATCAAACGGACTGTCAGGAGCAATGGGAGGCGGATTAGGTATATTGATCGGATCATTCTTGCGCGCGTTGAGATACAACGGGGCAAAGTATATAGTGCCGCTGCTAAAGTACAGGCGCGGTGTTGTGCAGACAATGAAGAACAAGAGATATGTATTGTTTGAGGTATCTGAGCAGGTAACGCAGGAAGTGTTCTGTGAAAGCATAGCGAATATAGCGAGGGGTATTTATGTCCCAGCGTCAATGAAGAACAGGAAGTTAGCGATAGCTGAGATACCGAAGAAGGAGCAGGGAATAGAAGAGGCGCTTAATAATATAAAGAGGGTATTGTTCATCAGCTCAAAAGGAACATATGATGACGCAAGCGACATATACGGACAGGTAAAGAACATATCAGGGGCAAGGCGGGTATTGATAATCGAAAAGCAGGCAGAGGATGAAGGCAGTAAAGAATTTGAAGGGTTGGTAAGCGTCCTTAGGAACAACTTCAACAGGCAGAACCAGACGGGAATGGTAAAGGAAGTGCGCGAGGTCAGAGATACGGTCAAGACGCCGGAGATATTGATCGAGAGGGAATTGGACTGGGACCTGTTAAAGCATAATGATGATATTGAAAAATGGGAACATGACAGGACAGTTGAGATCAGCGTACCCCTTTATGGAAAAGAGCAGAAGACAACAGTAGAGATGTGGAGATTAAGGGTAAAGGGAGCAGCGGAGGATGTAGTGGTGCCGCTTATAAATATACCGGAAGGGTTATCAGATATATTGTACCCAGGCCAGCCGACAAGCGAAGAGAGGTTCGCGCAGGCGGTATTCTATACAAGAGCTGCAATGGAAACATTAAAAGTGTTGAATGTTTCACCGGAGATCGTGCAGGTACACGAGGCATTCCCAGCGGTATCGTTTGCAGTAGACCTGTTGAAGAATGGAAGGTTCAACGATTCGCCGGTTCTCAAGAAAGTTATTGGATCAATTAATAATAATAAGTCCAGGGTAATGGCGTTCGCGCACACAGTAGTGCCGCAGGCGTTCCCAGTATTCGGTGACCTTGGGATGGTTGAGCGGGTATGCGGATGGAACAGGGGTATGTACCAGGAATATATAACACAGCGAGACGGCGGCGAGGTATTTGATCCGTGGTATTCAATAAGCAAGATATCAGGATCAATAGGGACGGTCGGTCCGGAACATCAGCAGGTAATGGAGAATGACAGCAACTTCGGGCAGTTCAAGGGCAAGTATTTTTATATTGAAGATTCAATATGGCCGATGTTCTGGATGTTGAAAGAGCAGCTTGCGACTTTGGGAAGGGACAGGTTAACAGGGCCGCAATTATATGACGCGATAGAAAAGGCGAGGGATTATTTTTATGAATGGATGAGCGATAACTGGGGGATACATATGGATAAGGGCCGCCCGCTGATGATACAGGCGCGAAGGATAGCGGATTATAAATGGATAACGTTCATAACACAGCTGCTGGGATTTGGCGATCTGCACGGGATCGAATATCTGACAGCAGACCCTGAAAAAGGCGGGTTGGGATACAATTTTATAGCAGCAGGCAAGGCGCATGAATCAGATGCAATGGGACAAGAGTGGAGCTATAGGATGGGGAGCTTTGCAAGGCAGGACAATCCGAATATAAACAACAGGTATCTGTTCATGATGTGGGATGTATTTGTATCAGGGATGGCGATACCGGCGACAAGTGTAGCGGCGCAGTGGTCGATCCCGCCATTGGAAGCGGCAGGCATGAAAGACAAGAAGGATATGATCACGGCATCAATAGTGATATCAAGCTATACAGGCGCGCCGATACAGCAGGTGCTAAATGTCGGGATCAAGGCGTGGGAGAAAAAGATAGGAAGAAGTTTCTATGAGGCGGAAGAAGGCAACGGGTATGTATTTGAGCCGTTCACGGAAGAGGCGATGCAGGAAGCGATGCTGGATGCATCAGAGAGGATATATGCGTACAGGTATTACAGGGAAGGAAAGGTCAGGCAAAGGATAGCGGCATTAAAAGATAAGGGCCAGTACCCGAACCAGAAGTGGGCACAGGGGGTAATAGGGTACCTGGAGAGCGATCCGACGGGAGTTCTTAAGATAATGGAGAACGCGACAAGGATGCTTCCGATGGTTGATTCAAGGACGGCGGCACATAAGTTCGCTGCGGTATATGCAAGAATGATGGGAGAGACAATAGACCTGTCGATCTATGATAACGCCAGACCCCTTAAAGCTATTATGGAAGAATATATCGGGAACTTCCCGATGCTGCAAAAGGCAGTTGCTGATCATGTTTCGAAGGATATTATCATGACATTGGTGATCTCTGAATCGTCAGATGATCTTGGTAATACTGAAGATAGAAGGACAAAATTACTCGGGCAGTTTGCTGAGCTAACAGAGGGCATGGCTCAGGTAGGTCCGTTATCTGTAAAGAAAGCGAAAGCGATCCTTACTTATCTTGGATATAAAGACATCGCTAAAGATTTACAAGCCCTTAAAGACAATAACAATATCAGGATCGCGCCTGAATGTATTGATGAGATGGGTTGGATCAATAGCGTCGTTGACGCCGATAAAGAAAACGTTAATGGAACAGGTGTTATATATATTTCGCAAAGGGTAGCTGCGATCGAACATCCGGAACATATTATTGCATTGGTATCAGCTGCAGCAACTCTTTACTATATTAGGAACAAAGGTGTTGATCTGCTCGAAGCCCAGGAGAAAGCACAGGAAGTTCTTAATAGGTTCAAGAATAAGAAGGAATGGGTAAAGAGGGCGAGAGTTTATTATGCATTCTTGAGAAATGCGGTAAGAAGAGAACGTAATGAAAAAGATGGATTTGGTAATTTTACTGACCTAAAGGCTTTAATTGATCATGCAAAGGACCTTGGATTTAACATTCTTTTTGCCATGCCTCTAAATGATCCGGTACATAATTTAACACCGCAAGAGGAAGATAGCCCATATTCGATCTTCAGTTTATTTGCGCTTGATCCTAGGAGTATTGACTGGGCTGAAACCGGAATTAAAGGAACAACACTTTGGGATCGATGGGATGATTTCGCAGGAAATGCAAAGTTTGCACAGGCCTTTGCGGCATTTATTAGGGATGAAGAAGTAATAGAGTATGCATATGTCAAAGCAACATGTGTGATCGAAAAGCATACAAAGGGTTACTGGCATGATGACTTTAAAGGCTATGAAGGATTGGATATAAAGAAAAAGAGAGAGGTGTTTAACCAGGTCAGGGATTTTATATTTATGGAGCAATTTTTAGCGCGAGGACAGTTATTAAGAGCTATTGATTATGGTTATGAACAAGGTGTTCTTATATGGACTGATATACCTTACTTTAATACTATGCAAGGTGTTGCTGCGGCCTTTAATCCAAGCGTACTAAGACAGGATGAAAATGGAAGGATCAAGGCGGCAGGCCATGCGATCGGTACTTGTGGCCAGCAACTATGGGGAGATGAAGCTCTTCAGCAAGGTTTGGCAGATCCAAACTGGGAAGGTTTACAGGCACAGGATTATAAGCGGTTAATTGATCCAATAAAGTTCATGCTTGAAAAACTTGGCCTTCTTGGCGAGAGACTTGATGCATTCCATTATGGCTTTGGTATGCCATTATTTAAAGAGATGGTTGCAAAAGTATTTAAGGCTTTAGGAGGATTAGCGGTCCCTGAAACACTTGGTGCTTTGGACGAAGGAGAAGTAAATAAAGTTTTAAGAGGCCTCGATATGTTCCCGATCCTGACAGCTTCAGGGCCAGGTCGGCCGTGGCATAATGGTGGCCTTAATAATCATGTAGACAGGCAAAGGGCTTTTGTTGATTATGTGTTTGGCAGTATGGGATGGATGCCGGGAATGTGGATGCTGACACATCATGATGCGCTAAGGATCTCTCATGAATTTGCCATGCTGTTCCCGGGAGATGTTTCAGTTGTCGCCCGCACCAAGTTCCTCTATGCTTTATGCGCATTAGGTTTTGCGAATTATTCTTTATTGATGGGTGACGAATATGCGGTAGAAGAGCAGATCAATACTCCGGGTAAACCAGGCTTATGGAAACAAAGCTCGCCTTTCTATCGGGACGATCAGGGATTATTAGATTTCATCAGGGGATTAAATCAAAACAGGGATCAATATAAGTATCTTTGCGAGTTTGGCAATGTCAGGAATTATTGGGTTGATGATAGCGGATTACATTTTGAGAGAGTTTCAAACAATGAAGATAGGGCGTTAAAAGTTTTCATTTCAACAAGAACAGGCGATTATACGATCACTGAGGAAAGGCGGTCAACATACCCTGGATCTTTTCCTGCAAAACAAAGAGAGGCGGCTGCAGATGAACTTATGAACCTCAATAAATATGTTGAGCGCGTCATAAGTATAAAGGGGACGGAGTTGATCGTATTTGCTGATGAGACCAAGTCAGGCAGGATAGCTGATGTTTCAACGAATCCTGGAAAGATCACGATACAAAAAGGGCTCGCAACTCGTGCTCCGCCATATGGAGATACAATTGAGTCACGATCCTTCCAAATACTCATAGATGATATTATTCACCATGAGCTTACCGAAATAGAAACAGGTTCCCACAAAGAGTCCCTTAAAGCAAGTATCGCGTACTTCCGTTCAAATATCGACGAACTAAAATTGTATTTCAAGGCGCTGAAAAGATGCGGAATAATGATAGATGCAGAGTTCAGAAAACAGCTCAACGATATTGTGGATGAGAGCGCTTCGGATAATATCTTATTCAAGGAGAAGGTAGAGTTTGATATATCCGCGGATTATGAGAAGAGAATAGACGAAACCGCATTGCATTTATTGCCTTACAGCAAACTTTTGATCGCGGTGAACATATTGTTGAAGCATGAGAATAGTGCCAAGATAAATAAGGTATCTGTTGATTTTAAAGCAAGGCACGATGCTGTCTTTATTCGTGGAGGCGTTCTATATATACGTATTGTTGATGTTAGAACGGCCACTATGGAAAATATATTAGATAAATTCTCAAAGGAGCTTCGTTGGGATCTTACAAGCGCAATTAGATCTATAGGATATGGACAGTATCATTTGCTGCTGGATGCTGATTGTTTTGCGGCAATCAATGTTATCATTCACAGCCGAATGGCGGGCTTAGGCGACCTTGTTTTTGTTGTCAATACAGCGCAGGTATTGAGGCTGGCGTTCCCGGATAAGGTTGTCAGGCTAGTATTCCACAAGAGCGAAGATTTCAAGCTTGTTTGTACGACAAAGATCCTAAAAGGGCTGGACCCTGAAAAAGCAGATCAGATCGCAGAGGATATTTACGTTGTTGATGCGGAAGCTTATGGCCTCAAAAAATACGGAGATCCGGAAAAAACAATGTGGCCGACAGTGTCAACCTCCGCATGGTACAGGACGCAGCAAGACATGTTCAATAAAGATGACGTGTCTATTATCTATGCATTAGGCGCTACAGAAAAAGATATTTACCAGAGCAGTCAAGCTATAAGAGAGTATGCCGGTCCGGTGGAAGCGCATATAAAGATCTTTGAAGTTGGGTTTGAAGCGATGACAATGAACCCGATCTCTGCTGGAGAAGGGCATCTGGGCTTTACTGAGAACTCAATTGGCATGCCCCCTGTTTCTCCTGTAGGCAAAACTATCTATGGAAGCAAATACCCAAGGGATAAAGGAAGGATCCGTATTGAGCGCGCACGTATAATTAAAAAGTTCCCTGGATGGCAGATATTAAATAAGGTTTTAGGGCAGACGAACTTGGAGCGCACCGTAGCGTCTGAATGGGGCTTTATGTACGCGCATGAAGCTAGCTCACCGGAGAAGTATTTTGGGATATTCGAAAGGGCAAGAAAAAAATATCCTGAGTTCGGGCAAGGCGATAAAACGATATTTGTAATGACCAGCAGAGGGAATAAAGGGCTTCATGAAAAAATTTATGAGATCGTAGAGAAAAATGATTATTCCTTATTTAGATTTAATGATGAAGGTAATAAGTTAGAGCTTGTTCGTGCGTCTAAAGATGGTAAGGTCACAGTTGTTTTGGATTATTCAGTACCCCGCAAATTATTCTCCGAGCTAATGCTTTATAGTGACGATCTTCCGTCAATGGTGTCAGGCCAGGATAACTTGGCAAATGTCCTTTATTTGAATCATCTTGGAAGCGGCAGGCCTTTCTTCTGGGAAGTGTTGGTTTTTCAGGCAACTGCAGAAATTGACATGAAAATACTTGCTGAGAAGAAATTAGGCAAAGAGGCTGGTGACAGGCTGAGGGATTCCTGGAACTTGTGGAAACAGAATGAGATACAGGAAGATATGTTCGCCCATCCAAGGCCGCACCGTGTTTTCTTTAAAGAGCTTTCAAGCGCTGTTAGCCGTGACAAGAATTTCCTTTCACAGATATATTATATGATGTTAATGGAAAGAGAAAAACAAGGCTGGGGCAAGGGAAGCAAGCGTGCTGAAGCGCTTCTTGAAAACATAAAGAACAGATCAACAGGTAAAGCTGATCTGTCAGGCAGCGGGGAAGAAGACCTGACAAGAGGGGAAGTAGATTACTTTATTGCGAAAGCATTAAAGAAAGAACCTGATCATCGGGTATTAGATGATTCCTCTGAAGCTGCAATATTGGCAAGGATATTCTTCGGAGTTGGGAAAGATGAATTCACCAGCCTGATCGCTTCATTTTATTCCAGAATAGCGGTCCCGTTATCAAGGGTCAGCCTGGAAATACATGTTCTTGAAACGCTACCTTATAGGGGTACTTGGCAGGTTGCTGAGCGCGACGGAGAAACTATTATCAAAATATTTGTTAAGAAGCGCTCTATTGGGTTAAATGATGTTGTTGTTCATGAGATCGCAGCGGCAATTACAGCAACCTTCGAAGAACCTCAAAGCGGTGAGATAAGGCCTACTTCACATAATACAAATTTAGAGATCGAATCACATTATGGTTTCTGGTTACATGAAGGCGGTGATTATATGCATTATTTTGCTGCGAACGTTTTTGATGGTATTGAGGGCCAGGAGAGAAAGGATTCAATAGAAAGGGCTATCATCGAGATATTAGGCCTGGATGAGGGAGAGATAGACCTTACTGCTTCAAATTTATCGCGAAAGATAGTTTTAAAGAATCCAAAAGGGATACATGTAAGGCCTTCAACCATGATCTATGAGATCGCTAATAAAATGGCTGAAATATTCCCCGGCACAACCGTTACGATAAATGGCACTTCTGCACACGAGATAATGTTGATCCTTATGCTGGCTGCCCGCAATGGAACAGAATTGAAAGTTGCAATAGACAGTAAAGCTGATACCAAGATAGTGGAAAAGCTGTTAGATATAATGGAAGAATTATTGCAGGACGAGGAAGGTTTAGAAGAAGGAGAAAAAGAAGCGGCATTAAAAGCCCCGGGCAAGACCAGAAAAGAATATTATTTTAACAGGGTAGCGCAGTTGGCTCTGTCGGCAGAAAGTAATAATATTGTAATGAGAGAACCAGAAGGAAAGAAGAGGGGATTTGCAGATATAAGCATTCTTGTTGTTTTGGCAGGCATCTTCACAGCTGGCACTGCTTTTGCAAGCGACATTGTGTTTTTAAGCACAAATGATTTAACGGATGAGGCCTCGAAGGAGATCATAGTAAAATTTGCGGTTACGGCAGCGGTTCTTTACGTTATTTATAGGATTGCGCAAAGGCTTGTGAAAGGTATCTTATCGATCAGGGCTTCATTTAAGAATAAAAAAGATGGTAAAGAAATTGTTTATGATCGTATGGATACTAAGCTTTTAGATAAACATAGCAGAATGCTGGACCGAAGGTTAAATGAATTAAAGGAAGCCCTTAGGGCGTTGCTGGAAAGTGATTATTTATCTTCTGATGAATTTGATTATATATTGAGACAATATGTAAAAAAGAATTATTGGGATATTGAATGGTGGAGCCTGGCAAAAGATGTGATATCCAGTGCAGAGCAAGAGGCAAGAAAGATCATAAAACAAAGAAATGCTAAGGACAATTTAACAAAAGACCTGCATCGTGCTAAAGATGATAACAGTTTGCCGGGGATACTATTTTTAAGAAAGATCGTTATTGCTTTGGAATTAAGACGAAATAAGAAGGTGTCTGTTGCAAAGAGGACTTATGCTGCAAAGGCGATCGATAGAGCGGTTGATTATGCGGCAAGAGATGAGAAAGTTGTAAGAAAACTATTTGAGATGAAATTCATGGAGATACGTGCAGGGCCGATGAAAAACCTTTGGGGTGTTGTGCGTGGCAATGTATTACATTTGGACAAGGAATTATTAAGTAAGTCGAATTATGTCGAACTGATCCTTACCCTCCTTCACGAAGCAAGCATGTTGGCCTATCCTCAAAGAACTTGCGAAGAGAATGAAAGATCCGCAAGAAGATCGATCAAAGCAGTATTCCATTTACATTTTGTCCGTGAATCTTTTAAAGTCGCTCAAAAAGAATCTGATTGGCGCGATTTCAATGTAGAAACGTTGGATTACTATTCTGATGCGTGTTATTTCCTTAATCAACTGCTGGAAGATGGCCAGGAATTGTTGAGGGTTTACATGCTTGAGCTGAATATTATTACGCAAGTTGGCTCTGAATGGAACGGCAGTGGAAGATACCAGGAATATGTAGATTTTGTTGAACAAAGATTTAACGCGAATATCTGGAATGTGTGGAACTGGTACGAGGCGAACAGGCATCAGTCACCCTGGTATTTGGCGGCAGGAGTATATGCGCGCATAGTCGGGCCGCCACAATTATTTGAAGAAGGGAACCACCGAACAGGAATTCTTGTTGCAAGTTATATTCTTATGAGAGAGGGCTACCCGCCATTTGTTATAAGCAAAGATAATGCTGAAGAATTTTTCAAATATTCCGCCAGTTTCAAGGACGGTAAGACCGGTTGGCCGGTGATCCGCAATTTTATGAGAGGGCCCAGCAATAGGTCCGTAAGAAAATTCGCCAAATTCTTAAGGCAAAATGCGAGCACAAAGTATATTGAAATAACACCGGCAGACCCCCACAGGGCAAAAGACCCGAAGAACCCGCCGACAGAACGACAGATACTTGAAGATCTTGATCAGGCTAAAGATAATGGCGTTAATCCTGTATTATTTAGAATGGCAGTTGAGCATGCTCTTGAAGTTGTCGGAAAACGTGATGACCGTATTAAGCAGGCATTATTAAGTTTATTGGATGGTTCTATTGCAATAAGGGCGGGGGATCTTAAATATATTTGGGGATCATACAGGGATGGAGCATTGTATCTTGATTCAAAACTATTTGCGCAGGAAAACCTGAAAGAATTACTGCTTACCATCCTGCACGAAGCTTCTGTTAAAGCGTATCCGGGCCAAAGAGATGAAGTGAACGAAAGACTGGCAAGGGCGTTCTTAAGTCCTTTTTATTCATTGGCGAAAGACCTGGTCATTCATGTTCGAAGGGCAGATCATATTGAACAGGCGGTCAATAGGTTAAAAGCAAAAGACGTTAAACCTCTGCCGACAAAAGTAGCCGGCGAGCTTGCTCTTATGGCTCAGGAAGGCCTGGCAGTTGAGGCCTTAACTGATAACCAGGTATTAAGAGAATCTAAGATAGGACGTGTAAGGATCGCCACAAAGGGCATTGACAGGCCGCAAAGGATCGCGCTGATACGTTGGGCAGCAAAAAGATTTAAAACAGAGAAAAAGACGGCGGCAACTGTAGGCGATGTTGTCCCTATGATCAATAAGTTGTACGGATATACAGAATGTACGGCCGGCAGTTTATGGCAATGGTTGAACAATAACAGGGATATTACATATGAATACCTCGGGTTAGAAAGAGGATGCGAGCAATACGATGTTGCCGAGCGATTAACACATATTAAAGCGGTTATTCAGGGATTAAAGGACAAGGAAGTGAAAGTGATCACTTATGATCTTATAATTCCTGAGCTTGAAGCAAGATATGAGGACAAAACATCAGCAGGCGCTTTAAAGCAATGGGTCCGCAAGCATAGCTCTGAGAAAGAGCTCGGTATTACCGTTGAGAGTTCTTATGACAAAGATGAAAGAGTTGCAGAAATAAAAGGTCATGTTGCCAGGTTCATGCAGGAGCATGACGGCAAACAGCCGGCACTGGCGGATATTGCAGATATGATGGGGGTTGATTACGGCAATTTATGGAGATGGTTAAAGCAGAATGATGTTTCGATCGAGCCTCTTGACATAAGGCCAGGCAAACGGACAAGGTCAAAAGTGGCTGCCGAAAATGCTATTGAGGTAATTGAAGAGCCTCAAGCAGAGGCTGTTAAGGATGAGAAGGAAGATGATCGATCAGAAGAACAGAAGCCAGTAGAAGTTGTAGCGACTGTGGAAGAAGCTGTTGTTCAAATTGAAAACGGTGATGAGGAGGGAACTAAGGAAGAAAATAGAACGCCAAGCAAAATAAGAAAGCCAAGGAGTTCAAGCAAAGCTCAGCAGGCTCAGGATGTAATTGACAGGATCAATGCGAATTTTGATGCATTAAGAGGGCTAAAAGGCTCAGATGTGATTGAGGATCTTTATAGGACTATAAATGAAGACACGTTTGCATTGATACATAGATTAACAGAGCTCAAGAGCAGAAAATTCGCAGAGACATTTAAGGCAGGATTTATTGAGGCGCGTAAGTCAGCAGCAGACATTATTGCAGAACGAAGAACAGCTCTCGCAGAAAAACAGAAAGAGCAACAGCAAAAAGCGTGGGATGAGATGAGGTTTGATCATTTGGACCCTGCAAGGGTTGCCAGCCTGGATGAAGAATATGAAAAGCGTTATCCCGGAAAAGATATGCTCGAAAGACTTGTAGAGGCAATGCATGAAGGCGACTTTGATCTTGTTTATACTGTTGTGGGAAGAATGAGGTCTGCCGGACTGGAGAAAAATCTTGGTGAACATTCAAGGGCCACGATTAGATATCTCGAGGGTAAGATCAATGAAGAAGGCGCAAGAAGAAGTGCCGGGCAAAACAATCCTTCAGACCCGCACCGCGGCAAAATAGATTTTTGTATTTCCCAAGAGGACATTGTCAGGGACATTTCGAAGAGCCAGCGAACAGGAAAAACAAGGCGATTCATTTTATCTGTAGATGAAGCCATTGAACTGGTAGGGGATAGGGACGGCGTTGTTGCCGCGGCCCTTGAGCTATTAAGGGATACTATTGAGATCCGAGCCGGCAATTTTGAGAAGATATGGGCTTCTTTCAGGAATGGTATATTATATTTAGACAGGTCATTATTACAAGACACATCACTTCACAAAGAGCTTTTGATAACGCTTATCCACGAAGCAAAAGTAATTGCCAACCCGAGATCATTAGACACAGAGAATGAAGAGTTTGCTCTTGAATGCGTAATTGACTATCGTCCTGTAAGCGCCGGCTTGCTTAATTCATCATTTGTCAGGGCGGACATGGCTGTAAAAGATGCGGTAAATCCTGCAAGCAAACCTATTACGGCAGTTTATATCGCTGCTGGCGCAGATGTTTCTAATTACCTTCTTTCTCTTAATGCGATAAAAGGATATTTCATAGCCGGATATCAAGGAAAGTTTGGATGGTTCAGCCGGCTAAGAGCAAGGGACCTTCAAAAGTGCTTCGGCATAAATGCCGAGCTGTACATTGATAGATATCTTGATGAGTATTCGTATACGAAGAAGTTCAATGATGGTTATACAAATACACAAGGGGTCGAAAATAAAAAGAAAATGATCGCTGCTTTAGCATATGAGCTTAGAGCGATCGGGGTCGACCTAAAGACTGTCCGGGTATTTCAGGAACATGGAAGGCCGGCAATATCCTTTAGATGGAAGCATTTAAGAGAAGAAGAAAGAATATACACGATAATCTTCGTTAATGCTGATGCCAGGAAGTGGCATGGATATAAGGATATATTTATAGATAATGAAGTTGATGTTGTTTATCAGAGGGCAGCGTTAATGATGCCTCTTGATTATAAGAAAGGCAATGAAAGCTATATTGCAAAGATATACGGGTATCTGGCTCCGGGAGGGTTCTTTGTCACGGATGATTCAGCATTTGAATTCTATGAAGATAGTTATTCTGAGCAGCATGCTTGGTTCCCTCTACCTATAAAAGAGGTCACAAATAAATGGATAGAGCATTTAAGGCAGGAGATCCTTCACAAATATATGGAGGTGTATATGGACGAAGTTGCAATGCTGCATTATGGATGGGATGTTACTATCAGAAGGAAAAGTCCGGAAAGCCTTGGTGATACAGGCGTTTTGGGCACTCAAGCGGATATGCTTGAAGATTTAAGGGAAACAGCAGAAAGTTTATTGGTAACCAAAACGGTTGATCTTGATATGTTCCCGGCAGAATTTCAGCATATTGCAGCCAGGATAATATCCCTTTATGACAGAGCATATCCTACGGTCAAATATCATGCTCTTAGGGTTGCAAAATTATCAGATGGATTGGCCCAGGAGCTTGGATTTGACCTCAAAGAAAGAGGCCTTCTGATGCTCGCGGCTCTCGCGCATGACCTGGGTAAAAATGATTCAGAAAAGTATATTATCGGTCAAGGGATCTTTGTCACTATTCAGGAATTGATAATGGATAAGCGTTTGTTCTCGGATGTGGAAAAATTCATTGTCGGCAGGCATGCAACAAAGTCTTATGAAATACTGTTGCGCTCAGGAGCACTTGCGGACCTGAGCAGTTATGAGATCTATATGTTGCGTATTTTAATTGTTCTTCATAATTATCGCAGGCCTTTTGATTCAGGCATATTTAAAAAGGCATCCTTGTATCAGCAGGGAATAATTGCAAAGATGCTGCCGGTTTTGATAGCTTCAGATGTTGCGGACTCTTTAAGGGACCAGACAAGGCCGTACATGCTGGATAGAAATGAGTTTGAGTTAGAGTTCGTTATCGGATCAATGCTTCCAATGATATTGGATGTTGAATGTGAAAATATGGCAAAGGTATATGAAGTTGTCAGGAATCTTTATTCTTCGAAAACTCAATGGTTCATGGATATTTTAAATGAAACATCCGTAGTAAGGGGCTTTTATAATTCAAGTCATGATGAATGGGAGGAGCTTGATGGCCTTGAATATGAGCCGCTAGAAAAGCATGATAAAGACCCGCACAGATCCAAATCCGGATTTTTGGTTTCGGAAGAAGATATAGTAAAGGACCTTTCAAAGAGTAAGAGCTTCAGGGCAAAAAATATGCACTGGTTCAATGTTATTGATCAGGCTATTGAGCTTGTCGGTCAAAGGGATGAGGCTATTACAGCTGCGCTAAAGAGGGTCAGGGATACTATGGAAATACGGGTTGGGGATTTTGCAAAAATATGGGGAGCATATAGAGATGGAATTTTATATCTTGATATCTCTCTTTTGGCAGACCCATCCCTTCACAAGGAATTGCTTCTTACTCTTATTCATGAAGCTGGAGTTATCGCACATCCAAATAAGACAGATGAAAATAACGAAACTTTCGCATTAAAATGTGTGATCGATTACAGGCCGGTTGAATCCGGGCTGCTTCATTCTTCATTCGTTAAAGCTGATATGGCGGTAAAAGAAGAAGTGAATCCCAATAACAAGCCTATTGTTGCCGCCTATATCGCAGCAGGAGCGGATGTTTCTAACTTCCTTCTTTCTTTCAATGCAGTAAAAGGATATTTTATTGCAAATTATTGCGGCCGATTTAAGAGATTAAACGGCTTAAGAAAAAGAGACCTCGAGAAATGTTTTAATAAAGGCGCAGGGGCTTATATAAAAAGGAATCTGGAAGAAACTTATAGTGAGGATAAATATTGGGCGGGATATGCCAATACATGCGTGATAAGAAATAAGAAGAAGGTCATAGCCGCGGTAGCATTTGAGCTAAGGGCTATGGGAGTCGATCTTGACACGGTTGAAGTGATTGAGGATAGCGGGCATCCCGCGATCTCGTTTAAATGGCAGCATATAGGCTGCGAGCAAAGGGCATATACAATTGTTTTTGTTAATGCCGATATTACTGTTTGGGATCAGTATAAAGATGTTTTTGAGAACAACGAAATAGATGTTGTCTACCAGCGTGCAGCCTTGGATTTGCCGCTTGAATACAAAAAAGGAAATGAAAGCTATATTGCCCGCATTTATCGGTATTTAAGACCGGGAGCGTTCTTAGTCACTGATGATTGTGCTTTTGAGTGGCAGGAATCAAAATATTCCGAAGAGGTTAATGAGTTCCCTATTGCTGTTAATACGATATCTTCTGCATGGTTAAACCATATTATTGAAGAGATAGTTAACCATATAAGGATATTTGTAAGGAAAGTTAATGAGGGCACATTAAACTATGGATGGAATGTCAGGATACGCATGAAGCCTTTAGTTGCGACTGAAGGGCAAAGACCTGAGATGTCGCCGGAAGAAAAACTAAAAGAGATCGAAAGAATACTGTTAATAGACAATTACGAGAGGGTCAAGGAAGCTTCAATTATTATAAAGTTCTTAAGCGATAAGGACGAAGAGGTCAGAACTAGGGCTGAATATGTTTTTGCGTTGATGGTAAAGATCGAAATGCAGAACAGGTTGGCACATTATATTAGAAATCCGCTTGTCAGCTTAGGCGGATTTATGAAAAGGATAATGAAAAAGGCTGAGGAAGTAAAAGGCCTTGAGGATATTGTAAAGAAAATAAAAGAAGATATTCTTGAGCCTGTTGAAGAGATATTCGCGGTCCTTGAAGCCGGGGAAGAGCGTGAAATACAAACGGATAGTTCAGATCCAATAAATTTTGAGGCTAATAGGACTGTATATGAAGCAAGGAAGATACTTGTACTAGTTAATAAGATAGAAGGTTGCATCGTCTTTCTGGCACAAAATAAAGGATTTATGGATTGGATAACCACAGCGGCCGGAAAGTCATATGTTACATATTTAGACTGCGTGAGAAACAGCATTGATGAGCTGCGCGGGATATTTAGCGGGCTAAGGGCAATCTTTGAAATGCAGCATGTTGACTATAATATTAAAAATGTACAACAATATGTAGAAGAAGTGAAAGAGATGTTCAGGTATGTAGGTATCGTTAGTATTGAAAACCGGCTAAACAACTCCCAAGAGCGCAGTATTGTGCTTCCGGTAAATTTTAATGATGATGTTCTGGCGCATTTATTCGCGACTTCAATAGGTGCGCAGGCTAACAATATCAGGATAATATTCAGTGAGAATAAAGATATGTTCAGGATAGTTGTTCTGGATAATGGCAGCAAGAACAATGCTTCCGAAAAGATCGAATATCTGTCTTTACTGCAGGCTGAACAGGATGCCGGGGTGACGGTATTGTTTGCTTCTAATTTGCTTGCTGAAATTAAGGCTGCAGGAGGAGATGTTTGGGCATTATCTTATCAAGAGGGAAATGCTCTTATCAGGGAGATCGTAATTGAAGTGCCGTTCGTAAGGCCTCAGGTTGGGAAGGATGAAGGGGTTGATGATAATGATGCAGGCAAAGCTGGCTTAAGAGGTGACATTAAATTAGTGATCAAAAGCATTGAGCGGGAACTTCAAACAGAGTTTGCTCAAAGAGGCCAGATAAAGATAACAATAGATGACAGCTTATTAAATGATAGCAGCGATGTATTCTATAAAGCAAAACTGATTGAACAAGCTTTAAGAGCGTATATAAAGGCATCTGTAAAAAATGCCTGGGCCGAGAAAATTATCGTCAGAGCGTCAATATCTCAAGAACGAGAATTTGTAGTGAATATTTATTCGGATGAAAAGGGTATTATCTTCGTTAGCCAGAAAGATATGTATTTAAGAGGCAAAGGGGACCAATTTGGCAAAATACTTTCTGATATTAGGGCTAGGTTCAGAGAAGCTGGCGGCGATATTTCAGCTGAGGTTGTAGGGGTGGAAAGTGTTTATACATTGAGGCTTCCCGCAGGATCAGACGTGAGAAAAGAGAACGCACCGGCGAGCGTAGATGCTAGCGTTAAGGGCAATTCAAACAATCTGCCTAGAATAACCACTGGAAGGGCACAAGCAGGTTTTGCTCATCTGCAGGCATTATTATCCATTCTGAGCGTCTTTATAATTGCGGGCATGGTTGCAGTTCTCGGAATAAGTCCTTTATGGATATTTGTCGGGGCCGGTACAGCTGTCGCAGCTGTTAGCGCTATTTTGTTCGTCAGAAATAGAACTAAACAAGCTGCAAAAGAAAAATTAACCGGAAAGATATCTTTAGGGATCGAACCAAAGAAAGAAATACTTCAAAAAACACTTCAGGTAATAGTTTTCACAACAGTAACTCTTTTAGCCTTATGGCTGTTGGTCTTAAGAAAGCCTATAAGTATACCAGCTGCTGAAGGGCAAAAGGCCACTCATAACGTTCCAGCCGTTAGAACACAGGAGCATGTTCAGCCTTCATACCTGATAAAAAAGCTGGAAGGTGGTAAACCGAACTGGTGGCTTAGAATATTATTGAGCCCTCTGGTAGTTCCGCATGAATTAGGGAATCTGGTTTTAACAATGCTTGTCCCTTCCTGGAGAAAGAACCTTCAGTTTAGTTTCAAGGATATATTTTCAGGCCTAAGATATAAAGATATCAGGCCGCCTTGCCTTGGAGGCATTGTTGCTAATGACATGATAGCGTTATTCTTAATATTATTCTTTTCAAGCTCATTCCCTCTTCTGATATTGGGAATAAGCCACATTATTTTTGCGGGCATAGATCTCAGGATGAGCGGGGATGATACGATCGGTAAAGAGAACAGTTATGATATCGAGCGAATTAAAAAAGACTATCTTGACCTGCTATATGCAAAAATTGACATGGCAAAGATAAATACGATCATAAGGCAAGAGGCCAAAGAGTATATCGTTAAGTTAAAAAAGCAGGTCTGTTTGATGTCCGCTGTATTTGCCCTGATCGAGGTCTTTCTATTGGTTTGGTTTGCGGGAGTTGTTTATGCCGGTGTTTTAGGCTTTTTGACCTTTATATTTCTGACGGTATTCTTAGAGGCCAGGGTCCTCTCAAATGTCAGAAAAATGTATAAAAATGAAATAGCGGGCTACAGAAGTGTAATTAAGAATTTCAGATATTCAGAACAATATATAAGGACTGCTGACGCCAAAAATTACAATCAGGAAGGCGAGGAAGGCCATTTATCAATAGTCAGAATACCAGGCAAAAATCTGGTCAGGGTTTTGATCGGTACCGGGCCAAATAATATAACGCACAGTATCTTTATCAATATAACCGGTCACCCAGGAAGGATAGTGAAAGTGGTTTCCCTATGGAAACTGAGCCTGGATGAAAATAATAATACTGATATTGAGAAGATAGGGCAATTTACTTTTAGCATTAAGGAGATGAGTTTTGATTTTGAGGATATGAGGATTGTGGTTCAGAGAGCAGGCGATGTCCTTGTAATAAATCAGGGCAGGCAATTTGTTAAGGTTGAATATGTCAATATCTGGGGTGATGATAACCAGGAAAAAGTGAAGATCATTATACCTATTGATGAATGGCATGAGATCAGGTCACAAGCTATGTTCGATGTTGCAAAGAGGGCTGACCTGGGCAAGATGATCGTGAAAAGATTTGAACTGCTGGGCAGTATGCTTAAAGTTCTTGAAGGCTGGTTGGCTAAGTCGGGTAAGAATAAGGGCGCGCCTGTTGCCGAGAGAAAGAGCGGCGAGGTTGTATGGAACATAACACAAGAGCAGATCATATCTATATTGTCAGAGGCAGGATACTCAAAAGAAGAGATCAACTTCCTGATAGATCAGATCAATATCCACGAGGCAGAACTTACCGAAGAAGCGGCGATTAATTCACAAATAGAAAGTTTAGTAATTGCGCAGATAAAGTCAATTGATGATCCTATGCGTAGAATGGATGACTATGAAGCTTTGATCAATTTGTTAGGTAAGATCGCCAAAACTTCTGAAGGGATGAAGCTGTTAAAGGATGTTTGTATTGAAACTATAATATTCAAAATGAGAACAGTTGCTATTGATGCCTTGATAGATATCGCTAATAGAATAGAAGCAGAAAAGAGCAAAGAGCTGTTCTTTGAGTTGCTAGAAGAATGCGGTCATCCTTACTCTATCAGGAGACTGCTTGTTTATATCATTAATAATTACGGCAAAAGCGCTGTGGGAAGGCTTGAAGAAATACGTCAAAGTAGTGATGACGAAGGCAAACAGAAAACTATCAAGTTAGCATTGTTCAATTTAGAGAATATGAAGCCTGAAGTAGATGATGCTGAAGATCCTTTTACTGCTTTCTGCAAGGAGATAGATGATACAAGACAGAACAAAGGCCTAAGATTACAAATGCTGGAGGTCGCCACAGGGGCAGCCGGTTTTGTAAGAGAAGCACAAAGGCATCGTTGGGGACGTAATGCACAGATCACTGCAATTGATGGTTCAGGAGGTATGGTTGAGAACGCCCTGGTATTGAGCTTTATCGAGGTCCTGTTAATGAACTGGGGCAAAATGAGCTTTGAAAACAACAGCTTTGATCTAATAACATATAATTTCCCAAGCCCTAATGCTGGTTTAGCGTCAGTAGGAGTAGCATTTAAAGAAATATTCAGGGTTTGCCGCGATGGTGGCGGCTTGGCATTTTATTCAACGGATGATGAGTTCAACGGGTTTAATTCAGAGAAGATTATTGAGAAGTTGGAAGCTGCTGGTTTTGAAAGAAAGAACATTCAAATATTCAAAGGTGAACAAGTTCCGGCATCTTATCCCCAGACAGGAACGTCTGCGCAGATAACAAGGCCTAAAGAAGCAAAACAAATATATTTGATACTTGCCAGAAAACCTGTAATTGAAGTTTCAATGATAGAGTCTGCAGAAAAAGATCCAAAGGCAATAGACCAGATCGATGATCTAAAAGAGTCGCCAGTCAAGGTCTTTTTAGCGGGGCTTCAATTGACAAGGGATATTGATGCAAGACAGTCTAGCAAAACAAAGATCGCGGTAAAGATCGGCAATGTAGCGCTTATTCAAGAGAATGCGCCGAACTTCAATCCTAAATATTATACTGCATATTTAACTTTTTATATGGGATATCCAATTTCTTTAAATATCCATACATATGGAATATCAGGGTTATTGGATCTCAATTATTTAATTGATTTTACGCCTTTATCTGGATTTAACGAAAATGAACAAGTCAAAGCATTGTTGAAAGAAGGGCTTGAGGATGAAGATAGACGTTTCTTTGCGCGCCGGACAAAAATATTAACAACACGTTTTACTAAAATAAACAAGTGGGGCATTGATGAAGTCCCTCATTTTGTCGCAGGGACTTATGCTCCGGGAGGAATGGCAACGCATCTTCTTGTTGATAATACGATGGAAGCGATCACAGAAGAAATGACGATCCTAGACCTCGGCTCGGGAGCAGGATTGATAGGGGCGGCATTAAGAAATCAGACTAACTGTACAGTTGTTTGTTTGGATCATAAGGAAACAGCGGTCTTAAATACCAGGATCACACACGCAGCGATCGGACCAAAAGATGGCCGCAAGGTTGAAGTTGTTTTGTCGGACCTTTTCGAGAAGTTTGAGGGAAGAAAATTTGATGCAGTTTATTTCTTTGCCCCGGGGGCTGAAACAGAGTTATCAAGGATAATGCCCGGGAGGATGGGTGTTTCCGAGATGAAAGACCCTGAAAGTTTCTATACAAGGTTATTCAGTGAAATAAGTGACTATCTTAATAAAGGCGGCGCTTTGTACCTGGTAATCTTAGAGGGAAGTGAGATTGTATATGACAAACTTCAAGAAGCAGGATTGTATTATCAGGTTATTGATTCTTATACAGATGAAAATGGAGGATGGGAGAATTTAGAGCTATTGAAGATCCAACCGGCACTTAGAGTAAGATCGATAAAGGAAAATAATGAGACTGATCATAAAATTCTTTCAAGTGAGATGTTTAAAGTGGCTTCGGGTGACGTTGACCCTTTTGTCCGAGACAGATTTACTCTTCTTGGACGAATGCTCAGTATCTTGGAAGAATGGCTGGCCAGGTCTGGTAAAAATAAGGGCACGCCTGTCGCTGAAAGGAAGGACGGGCAAGTAGTCTGGCATATGTCTGTTACGCATATCAGGGCGATACTTAGGGTTTATGGTTTCACTAATAGAGAGATTGATCTTCTGTTAGATCAGATCGATGTTCATGAAGCAGAGCTTACTGAAGAAAAAGCCGTTCAGGCGCAGATAAAGAAAATGAACCGGCTAAAAGAAAAAGATGCGTGGGTAAGGAATAATAATAAAAAGTATCTAGCTATAAAGTTCATTATATCTGGTGTCGCTTTGATAATGGCTGGTGTGCTTGAGAAGAACTTCTTCCTTTATGTCAAATGGATGCAGCTGGTCATATTAGGACTGGGAATGGCTTGTTTTGTTACAGCTTATATTATTTATCCTAATGCAAAGCGATCAAGCAAAAGGATAAGCAGAAGAAGATTAAATACAGTAAGGCAATTCCTGAAAGACCATCCGGACCAGAATGTTATGGGAGTTATTGTCTTTGGAAGTACTGCAAGGCTTGAAGCAGAGGAAGACAGTGATGTTGATATTTTATTAGTCAAAAAGCAAGGCCCCGATCCTTTGATATATCAGACAGGGGACTTGGACTTCCTTGACGATCTGACAAAAAAATTAGGCGTTGTTGCCACTTCTGTCATGCCTCTGTTATTAAAGGCAGGAACAGACCAGGATGCATTTGGTGCTTTTGACCTGACATTGATGACGCTGTTTATCCCGGCATCGTGGATAGGGGCTATGATGTATGACCCTCGCGGCATGGGTGACAGGCTGATAGGAGACTATATTGTAATTGCAAGGACACGACAGCAAGAGCAGTATATAAGAGGATTAATAGACGGAAGGATTGCGCAAATAACAGCCCAGAACGGGACCCAAAAGAAAGGACTTGTTAACAATTTAGATAAAGAGGCAGAAGATTCTGTCCTGGATACAGTCAAGAACAATGCCTACATGCCGATCGAGGGATTTGACAGGTTTGTTGCACCGCGAATTAATGTTTTTGCCAGGTTCTTCTACACAACAAAACAGCCTGCACGAGCACCACCTGCATTTGTTTGGGCAAGAGAAAATAGAGGACAGCTGCAAATCTTCCTTTCAAGAAAAGCCAAGAGGTTATTAGGATATCTTTTTACCCCGCAAGAACTTCCAATTGTATATGAATCAATAGCTCGCCACGAATATGCGGAAGTATTGAATAAGCAAACTCACCGACAGGCAGTGAAAGAACAAAGAAAAATCAAAGATTACGATGTCATAAGGGACCGCCTTGAGTTAATGCAGGTCTTATTAGAACAGGATTACCCTGTCAAAAGGATACCTGACCTTGTTGCGCGTTTTGCAAAGCTTATGTCAGACATCGGTTTTAGTGAAATACGCGCGAATATTGTTTTGGGCGATACGAAAAACATAGAAAAAGGGGCATGTGCACTGTTGAATAACCTCGGAAAACTCTATTATAAAAATGATAGCAATATTTTGAAGCTAACAAGGGTTCTCGTTGAATATTATGATGACAATTTGATGGATGCGATAAGTATGTCAAAAAGGCCTTTGAAAATGAAAAGAAAGATTGTCAGCAGGCTTTCGACATGCGCTGCAAAAGCTCAGCTTGTACACGTTCTTCTCGAGCTTCTAGGAGTCAATGGCAGGAGCGTTACTGCGCCACAACATGCTTTTAATGCGGTTTTATTGCCTAACGGAAAGACTTTATTTGTAGATGTTTCGATGAACAGGATAATCAGGATACAAATTTCCAAGTGGTACTATTCCTCGGGGAAATACCTAGTTGTCAGAAGAGGGCAGATGATATCAAATCCGGCAATGAAAAGGCTGCAAAAGGCATCTGATAATCAAAGGTTACTTCCAGACGATTTATCAATAAGGGAAATTATCTGTTTCTGTTATGGGTCAATACAGATAATGAACGGCAGGGCTTTAGTATCAGTTATACACAATAATATTGCTGAGACATACAGGGAAATAGCTTTAAATAAACAGTCAGTTCAAAAGTACAAAAAGGCAAAGGAATATAATCCTGATGATGCCAGGCTTTGCTCTAATTTGGGCAGAGTATACCTAAAGCAAAGGCAAGTCGCCAAAGGTCGAAAAGAATTCGAACGATCTGTTGAACTGAATCCCGCATATTCCCTTGGGTATCAGGGCCTGGCTTTTACTTACAGGATAGAAAAAGACCTTGAACGGGCACTTCAGGTCCTTAAAGAAGGCAATGCAAACAATCCTGGTTGTGATGAGATCTTGCAGATAATGGGCCTGGATTTCATGTTATTAAAAGATTTCGAGGGGGCAATAAAGGCTTTTAAAGCCGCCGTCAAAATAAACAGAACATATGCGGGGCATTTTTATAATCTTGGTTCGGCTTATGCCGCCAGTGGAAGAGTAGCAACCGCAGTCAAGCATTGGGCAAAGGCGATCGCGATCAATCCGGAATTCTCCTTTTATATAAGCAATGAGTTCAAGGATGAAGTGGTGAGATACCAGGCGAACCAAAAGAAAAGGTCTGAAAAAGATGAAGGATTTTATGCAAATGAATTTGATGATAGCGAAAAGGGAAGAAGAGTATCTATTAAAGTATTATTAGAACAGAATAAAGAAGAGATTGCAGGATTATCGATTACTGCGGCAAGCAAGGTTTTAGGTGTTTCACGAAAGGGGTTGAGCAGATTTGTTAATCTGAATCGTTGGGCAATTGCTAGGTACCAATTAGAAGTTGGTGCTATGCCTACGGCAAAAGTTAACATTGGCTCGGCTTTAATTGAACATGAAGAGGATGTCAGGGGCAAAACGGTATATCAGATAAAAAATATCATTGGATGTTCGGGCCAGGGGTTAAGGGACCATCTAAGAATCAATCCGGATGTTGAGAGAGATCTTGAAATTGTTAGAGGTGAAGAAAGCGAGCCATATATTCAGCGGGCATTAGAAGAGCATGCACAAGAGCTAAGGGGAAGAACAGTAGGTGAGGCGGCTGAGATAATTGATTCATCAAGCTCCGGATTACATGGTTATTTAGAAAGGCATCCTGGGGAGATTAACAGATACCGGCTAATTAATATTGGTAATGACCGCACATGCAGTAATTATTACGTACCGTCTGAGCGCCAGCATAGAAGGGACCGTGAATCAGGCCGTAATACTGATTCTTCGAGGGACCAGGATAAGAGGTCAAAAGGTTATTATGGAGATGTTACAGCTCAGGAGCTAAGCGAGTATGTTGCTAATATTGAATTAGGGTTTTGGAGATTAGAACTTTCACAAGAGCTTAATGTTTTCAATATACAGATCGAAGGCATGGATATTGATTTTTATGTCCTGAATTACGGGGCGAACGCACCGCCTTTATCAAAGCCATATATATTTGCAATAGAGAAAGAAGGAAAGCTGCAGGTCATAATCTCACCAGACGTATATAAAACACTGACAATATCCATAAGCCATGCATTTAAAAATAACAGCATACAGAAATTAGGCGCTGCGCTAAGGATCATTTCAAGACATGAATACAAAGAAGTCGTTGAAGGAAAGTCCCATGAGCAGGCAGACAGAGAGACAAGGGAAGAATTTGATGCCGGGCATCATGATTTGATCGGGCTTTTTGATGCGTTATTTGAAATTGATGATGATGAAGCAAATGAGGAAGAGATGTGCGCTTTGGGGGCAGATGCGTATACTGCCTATGCTTTTGCCGGGATCGATGGAGTACAATATTTATTCGAACCAAATGTCCCGTCTGAAGGTGAAGTAATAAAAGGCATAAAAAGTTTAGATCGAGCGACATTGATAGCAAACAATGGCGAGATCTATTCGTTGTGGCTAGCGGGTATAACTTGGCTAAACAGCAGTAAGTGGAAATTCGCTTTTAATATTGTTGAACCAGGAGCGCTTTATCCCGTTGAAGACCCGATAGGTTTCCAGGGTACTGTAGACGAAGAACTTGGATTAATAGAAGATCTCGACAGAAGGCTGATGGATATAAGAGCTGCTCCAGAAGTAGGCAATAGATTGCTAGGCCTTGGGCTAGGTTCTGCATTCTTGAAAAAACTTTCTTCCTTGATGGTAGGCCTGGCTATTGAAGGAAAAATTGCCAATGAGCCGACTAATGCAAGGATATTTAATGCTTTAAATAGGGGAGAAATTAAAAATGGTGATGATCTCAAAAGAGTATTCCTTGGATCTGTCTTAGGAAGAAGTGTCCTTGGAGCGGGTTTTGACCCAAAGAATCTTACAATGTTATATTGTTGCGATTATGACATAGGGGCAAGGGTGCCATTAGAAGATGATGATGCGGCAAGAAAACTGGCCACTGATTGGAATAATGGAAGATTTAATCCAATAGGGTATCGGGTAGTATCAGAAACTGTTGTTAGCAGTAATGGGGATGACCAAAAAGATCAAATAGCTTACAGGTCGCCATTTAAATTTATTGAAAGTTTAAGCAAAACTGTTCTGGACGCAGGATTGAATATAGTTAAAAAAGGCAAAGCTGTCGCTGTTGAGGCTGCTAGCGGGCTTGATAAAGAACATAGAGATGCATTAGCTGCGCTGATCAATTATTCAATTGTTTTATCTGGAACAACAAAGAACGTGGGTGCGGAAAACACGACGAATGTTTTTATGAGGGATGATATCAGCATAAGGGTTGCGGCTTTTAATGATCAGTATTTTGGGTGTGCTATGGACAATAGTGTTGCATGTGTAAGCGATGACGGAAAAATACTATATATCAATATTGATGTCCTGACCGTTATTGCTTCTTTGGATTCAAAGGCACAAAGGGAGGATTTCATGGCGTTCATTCACGGGCAGCTGCAGGGCCATGAAGTATTTCATATTGATGATATCAGGAGAACAGGTAAAACGAGCGAAGAGAGCGTATGGGAAAGAAGTATAAACTTCATTGAACGTGATCAAATTATTTTAAAGGCGACTTGCAGGGTAATAAATAATCCTAAGGTCTATGGGATAAGGACTGATTTTGAAATGAATGAAAGGCTTAATGACCTTGAGAGGGAGAATTATAACAATAATGGAAGGTCAATAGCTGCAAGATTGTTCAGCGAGGGGTCATTATCAGCAGAGAATCTCGCAGTAGCTCAGAGAACGGTAAATAGATTGAATATCTGGAAGGCCGATGCGGAAGTGATAGGGGCGGCTTGGCTGCTTTCGGTAGACATAGAAAGAGTCTCAGCGTCAATGAAGTCCGAAATAATAACAAAGCTTGGAGGCAAAGTATACGAATTTATCGAGTGTTATAAAGAGCTTAAAAAGATCGTTTATATCCCAAGAATAAAAGGCGGGAAAATCGTTGGAAGGAAAACCATAGAGAATTATATCAAGCTGTTTGTTATTAGCGCAAAGCATTATGAAGTAATTGTGCTCAGATTGGCAAGGATGACGGAACTTTTATCAACCCTGAAAATGGATACAGCTGATAATAGGGAGTTCGCAAAATACCTAAGCTTAAAAGCCCGCCATGTAGATTCAATACTTGCTGAATTTCTTTTGTTGAGGAAAGCGGCATCTGTTTTAAGGTCAAAATCCTTGATGGTCCTGGATCCGGAGGAATATGAAAGAATAGAGGCAGAGATCCTGGGCGAAGCGGGATTTGAAACACGTGAAGAGGGCGAGCGGTATCTTGACAGGGTCAGCGTTGCGGTCAAGGGATATTTGTTAGAAAGTGGTCAAAAGTGCAGTGGATCTCCGGAAGAAGGAATAACTGAGATCAGGCTTGTTGATATAAGGACTAGGCTCAAGAGCGTATATTCTTATGCGAATAAAGAGAGAAGGGTAAGGGAAAAGGCCGTAAAAAGTGGTAAGCCGGTAGAAGCAGTAGAAGATATTTTAGGAGTAATGATCGTTGTTGAAAGCGAAGAGGATGTGCATGCAGCACATGCATTGTTACAGAATGTCCAGCAAGAGATAGGATGGCTTAAATATAATCGCTTGAGCAGGGACCTGCAATATAAGGATCCGAAGGTTTGGGGTAAATATGCAGGGTACCATACCGCTTTAAAAGATGAGTATGGCAGAAGCATTGAGGTTGTATTGTTTGACAGGGTAAATTATGAAAAATATCTGATCGGCACATCTGCACATTGGGAATATGCAGCACAAAAAGATGAAAAGGAGTTGGCTGATCAGAGCTTTAAAGACTTGATGAATGTACAGATGACAGGCGAACTGAAGAAAGATTTTCAGAGCGCTGTCGACCAATTTGCCAAAGAGGTGATCGTTGTAGCAGTTATCGAAGTAAGACAGGATCAGTATGTATATATTCCTGTTGCCTTAGGCACAGGTGCAACTTTATTTGATCTTGCGTCGCATCCGTTGGTTGACGTAGTGGATGGGCCACAATATTACGGCGCTTACTACATTGAGGTTGGAGAAGAAAGAGGAGAGATCGTCGTTGATACCACAGGGGTTAATGTTGCACGAAGAATAAAGGCAAGGGACCAGATTAAAACAGGTACTACGATACTTTTTCCTTTAAGGGCAAAAGACAGCATTAAGCTTGGTATCAGGGATACAGAGAATGCAATAACAAACAGGGCAAGATTGATCGCGGCCATGCTGTCATTGCCTGAAGCGGGTAAAAAGTCTTTGATGGTTTCAGGACAGGAGAAGATATGGAAAAACAGATATATTCTTAAACAAAATGAAAATGCTTTTTCTCAATTCCTTTTATTGATCGTGGATGCTTATGACTATAAAGATCTTGAAGACCTCTACAGAGCTTATAGCATGGGATTCATTACAGATGAAACGATCAGCAATTTTGCATTAAAGCTTGGAAGGGCCCGGCTGGAAGGAGTGATTGATTTTGAGGGATCAAGACATTTAAGCGAGGAAGATATGTTCATTATCAGGCAGGAAAATATTTTAACAGCTTACAGCCTTCCTTTCGCTTATGTTAATGACCTATTACATTCTGATGATGCACTTTTAATTGCATTAGGTATGAACCAAATAGATATAAATGATATCGGGAATAAATTATCTTCATCGAAGGTAGGCATTGAAAGCCAGTACGATGAAGCATCAAAAGTGGCTAATATTATTTTTATGTTCCAGTCAGTGCGACCAGGCAGGCTTTACTCTGTTGTAAGATTGGTATCCAGGTATGGAAATATAAAAAATGTTTCAGTGAGCGAGGCTGTAGGTGTCCCGACACATAAGGGTAAATACAAGATCGATATAACGATTGAACATATTGGCAAAGAGAGAGAGCAGGAATTGTTGAGAGCTGCTCACAGTATTCTTGACGTGTCATCAAGATCTGCATACGTTTGGCAAGAAAAAACAAGGAAGAAAGAAACAAAATTAATGAATGTGCAGCTGACCTTGCAGAACACAGAAGGAAAGCTATTGAACATTCTTGACGCTTTGTGGGATCTGGATCCCAACATAGATATTGTTTCCCTACAGATGATCTTAAGCAAGATCGGGGTGACAAAGAATGAAGCAGATCTTCTGTTGGCTATAGAGGTCCCGAGCTGGATAACCACATCAAAAGTCATTTCACTATTGAAAATGACATATGATGGCCAAAGGAAAAAAGGGAAGAAGTATTATGCGAAGGTCAAGAATGTCAACAGGAGCGGCAATGGCGGATTTGTAGTTTATGAACTTTTGGCAGGTATGGCATTTTTGGGATCATTGCCGGCGTTTATCAATAAAGAAAACTTATTCGGGATCATTGTCGCTTTGATGGCGATCATAAGTTTTGTTGTCCTGGTATATTTGTTAAATAAATTCCTGAGGATGAGAGTTATAGCATTATTAAAGCAAATAGCAAATTGGCTAAGATTTAACAAGCTCAAAGAGAAGAAGAAAATAGATGCTTTGAAGGATGTTCAAATAGCTGATATCAAGCATATTGCAGTTGCAAGGCAGAGAAAAAGAAGCGCGCAAGCTGTAACCACACAAAGTAAAAAAAGGACAGAAGATAAAATGAGTCCGCGTTTTAACAATAAAGGTTTTGTTAATAATGAATTGTTATTAAGTTTTTCAGCGCTGATGATATCTGCAGCAATTATTCACCAGGCCGGGCCGATAGCAGGTCTGGGAATAATATTAGGAGTTTTAGGGATCATATTTATAGTCTACTTAATAAAAATGCTCGGTAATGCCAGAATGAGGGCAATAGCCGCGGCTTTAAAGAACATAATTACATTTAATGGTGCTGTAAGGGCAAAAACAAACGCATTTCTAAGAACAGCTAGAGAGATCGCGCGAGAAAGAAGGCTGGTCAACAGTATTCATGAAAGATGGAGAGAAGCTGTCGTCGTTTTTGGAAGCGCCAGGATCCCTGATGATGACCCGCTTTATTCTAAGGCGATGCAAATAGGTGTAGAGCTTTTTAAGGCCGGCATGGCTGTTAGGAGCGGTGCCGGGCCTTCAATGATGGAAGCGCCGTTAAGAGGATACGTCGAGGAAAGGATCAGGCAAGGCGTTGCAAAAGACCAATATAATATGACACAGGGAATAAGGATAAAGCTACCTTTTGAACAAAAGACAAGCCCTTATGTCGAGGACAATTATGAGTTTAACCACTTTGTTATCAGGAAAATGGGGCTTTATAACAATTGCAGAGGCATCATTGCTATGCCGGGCGGGTTCGGGACAATGGATGAATTGTTCGATGTCTGGTTCAGAGGGCTGCCTATTGTCCTTGTCGGTATTGAATATTGGACGCCGATCATTGAAGTGATCAGAAGGGTTACCAAGGAGATAGGGGTTGAAGGTCAAATATCCAACTGGCCGCTTATGACAGATTCGCCGCAGGAAGCGGTGAGAATGATCAAAGAGAGCGAGCCCAAGGTAATGAAAGAAACAAAGAATTATTTAGACGAAGCTAACAAAGACCTCGAAAGCAATATGAAAAAATTGTCCAAATGGAAAAGAAGCGTTACTTTCATTGGACAGGCAGACATTAAGAATAAGATGGTTGAAAATGTTGTAAGAACGTTAGCGAAAATGCTTGAAGCGAAGGATATACCTGGGCGCTCGGTGACAAGGAATAAAAATGTAGGAATAGCATTGTTAACGGCTTCAAAGAGAACAGATAAAATGCTCCAGCAAACAATTTTAATTCCGGGAAGAAGGTTCCTTTATCTAAAGAGGAACAGGATAGTTACGACGAGCGCTACAAACCATCATGTTTTGATCGAACAAAATTCCCGCGGGTTTGTATTTTTGCCGGGACGAATTAAGACGCTAAGCCGTTTATTTGACCTTGTTGCGGTGATGCAGACAGGAAAAGTTGAGAAAAGGCCTATTGTCCTTATTGGTAGATTTTTCTGGGAGCCTGTGATTGGGGCGATAGTGAAGTCAGCGCTGGATTGTCCAGCAGGGGCTTTAATTAGGCAAGAAGATATAAAATTATTCGTTATTGTTGATTCTGCCGAAGAGGCATTTAAGCATTTAGGCTTGGAGAATATACCCGGCCAAAATGATAGGGCCATTGACGGAGAGTTGACCGGGAAGAGATCAGGGGTCTTAGGTAAAAGAATTATCGCTTCTGTGATAATTCTTTCCATAGCTAACGCTTCAGTATATTTCAGGGATGAGTATGCAGCTTTTATAGGGTCAGTATCCTGGCTGGGAGCTTTATTGATCAGGCTTTTATTGGGTGCGGTGACCAGAGGTGCCGGTGTATATATCAAGCAGGCCGTTAAAGGCGAGCGTACAGATCACAGGGAAATCATAAGGTGGATGATAGTCGGGGCCTTTATGGTAGGATTTCTTGTCTTTGCAGTACTTTATCCTTTGATAAGAATGTTAGGGCTCACTCCTGTGGAAGCTGCTTTATTCGACCTTTTTATTTATGCGCCGTTCATTTCTCTGCCGCTTAGCTTTATATTTTATGAATATTTTATTTCCCGGGAATCCATCAAGAAGAAGATAAATTTAAAGAATATATTTGTGACAGGCAAAAAAAGCGTGAAGGCATTTTATGTTACCCAGCTAGTTTATTGGTTTGCGGTCCTGACCGTAGGCTGGATATGGTTTGCTGAATATATGGACATCTATATTGTGAACATGAGCATTGTTTGGTCGGCAATACTTGCCTTTATGTTTGATAGGACTAATGAGGAACAAAATAAGGATCATGATAATGATCAGAATGTTTTGCGACAGGAAAAGACCTCGGATAAATATACAATAACATCGCTTCTATTATACGGATTTGCCGGGAAGATCATTAATATCTATCCTGAAGCTGGGAAAACAATAAGGGTATATGCTGACATGCTTGTTATCCTGGAAGAGTTTTTAGCTATGTCGGGAAAAGTACGAGCAGGCCCGGCATTAGTCGCGTATTATGACCCTATGCTAGATACTATTATCTATAATCTCTCTCCTGAAGAGATCCAGGCCATTCTTATTGACAAATATCCCGAGGAAAAAATACAAGCCCTTATCAGTTTTATTGTTCAGCACGAAGAGCTTCATCAAAGCTCACATCCCCAAGGGTCTTATGAAATTTATGCAAATGAAGAGGAATCCGTCCTCCAGATGCAGCTAAGGAAGATCGTTGGTGATTTTAGCAAAGAAAATGACAGTCTTGATGATAGTAAATATTGTTCTTATGAAGAGGCCCAGAGTTTCGCATCTATTCTTAGTGAGCTATATTTTATTCTTGATAGCGCAAGGGTCTCCAGACGGGATTCTTTAAGCATATTAGAGCATCTTAAGAATGGAGAGCCTCTTAAGTTCGCTCAAGAATTTTCACCTGATATCAAGAGTTGGGCTGTTAACTGGGTAAAAAGAATAAAGCTGGAATTTGGGCATATTTTACCATTTCTTGAAGTATGGCACGGCCCTTCCTATTCAGAGCTGATATTTACTCCGTCCCAGGATGCAATAATAATACTCGGTAGATCCAAATCAGGAAAATCTTCTTTAGCCGCGACAGCTCAGCATCAGGGTTTTGAGTTCGGCGGGGAGCATGATACAAAATATATTATGCTTTCTATCCCGGGATATCTTTTCGCTGGGACAAGGGAACAGATATTTAAAATACGTGCCAGGGCATATCGTTTGGATAAAAGAGACCCGGATAGCCGCATGGTTTCTATAGTCAATCAGGTGTCAGCAATAGGTGTTGTAAGGAATATTATATTATTAGAACATAACCAGCAGTTAAACCAAAAGATAGTTGTGAGGGTCCAGGAGGCAGCCGATCTTAGTGGAATTGCCGGATTAGAAGTCAAAATGAGATTGGCAAAGCCGGTAAATGTTATCCATCTTTCCCATGGAAGGACGGATGAAAAAGAATACCCAGAATTGGTCAGGCGTATGGCTATGAGTATCACAAGGGATGCGGATGAAAAATTGATATATTCACAAACTATCAGGAGATACCTTAACGGTAGAGCAAGGCATCTTTTCAAAAGTCAATCTGAGCGCCTTCTGAGGTATGCTGATATGCTGGAAATTTTAGAGAGATATATTGCTGTTTCAGGAAAGCTAAGGGGAGGGCCGCAAGCGGTTGCATTCTTTAGCCCCACCATTAACGAAGTGGTTTATAACCTTACCGAACAAGAAATAAACGATATATTAAAAAGTAAATACTCTCCTGTTGAGGTCCGATCGCTAATACTATTCATTCATGAACATGAACAATTGCATAAAGAGTTCCACCAGATGGGAATATCCTTCAAAAATGTTGAAATTGAAGAAGGGATAATCCTTACCCGTCAATTAAACAGAGCAGATCTTGCCTCCATTGTTAACAAAGAGTTCATTAAAGGGATAATCGAGCAGCTAAACAGAGAAAGCCTGTTTGTTAATACACAAATTGCCCAGGTTGACGGACGCTACCGGCTAGGCGGTTTGGTATTAGCTGATCTAACTGAGGCAGGATTAAGAGAGGAATTCAAAGAGCATTATCTTGGAGGTGCGGTTGGATGCATTGACAGGATCTTTAATAGTAAAAAAGTAAGATTGCAGTTTGATGAGCCCAGGCAGGCAAAGAGAGCAGCAATAGGCATCATTAACAGTATACTTGAGATCGAAGGCGTTGATTCTTATTCAAGCCATGAAGTTTGGGAGATCGCGTTTGAGGTATTAAGGCATATAATCTATGGCGATCATGATGAAGAGATAAAGAACGATGCCAGGCGTTCAGGATTATTGGCCCTGGACAATATTGTTTTAATATTAAGAAGGGTCGGGAGTAATGCGCTAGAGACCTTGGCAAGAATAGCGGCAATGGGAAATTCATGGGACCTTTTAGATTCTAGATATATAGTTCAGGCAAACAGGGACAGGAAGCTTCATTTGGCTGGTATTGAAGAAGAATTGAAACGCGAGGATTTCTGGAGATTCAATAATATTAAAGAATTCGATAAGCTTCTAAATAAGCCGCTCATGAGAGTTTTATATCTTGTTGATAATGTCGGTGAAGACGCTATTGATCTTATTCTTGTGAGAGAACTTCTTGTGAGAGGGAACACAGTTGTTATGGCCGCAAAGGCCTTGCCGTGCGGCAACGATTCTACTGAACAAGACCTGAGAACCCTGATTAAAAATGAACAGGTAAGGGCATTAATAGGAGAAGAGAACTTATCAAGATTAAGTATCATTGATTCCGGAAGCATAGTGTTTGGAACAGACCTTGCACGGACCTCAAAAGAATTTGAGGCGGAGTGGGAAAAGGCGGACCTTATTATCTCAAAAGGACAAGCAAACTATTTTACGTTAAGGCCGTATTCATTAACAAAACCATGTTTATATTTATTTAGAGTGAAATGGCCTGCGGAAGCGAACATAGTCGAGCAAAGGGGATTCAGCAGAGGGGATTATATAGCTGAGCTTGTCGACATCTCTCAACAGAAAATCGATACATTGCAGGACGGGCCTGAATTTGACTGGTTAGACGGGTCATACAGCGAGATGGAGGAGATAGAAGAAAGATGGCTGGATGGAACAATTGAAAAGATAGTTGATGAGTCTCTTCCCTGGCGCACTAGGTACGCTGAGGCCAGAAGGATAGTCACGTTCTTTGATGTGGCAGAAGGAAACCTTGCGGTCCTAAGGATGCTGCGCAACCCAATGCTTAGAGAGGAAATCTTTGAAGAAAAAATGGGTAAAGTGTGGGCATCACTTTTAAAAGCAAAAAATGCCGTAATATTAAGAACACGGATGAGCGATCCTATCAATCAAAAGCTTGTAAGGAATATTGAGAAGAAAATGCATGAAGCAGACCAGAAGCTTGTGCATTTATTTAATGAAGAAGGTATTGGAAAAGACCAAAGAGTAAAAGATAAAGAAGGAGGGAACCCGCCATCATCAATTTGGTATTTGATCACCGGAAATGCCCGAAAAGGGGTCCTTGGCGCTGTCGCTGAAGGCGTAGTATTGGCAGCAATATCTGTTGCTCTTGCGATGATGTACGGACCGGCTGTAGCGTTTGGCCTGATGTTCTTTGCCGTTCTTATATGGGCAGGTTATCATGTCTGGTTCATTAACAATTCCCCTGATCTTCACGAGTCACTTCAATATCTGCGCAGTAGAAACAAGTTTGTATTGCTTGTTCAGTTCACATTGCCTTTATTATCATATTTAGTAATTCCATTCGCGGTAAGCCTGTTCAGCCTGATTCTCGTAGCTGTAATAGCGGTGTTATGGCATGTTGTTTTAGATCAGAACAGAATGGATCAGGCTGATGGCAAGTGTATTGAATTTGAAAACACGTCAAGGATATTTGAAAACAGGCTCCTGCCTTTATTTGGTATTGTTCTTGTTTCATATATTGTTTTTGGTGTATTTGCAAGGATCAGCGAGATCAACAAAGGATTAGAAGGGCTGCTCCAGTACATCCTGGTATTTGGTTTTGCTTTAATGTCAGTATGGTTTTATAGGGTCTGGATCGTAATATGCGCTGCATACCGCTTTGCCAGGTTAAATTATCTGAGCCAGATAGATGTTTCAAGGTTTAGCGATAAGAAAATACGACTGATAAATGAAATATCTTCCTTAAGTATTGGAGGAGCTGAGCAGGTGACTCTCAGGCTGGTAAATGCAATTGATAAGAATAAGTATGATGTTATTGTCCTTACACATGAATCAGAAGAAAAGTACGAGGAGTTGATCTCTAAGGCAAGAAAGGTCGGGGTTCAGTTCATTTTCAAGGAAAAAGGGGTCAGCCTCAAACAGCTTTTATTGAAATTCAGGGTCTTAAAATTTATTGAGGAAGTAATAACGACCTTTGTGGTCGGCCTTGCTGTTTATCAGGCGATCAGGCCTGACGTAGCACATTTTCAAATGGTGTCACATGTCAGGGATTTTATTAAAAAGGCGGTTTTAAGGATATTCACCAACTGTTCTGTTGTCGTGACCACATATCATAATATCCCTCAAATATACCAGGGAACAGCCAAAGGCTTGCTTCGAAAAACAAAAGTGAAATTAGTACATGTTGTTAATTTATTGGGATTTGTCTTGTTTGATGATCTGCTAATCGCTCTGACCGAAAAGGAAAAGCAGCTGCACAATAAGTCGGGAGTACCATTGTACAAAATGGCTGTGGTACCAAATGGCATTGATGCAAAAATATTTATTGAAGCGCCGGGGGATGTTGAAACGTTGCCTTTTGGCGACGATCTAAAAGCTATCTTAAGAGATGATAAAAATATCATTATCGGTACGGTCGGAAGATTAGTCCCTCAAAAGGGATATCCTGACCTTATCAAAGCAGCGCAGATCGCTGTTGGATCAATGGATAATATATATTTTCTAATAGTTGGCGAGGGGCAGGACAGGGAAAGCCTGGAAGCACAAATAGGATCATCCGGCCTGCAAAAAAGGTTCTTTATGCCGGGAAGGGTCGAGCATGATGATATGCCGGCTTTGTATGCAGCATTTGATGTTTTTGTCATGTCCTCAATACATGAAGGGTTGCCGACTGTCGGCATAGAGGCGTTATTCGCTAAAAAGCCTTTTATTGGCACAGATATCATCGGCATTCCTGAAATTATCGGAAGGGATGAAAGGTCAGGATTATTGACTAAACCCAGGGATCCGGCTGATATGGCAGAAAAGATCATTGGCCTGACAAGGGACCCTCAGAGGATGGAACGAATGGGCGAGGAGGGGCAAAAAAGGGCGTTGGAACAATTCTGCGTGGAAAGGGCGGCTCTGGACCATCAGGCGATCTATGAAAGGATCTTATTAAAAGGGATCAATAAAGAGCAAAGTGTCCCGCCAGCTTCACTATGGTATTTGATATCCGGGAACAATAGAAAGGGAGTTCTCGGGGCTGTTGCTGAAGGTGTAGCATTGGCGGCGATATCCGTTGCGCTTGCTATGATGTACGGCCCGGCCATAGCATTTGGTCTGATGTTCTTTGCCGTTCTTGTATGGGCAGGTTATCATGTCTGGTTCATATTCAATTCTCCAAATCTTCATAAGTCGCTTCATTATCTTCGAGACAGAAGTAAGCTTGAGCTTTTTGTTCAGTCCTTATTACCATTAACATCATATCTGATTATACCTTTTGTGATCACGTTGACAGGCCTGATCACTGTGCCAGTAATAGCTGTGCTTTGGCATGTTGGCATAGATTATCGCAGGATGGTTTTAACTCATAGTTTTGATAATGAATTCGAAAATGTAGACGTCTTAAAAATTCTAACTGATACTAAGAAGCAAAATTTAATAAGTATACCGGATACATTGTATTATCCAGGCGGTGGATTTGACATGCAGGCGATCCTTCAAGAGCCGGAAGTGAGGACGGCTGTCATTGTTGATGAAATGGATGACTGGTCAATAATTCTTTGGAGGTTGTTGCAGGAGTTCAAATATCGCCATCCTGAAGTTGTAATGTGCGAAATAATTGCACCCCAGATGTCTGTATCAGCAAAGAGCCTTATCAGTTCATATATTGATATTGATAAGGTTAAACAAGAACAAAGCCGTGGCTATTTGACTTTGCAAATACAGACATCACAGGGTAAAAAAGTAGTTCATTATTACTACGGGCATAGCATGTTTAAATCAGGAATATGGCTCGCAGCCGGGATCGACAAGGGGCCTTTGCTAGTCAAGGTTAGGCAATTTCCTCTATTTGCGAGAGGGGAATGGGGCAGAGGTTATTTGGATGAAATGCTAGGCTTTATAGACAACCTGCCAGCATATAGCATGATAGAGAATGATCATTTTATTGAAGGAGACCTAAAGCATAAAGAGTGGATGGTCGGGTTTGGTTTTGATCTTGTGACGATCAGCGGCAGGGAATTTTATGTTAAGACAAGACAAAGGGATGCGAAAGCGCCGCAAGGCCCTGTTAATATGGATGGATTCACTGAAGGAAGCATGATCGGTGACTTGCGATATTTGATCCATGCCGGCAATGCAGATTCAGAAGATGTCAAGGCAGCTGGTCTTGTTAGAGGCCATTTCAGGCTGCCGCAAAATTTCAAGGAACCATTGCCGGAAGTCAAACAGAACGAGCTAAGGAGCAGAATAGAGAATATTATCAGGTTCTTCGGGGGCATTGAAAAGATAAGGGCCTTGACAAAAGAAGAGAGGGAAAGGCTTAGCGTTGAATGGGCAAGGTACTTTGGGGTCGGGCTGATAGATGTGACTGGAAATAAATATTCAAGGCAACTACTGATCGCATTAAGGAAGATAGCTGAAGAGGCTTGTAAACCTTGTGTTGTGATCAAGTCGGGCAATTTAATCGAGCTTATTGAGAAAACTTATCCGGGAATTAATTTTGATCTTGCCGAACTAAGGCAGCAGGAAATATTCATTATCATGCATAAAGGCCTGATGGATAGAAGCCGCCTGGATTATTTTATAACGACGGTCCATGAGACCTTGGAGATCATGGTCAGCCAGGCCGGGGCGACAGATGATGCGTTCTTCAGGGATTTTGGGCATCAGAATTATTTTGTTCTTGAAATAGAAATGGACATTGCCAACAGGCTTGGGATTATTGAAAGAATGCTTGAGATCCGTGAGGCACAAAATCTATCAGGAGTGGCCCCGATTTCCGCATGTAAATACAGGGCATTTTTAGAAGTGGTAAGGGAATTCGTAAGCTCCTATGAAACTCAAGTTCAGTTACAAGAGCCTAAGAGGCAACAAAGGCAAAATGCTAACAGTATTCAATGGCCGGATATTTACGACGAATATCCTTTGTACAGAAAAAAGATAGAAGCTGTCACCCCTGAACAGGCGGCATTGGGTGGATACAAAACGTTAGAAAATTGCCTTGAAGACTTGGAGCATGTTCTTGAGGTCCATCCAAATGTTAATTTGTATAAAGATCCAAAGAATAATAAATACGCTTTAAAAAAAGTAAGCCCGCGTAATTTAATTGCACATATTATTGGAGAAAGGATTTTCAGGCTTCTGGGTATCAGGACGACAGAAAGCCATGTTTACGGCAATGGCAAGGAGCGCTTTATATTAATGCCTTCGCTTGCCCGAATGAGGATATTATCTTCAGGCACATTTAAGTGGTTCTTAAGCAGGCTTTCTTCAGGGCAGTTGAGAGTGTTGAGGGGCGCACAGCTTATTGACAGGGCTCTTGATATCTGGGACAGGTCAGAAAGGCATGTTTTTGTTGATGAAAAAGCGCCGCAAGATTTTGTCCTGTTCGATTCTGATTGTGCTTGCGGTTCCTGGAAAGATGATTTTGTCGCGAGAAGGCCTTTTAACAACAAGGTCCTTGAGGGATGGAGCGGCGAAGAAAGCGCGCGCTACTACAAAGAAATAGGTTCTACTGAAGAGGACATGGCCTGGATGGCCAAGAGGTTTGTTCTTGTCTCGGATGACCAGGTGGCAGCGATAGTGGAACATGCATTTTCTGAGAATGCCGGAAGGTCATTGGACAGGGGCCATGTGCTCGACGAAATATTGAGGGCCAAGCGCTCTGCAAAGACTTTTGCCGGAAGAAAGCGCGAGCGGGGATTTGTGTTGCCGGAACTGCTGGGAGTAATTGCGGGCATTTCGGGCTTTGGGGTGATTCTTCTAGGCAGCGTGAAATGGTCAGGTGTTTTGGGATGGGTTACAGGCGTTTACAAATCCCTTGCCCTCCCAACTTTGTTGTTCACTCCGCTTTTGGCCGCACTAATATTTTTGGCTGCCGTAGTGGTACTGATCATTTTTAAATATCAGAAAATTCTCAATGCCCTTCAGTTTAGTTTTAACAGGGCAGGAACACAAAAGCCAGAGCCTGAATTTGACAGTGACAGTTTAGTTGTGCAAATGAGAGGGACGCCATCCGGAAAAATTTGGGATGTTAAAGGATGGTCACCGTTTGAAGGGAAATACCTTTACAGGGCAATTACCTGCGAGGAGTGGGCTGCTATTCAGGAAAATAAAGAATTTGTGATCGGAAAGGCAACCCTGTTCGAGAAGATAATGGGCGATAAAATATTGCTTTACGAGCAAATGCAATATCATGCCGGCGTTTTAGTAAGGGTTCAGGCAAGAAAGCTGCATTTTATTCAATCAGATTTTCACCCGACAAGGGCAAAAACTTATTTAAAGCACACTTTGGACAAAGGTTCATTTGAGGTCTCAAAAGACGGCGAAATGTGGTTTGGTATTGAAGCTTACATGGAACGGGAGATTGAGAGAAAGAGGGCGATCGCAGATCTGGAGATCGGCGAAGCCAGGCTGCTTCCTGAAAAGACCGTTCAGTGGGATGAAGTCGGGCTGATCAAGGATAAGTTAAAAGCAGCTGTTAAAGCAGAGCAGGGTACAGTTTCTTTTCTCATTCATCCCGGCGGGGATTTCCTTGGATCGGTTTTAAACGGGGTGCTGGAGCCTGTATACGAAAGAACGGATATTTACATCTCGAACCTGAGAAAATATCTTAGCGGCGCAACAGGAGTTGTTTTTGTGCTGGGTGGATTTTATGAATTGATCAAGGATGTAAGGACGCGTGTAGTTATTGTGGAAATACCGACGAAACGGAATAATGACGGAGCTCAGCCGATCCCTGCTTTAAAGACAAAGGGCTGTGATTTCAGGTGGTCTGAGTGGAATCCTGTTATTGAGTTTATGAAGGATATTGGCGTAGAGAAGCTTTCGCATTTTGGCGGGGAACTTGCGGTCGTTGACGAGTATAACCATGTTAAGAAGTCCCTGCACGATTACGGCTGTGTGGGCGGCGGGCTGGAATTCCTTTCCAGATATTTCAGCATAAATGTCTTTCCACAATTATGCTGCGGGAAAGGAAAGAATGCGCACCTTGGAGAAAAGAGAATTGATGCAGGGAATTATTGGCAAGTCAAGGCTGAAAATGGTTCGAACTTAGGCCAGCCTGTAAAAAGAGTGGAAGTTCAAAAGCCAGAACGAGAACCTCATTTCGGATCAAAGTACAATGACAAAAAAGTTATTTTTAGGGCCCTCAATATTGATACATCCAAGACCGTTGAAACAGGTAAAGCCACCGCCTATGTATCGATAGAGATACAGGGATATGACCCTCAAGTCCAGGGGAAGCTTCTATTGCTGATCTATAAAGGCAAGCCTGTCTGCGTATTGAAAGAAAACAATGGAGAGCATGAAAAGAGATATCTTTTTGATGCGGGATTCTTTGAACTGGATCACAAAGTGGACAGGGAGATCAGACGCCGATGGCTTAAGGATAATTTTGGCCCTCTTCTTGAAGGCGTTGATATGTCTGATATCAATATTAAGGGGATCTGGAGATCAAATGAAGAGAGCTTGTCGGGATCAAGCCTGAAAAAAGTCCTTTATTATTTCAGGGGCGTATTTGCCTGCGGCATCAACAGCACTATACCGATGATAAGGATCATGGAAAGGCAGTTTGAAGATAAAAATAAGTTCAGGCATGTTCTTGATATCGGGTGCGGCGCCGGCACGTTGGGCTTAATAGCTTTGGAAAAAGCCCGCATAGGTCGGATAACAGCTATTGATTCGAACGTATTTGCATTGGTAAGCACAATGCTCAACTATCAATTAGCCGGAAGAAGGAAAGCCTTAAACATAAAATATGGCTGTTTAAGGAAACAGGAAGCCTGGGATGAATTAAGGCGAACAGGGGAGTTCGATTATGTTCTCTTTAATGCAGCCTTCCCTGTTGACGAAGATGACCCGAGGGGTTCTGATGTAACCATGTATGACCAAGGCGGGATAGTGAGGAATAAATTCATTGATAATGTGCAGGAACTTCTTTCCGCAACAGGAAAAGCACAGGTGCTCTCTGACAGTGGATTCGAAAGCCAGGCAAAACAAAACGGGATGAAAGTCCATTATAAAGGAACAAATCCTGAAGGGCTGAACTTCTATATTGTAAGTAGCGAAAAATCGGACAGCGATAAGGACGATAATGACACATTAGGCGCGCAGGTCCTTGATGCCGGTTATGCTATGGGGATTATTATTACTGCGGCACTTATAGTTGTTTCATTGCTATTCTTGACGCTAAAAGCAGTTATTGCTTTTGTTGTAACAAAAGAATTCTTAATTATATTTGCAGGCGGGTTGATAATATCCTTAATTATATTTTCCGGTTTTAACAAACTGTTTGAACCGATTTATTCAGCATATCCAACAGGCTTTTATTTTAAGGATGTTAAAGAAGTTTTCAGGACGATATTTAAGGCGTATCACAAAGTATGGGAGATCATGTCATGGCCTGCCTATCTTATATGGAAATACTACACTTTCAGGGTACATGAAGGGGCCCATTATCTTGCAGCAAGAGCGCTCAAGCTGACGGTTAATGGAGTGGATTACAGCGAAGAGAACAAGGGCATCGCCCGCACATATGTCAAGCTGACAGGACTTAAGAACTGGAAAATATTGCTTATTACTTTAGCGGGGCCTCTCGCGAATCTTATCTCGGGGACAATATTCCTGTGGGCAGTTGATTTTGAAAGGCTGACAGCGATGGATTGGTATATGCTGCCTGCATATTTCGGCATATGCTTAGCGGCTCTTGAATATTCTACTTTCGTTTTGAACCTAATGCCCACTTCCAATTTGCCATTGGGAAGAGGTACAAAAGATGGCGACCTGATAATAAGAAGCCTTCAACTGCTATGGAAAGGAAAGAAAACATTTTATTCCTATAGTGAACCTGAAAAAAGAAATGCATTTCAGGCAAGAAGAATTAACAGGCCAGGATCTCATGACTTCAGGCTTCTACTTCTGATGGTCCCGATCTACGGATGGGTGCTGGGGTCAATATACAGGAAGCTGGTTCATGGCGATGAAAGAAAGATCCGCATTACAAAAAAAGAGAATTTATCGAGGGAGGTATCCTGGGCCGTAGCTGAAAAGATACGCGAGCTGCAAAAAGACCCTGAAAGGGTGGTCAGGGTTGTTTTAGCGACCGGCAATACAATGGTCGGATTTTTGGATAGCCTGTCCCGTGAAAAGGACATTGATTGGACCAGGGTCTATGCTTACCACTTGGATGAATATAAAGGCCTTGATACTGAAAACAGGTATTCATTCGCATATTATCTTAACCGTCACTTGTTCAGTAAAGTGAAAGGAATTCCAAGAGAGAATATCAGATATGTGAACGGCAAAGATCCAGATCTGAACGGTTACATTAGAGAAATAGAAGATAACGGCGGCGCTGATATCGTTATGCTCGGTATCGGTAAAAACGGGCACCTGGGCTTTAATGAGCCGGGGACAAGTTTCTGGTCAAGGATGAGGGAGATAAAGCTTACCGCAAGCACTATCAAAGCGAACAAACCTGATTATCCGGATATTGAAGCAATGCCTTATGCATATACTATGGGCTTGAGAAATATTTTTAGAGGAAAGCATTTGTTCTTTGTTGCTTCAGGTGAAGGAAAGGCTGAAATTGTCAAAAAAGCATTGGAAGGCAGGGTTACAAATAAAGTCCCCGGATCATTGATACAAATGCATCCACGGGCGGACATATTTTTAGACGAAGAAGCAGCCGATCTTTTGACAAACAAACCGCCAAAGCAAGTTTATAAAGATATTCCGGAATTAGGGAACGATGACATAGTATTTGTTAATGTTGAGGATGCCGGCCAGCGAATAAAACTAAAACAGATAGATAAAAAGCAAAGAAGGCAGGGGACATTTTACAGGTACGAGGTCTCGGTTGATGGCATCAGTTCTGCAGGCAGCAGGATCGATGTTGTCCTTGATGAAGAGTTCAAAGAGATCGTCCTGGAAGTTGTGTGGACAGAGATATTCAAAGAAGAAGGGAAGATCAGGGGGGTGGCTTTAAGCATTTTTGATCTCTTAAGAAGGGAGTCTTTAGCGAGAGGCTGGACGCTAAGAGTGGTGGATATTTGGAAGGCAAAGGTCTCATATTTTATAAAGAGATACTTCAAAGAGCACATGCTGGCTCAGGATAACAGCAGAGGATATGATAAGGATTCAATTGCCTGGAACAGCAGTTTCTTGAGATTAACGATATTATCAAAACCTAGAACAGATGAAGAGCTTGATGTCAAACAGGGTGAGGAGCCGGCGTCCCAAAAACCGCTGGCTATGGGGCCAAAGTGGGATTATGCATATTATAAAAAGATAGGGCAGGAAGAGTGGTTTGTAACAAGGCTTGTGCCTTATGAAGAGGAAAAGGAAAGAGGGATATTTAAGAGAGGCCCGCCTTTTGCATTTGTTGATCTGCATACAGAAGTCCTTGATGTTGTTACAGGCCAAAGGCGGCTGCCCACCCAAGAAGAGCAGTTAACGCTCCTGAAGTTAGCTAGGGATACTGATCTCGCATATTACAGGACAAAAACAAGATTATGGTTCCTTCCGGTATTAAGGTGCTGGTTCGCCTACCGGGCAGCTGCAAAAGTTCATGCTGTTTATAATATGGAAGTCTACAGATCACGTATCGGGGTTTATGCCATTAAAGAAAAAGGAATTCAGGCGGACGGCGGGATCATTTATGATGATCCATCGGGAACCGAGAGAGCGACCTCTGCGCAGGTATCTTTCACTTCTGTCAAGTGGGCCAAGGTCCCTGAAGTTAGATTGTCAGATGAGGTCATGGAAAGCGGCAGGACAGGATTGTTCATGACCGATAACCATATGGCAGTCGGCGCATTAAAGAATGGGGATATAGATGACATCAGAAGCCAAATAGACGGGAAGCTTGCCGGATCAGAACGCGAATTCAGGCTTTTATTAAGGGACAAATCGTGGAGCGCAAAATTTAAGGTAGTTCATTATAAGGGCCTTGTATGCATAGTGCCTTCTACCTGGAAAATAACGGAGGATGAATTCCTGGGGGCATTGTCAGAAGTAATGACCCAAGACAGGTACGATTTATGTTATAAACAAGGCAAGCCGCTTATTTTCTTTCCTGTAAAACATATAGTTGATCATGCCGAGAATGATGTCCTTCAGAATTTTATGATAGCAAGTAATCTCCGCGAGAGAATAATATTCGTTAACGTTTCCTTTACCATAATAAATGAAAGCCTGGCGGAAGACCAAAGAGTGATGCATGAGAATGCAGGGCCGGTATTCTTAAGGATATTATTGGAGTCGGTATTTATTGCATACAGGAATCGGGCCGGTGTCAGTTTTAAAGAAGAGCTCAGAAAGATATTTAAAGCAATGAAGAAAAAGGAACCTGAGCTATGGCAAAGATTAGTAAAGCTAAAAGAGATATTATTTGAACAGGATATTATCGGCAGGGAGATCCTAAGCGCGGTCAGAGGTGGTAAAGAAGTAAATGGCGAAAATGTTCCCCAGGTGCGTGGAATACGATATTCCGGCACGACATGCAGGCTAAAATCGTTAAAAAGGGTCTGGGCGGTGAGACGGACAATAGGGGCTGAGCTTAATGACAGGAGCCAGGTATTGGAAATAGGGGCAGGGGCGGGAACTTTGACCAGGGCTTTAGCAGAAGTTGCAGGGCAAAGGGGAGCAGATAAAGTAAGTTTTGTAGCCACTGATATAAATGAGGATGCGGTTAATGATGCAAAAAGGAATTTGGCAGGATATCAGAATGTTGAAGTCCGTGCTGCGGGTGACATGGATGAACCAATTTCAGGTGAGGAACGCTTTACTCATATTATCTGGAATCCGCCGTGGTTCGTTGATAACAAGAATACCGCGTGCCGGGCAAAGCCTAATTGGTATGATCCCGGATTTAAGGATATTCAAAGGTTCCTGACAATAATGCCCGGGTATCTTGCTGACGGCGGAAGTATTTTTGTCATTTATCCGCAGGAAAATTCTGAGATACTCAGGGCCTTAGCTGAACAATGCAAACTTACAGTAGAGGAAATAGACCTATATGGCTCCAGAGAGCACGTTGAGATAATATTCAGATTAAAGCCTGAACAAGGCAATTTATTATCTGCGGATGAGGAAAGAACTGAAGAAGTACGTTCTGGATCAATATCGGAAGATATAGATATGTCCTCAGCTATGCAGGACCGCTGGAAGAAAGAATATGAATATTATAAAAGTATTGGTAAAGAAGAATGGTTCTTAACAAAATATGTCCCCCGCAAAGAAGAATGGTCAAGGGGTATATTTAAGAGAAGGCCGCCGGAACTATTTATGTTTGAACATAAGGAGATCTTGGACCATAGAACAGGTAAGTGGCGCAAGCCAACTTTGCAGGAAAAGCGCTGGCTATTTTATCTGGCCCTCAGAGCAGATAAGGCATATTATGCGACAAAGGGCCGTTTTTGGTATCTTCCATTGATCCGCAAATGGCTGGCTTACCGTGCAGCGACAAGGATACATTCACAGCACAACAAACGAGTATTTGATAAAAAGAAGGGTGTTTATGCGATGTCAGAAGAAGCAGGAACGGCAGAATTACCTTTCGGTGCTGTTTTGAGCAGGTGGATGAAGGAAAACGGTAAAATTAATTACACTGCAGGAGAATATTTTGGCTATGTTAATGCAAGGATATCCATTGAAGGAGACGATCTATATGTTGAGTTTGATAGTGAAAAAGGAAGCAAGGCTTATAAGGAAATGTTAGAGCTGGATAGCAAAGCTTCGGATAGAGAACTATCGGTTATCAAATACCGTGAGAGGATCTTGATAGGTAAAATGCTTCTTAGGTCTTGTGACATTGATGGAGTTCGTGTCTTGATCATCAGGGAGATACAGGCTGGCAAAGGACTGATAAAGCTTCAAAAACAGCAGGGCAACAGAAGCAGTAGGGAAAAATTGAGCCGATTTGTTGTTGAGCTGCTTAAATGTCTTATGGCCGCATCAAGAGAGTTGGATTTTGTATTGATGACGGCAATTGAAATACATACATTACATTCCGAAGGGGGGCTTCTTTATGTGAACGCGCAGTATCCCCTGTTTTACAATAGGTATTATGTCGTGCCTTTTAAAAAGATAAATGCGGCAAAAGGCAAAGATGTGTGGAGAAAAGTTGACCTGACCGTTGAGCAAAAAGGCTTGTTCCTTAGCGACATATTTATGTTGTACGAAGAGGAGAATGAATCCCTGATCCAGGCATTTAAAGATAAATTGAAGAGATTTCAGTATGGAATGCGAGGGACGATAAATAAGTATGGCGACAGGTTGATCCCTTATGATGGCAACGGCAGAACATTGACGTCGGAGAATAACAGAACAGTACTTGCTTCAGAGAATAGCGTTAATGTAAGGCCTAATGCCCTGAAAAAAAGTGAAGAGAGAGGAACAAAGCAAAAAAGCGAAGGGATCGGCGAAGTATTTTCAGGAAAGATATATCTAGCAGTGCTGGGTATTTTATTTGGGCTATTAGGATTTGTAAGTTTATTTATGCATGCACCACCGGAAGGAATACTCGCCAGGCTTACCCCTTCGAGCATATTTTTATTAACACTTACCTTGGCAGCAGTTCTTGCCACACCTTATTTTATAAATATTGTTGGAGCACTAAACATTAAAAATGTCTCACACATTTTCAATATGCCTGATAGTGAAAGAGTAAAAGCGCTTGAAAAATTATGTGACGCGACATTAGAAAAAGCGGTTAATGCGCCGGAAAGGAAAGGGGAAACAAGGCTTTATTATATCCAGGACATAGATGGCGGAGGAAAGTTCCAAAGGGCAAGCCTTCAGGCTGTGGACGTAATGTTCAGGAAAATGCGCTTTACCAAGGGCAAAAGATTTCTTGATGTGGGCTCAGGCGACGGAAGGGTTGTTTTTCTGGCGGCAATGCATGGCTTGGATGCGACAGGTGTTGAAAGAGATAAGAGGCAGAAAGCTTTAATAGAGAAAAATGAACGAGAAGGTGTTGATAATAACTTGTTCGAAAGAGGCACAACACACTGGCTCTGGGAAGATGTGATGGATATCGATCTATCACAATATGATGTGATATTCTTGCACGATGGGGGTTTAAATAAGGATAAAGAAAAGCTTGAAGAGAAGATCATAAAAGAAGGCAAAGGATCCGTTCTATTTGTTGTCATGGGTGAACGCTGGCCTTATTTGAACCGTTTAAAGCCGTTAAGGAGAGCTCTTAATTTATGGAGCAGGATGTATTTGCGAGGGTTCGTTGTATTTGCGAAACGCAAAACAGCACAAAAGACTAGAATAGAACTTGCCCAAGAAGAAGATGCTAGAGAAGTGAATAAAGCTGCCAAAGGTATTTATGCTATGGCAGAGAATATCACTATTGAGAGAGTGTCTGGTTGGCCTCTACAACAAGGGGTAATTATATTTGATAAAGGGCTAATTGCATTGACGGGTAAAGATTCGGTCATTGTTTATATGAATGTCTTTCCATATGTGTATAAAGAACTACCTGCGCAAATATTGAAAGATGGGTATGAACAATCCCTTGAATTCGCCAATTTTGTTAAAGAAGAGATCAGCAGGGCTGTCAAGGAACAGGATAACATTGCCCGCATACTTGCGATCGGGCCCGGATCAGGATTAGATGTTATTACTGTGATTTATCAGCTGAGTGTTATTAAAAAGGTCCGTCAGCTCCATATTGATGCAGTTGAACTTAGTGTAACAGCTGTAGAAAATACGAAGACAAATATTGTTGAACAGTTAAAACATCTAAATTTGATCAGCGATGAACAGTTTGACGAGCAGGGTAAAATTACTTTTGATGGTGGCGTCGTAAGTGTTCGCTGCGTAAAAAGATTTCATGAGCTTGATAATCTTCCGTCTAGATATTATGATGCTGCAATATTTAATACCCCGGTAGTTATTAGGTTGAGTTGGCTTATATGGTTTTTAAAGAATTATAAATCCTATGCTATAGGATGGGGAAATTTAAAAGAATTATTTAGGAACCTTACCAGGGTTATGGTGAAAAATGGCGTTGTTCTGATGAGAAATGACCCGGTGATCATGGGGGCACATTATTTTAATCGAATGGGCTTTGCTATAGTCAAAAGGGCAAAAAAAGAAGATTCTGAATATGTCGTCAGATGCTTAAAAAGTGTTAAGCGATTAAGATATATTGGGATCTGGGGCCGCCGCATGTTCCGAAAAGGTTCTTTGGGAATGATGCCGCAGATGAAAGAACTGTTTGAATATTACAAAAGCAAAGGCAAGGAAGAGTGGTTTGTAACCAAATATGTGCCGTGCAAAGAGGATCGGTCAAGGGGTATATTCAAGAGGGGGCCGCCGCAGGAATTTGCTGATGGGCATACTGAACTTTATGATGCAGGATCAGGGATCTGGAGAGAGCCTACCGCAGAAGAAAAAGAAACGCTACTAAACCTCGCCCGCCGATGTGATAAAGCATATTCATATACGAAGAATAGGTTTTGGTATCTGCCGATCATCCGTTATTTTATCGCTTACCGGGCGGCGGTTAAAGTTCATGCCGCGCACAATAAAAAGGGTTTTGATTCTAAAAAGGGCATTTATGGGATCGCAGGCAAATTGCCGGAACAAAGAAAATATAATGTGCTCATTTTGTGCCGGGGTAACCAAGAGCGCTCTCCGATGGCACAGAAGCTAGTTGAAATGAATATCCCTGCCGACCTAAAGGGAAGATTAATTATTGGATCTGCAGGAATAAACGGGCCGGTTGATGATCTTGGGCTTGAGATGCATTTAAGAAGGCATCCGCTGCTTCGAAGGCATTATTCTGTAAAAGTTACAGAACAGCAATTGAGACAAGCAGATATTATTTTTGTTATGACGGTATCCCAAGTTAAGTCTTTATTGAACATTGACCCAAGCCTTGAAAAAAAGATATTGCTTCTTTTAGAAGGACGTAACCTGGAGGTCAGTTATAAGGACGATTATCCTGAATACGGGCCGACTTATAAGGGCCTGGAGCAGACTATAAGAAACGGCTTGGAAGGCATTTTTGATCGGATTCGTGCAAGAATAAAATTGATCAATAAAAGTGGAAAAAGAAATCCAGCAATGAAGACTGAGTTCAAATATTTGCATAAATATTATCAGGGTCGTGGAAAAGAGGAGTGGTTCGTCACTAAATATGTTCCGCGCAAAGAAGAGTGGTCCAGGGGTATCTTTACACGCTGGCCGCCTCAAGGGTTTGTTGATGCGCACCCTGAAGTGTACGATGTGAGGTTGGGTGATTGGAGAAAGATCTCTGAAGAAGAAAAAGAAAAATTACTGAGAATTGCACGGGAATGTGACCAGGCCTATTACCGCACAAAGAAAAAATTCTGGTTCCTGCCGATTATCCGAAATTTTATTGCCTACAGGTCAGCTGTCAAAGTCCACTCGGAGCATAATAGAACAGTTTTTAATTACGGACGCGGTATTTATGCAATTACATCATCGAATGGAAAGAATGGGAAAAATGGTAAAGGCTTAAGTCCGAGCGAGCTTAAGAAAAGGGATGTCGCTTTTAGAAAGCTTATGCAGGAGATCAAAAAGGAACGTTTCATGGTATGGAAAAAGGTTATGAACTTAGAGCCTGCTATATCGGTTTTAGGGAGCGCAAGAATAGCAGTGAACCATTTTGTTTATGCCCAGGGCCAAAGAATAGGAGAGGCTTGTGCGGCAAGGGGCATACCAGTAAGGACCGGAGGAGGGCCATCGATGATGGAAGCTCCGTTTGTTGGATCAATAGCAGTGAGGCGAACAAAGGGATGGGGCTTGAGGCGTAAGATATTTAATCAGGCGATCAATATAATTTTTACGGATAAGGAGGATCCTAATCCTTATGGGGAGATAAGCTTGGATTTCAACCGGTTTATTACACGCAAATATGGATTAACCGAGAATATTCTAGGAGGCATATTTGTATCAGGCGGGTATGGTACGCTTGATGAGTTTTTTGAGTTTTGGCGAAGAGGCAAGCCGGTTGTTCTCTTCGGTTCCGGATTTTATACGCCTATAGTTGAAGAATTCTTTAGATTCTTAGAGGCTAACAATAATACCGGGGAGATCTCCTATCGTAATAAGTTTTATATTACTGATGACCCTCAGGCTGCAGTAGATCATATTATTATGAGAGCCCAGGAGGATCCGATGCAAGTGGTATCAAAGAAAAAGCAAAAAGAGATAATCAGGGGATTTCAAAGCGGTCTATATGCTTTAAAGTACAGGCCTCGTAGCGTTGTTTTTCAGGGGAGGCCGAAAAGCAATTTAACGATAGAATTTGCTAAACAATTAACACGCAGGATAGCGGAAGAATCGAGCAAGACAAAGCAGGGTATTGGTATTCGGGCAGGGACTTTAGGGCCGCTTTATAACTGCCTTTCTGATGAAGCGAGGCTGCTTGAATTACATAGAGAGTTTGAGGCTGTTGTATTTTCTACTAACGGGGATAAGAGGCTGAAAGAAGATTCTTTGATCTTCGGGCGTAATATTATTAGCCTACAGGATGAATCCAACCAGCAGTTACTTTCTACATATAACGCCCACGCTTTTGTTTTCTTCCCCGGAGCCGTTGGAACGATGAACAGGCTATTTGATATTTTATGCGTGATGCAGACAAACAAGATCAGCAGAAGGCCGATAATCGTCGTTGATGATAACGGCAGCTGGAAGACATTTTTCATGAAGCTGCGCGATAAAATGTACAATGAATGGAGGCAGGCAGGGCTGGATTTTGCCTTGATATCAAAAGAGGACATTGATTTTCTGCAGTTCATAGATGTAAGGAACCCGGATGCGCTTGAAGCAGCTATGCGTTCAATAAACAGGCAAGTAGTGTTAGACAATGGGGACATCGGGCCTTAATAATAGTGACAAAGGCTGCTTAATCAGCGAATAGTAATATCTGCTGATATTGTCTATTGTTTTAGCATTTCGAAAAACGAAAAGAATATTACGAAAGTCTTGACAAAAAAATACGGTTATGATATATTCATTTTGGATAGAGGATAAGCCTTATGGTGGCAAAGAAGACAAAGATCACAGATGATTTTGAAGAAGTCCAGATAGGGCCTGATGAGCCGGTTTATACGACAGGTGTTGTATGCAGGGTCTTAAAAATACCAGTTTGGGTGTTGAAGCAGCTTGATGCAGAGGAAATTGTCTCGCCTCCAAGAAGATCAGAGAATGCATCAAGATTATATTCTAAAAGAGAGTTGCAAAAAGTTAAGCATTGCTGGTTTTATATTAAAGAGCATAAAGTGAATATTTCCGGGCTAAGAATCATTCTGACAATGGAAAAAAGCAAATACTAAGGGCAGAAATTTTTTTAAACTTAAATTGGCACTCGGTCAGAGAGAGTGCCAACAACAAAAGAAGAAGGGAGGTGCTGGTATGCAAATTATTGGAGCAATACAAGAGCAAGAAGCAAGAAGAAGCTTAGGTCGTATTAGCATCTTGGGATAAAAAATTATTTAACAAAATAAAACAATTCAAATATGGGAGGAAATACAATGTCACTTATACCTTATAGGAAACAAAGTACTTGGCTTGATTCGTTTGCTGAAATGGAAAATATCCAAAAACAAATGAATCAGCTGTTTGATTTCTCTTTATCAAGAAATCTCTTTGGGGATAATACTCTTTTAGGTGGGGAATGGGCACCGGCAGTTGATATTTATGATTCTAAAGATAATATCCTCATTAAAGCTGATCTGCCGGGCTTGACCAAAGATGAAGTGGAAGTAACTATTCAAAATAACAACTTGATCCTTAAAGGAGAAAAAAAGAAGGAGAAAGAGATAAAAGAGGAAAATTATTACAGGGCTGAAAGGTTCTATGGCAGTTTCTATAGGACGATTCCTTTATCAACCGCGGTTGAGACCGATAAAGTTGATGCATCTTACAAAGATGGGGTTTTGACACTGAAAATACCAAAGAAGGAAGAGGCAAAACCAAAACAGATCACTATTGATGTTAAATAGCTCAGGGAAGGGAGCATTCCCTGAGTTATTTTCTAAAAGGAGGAGAAATAAAATGTTAGACAACCTTATTAAAAATAAAAAAGATGAAATAGTAACGGTGCCACCAAGTATCAATATTTATTCCGAGAACGAAAATATCGTTCTTGCAGTTGAAATTCCGGGAGTGGATAAAGATACTTTAGATGTGCATATTGATGGGGATAACCTGCATATTGGAGCAAGAAAGAAAAGAGATGAGATTGGTAAGGAGTATTGTGAAAGACATAAGGAGCGAAAATTCGTTGAGTATAAAAGAGAATTTGAGCTTAATCCTGAGATAGACAGAGAAACAATAAAAGCCAACTACGAGCATGGGATCCTTAAAGTCACATTGCAAAAGAAAGAAGCTGCACTGCCTAAAAAAATAGCGATCAAGTACGATTAATAATAGCGACAGAGGCTCTCTAAAATAATAGTCCTTGTAACTATTATTAAGGAAAGGGGGGTATTGTGAAAAATAAGTTAATTGTTTTATTAGCATGTTTAATGGCAGTTAGCGGGATATCTTTTTTTAGCATTACATCCTTTGCTCAAGAAGATATTGCCCAGTTAAAACAACAGATAGAAGCTTTACAGAAAAGAGTGGATGAGCTGGAGTCTAAAGAACAACAAGAGCCAGTCCATGTTGACCCTTTTTTTAAAAGAGGTCAGGGCGCCTGGGACCCGTTCTATGAAATTGAGCGCATGCAGGAAGAAATGAACCGTATGTTTCAGAATTCCTATAATCGTGGTGGCGGTTTAGGACGCGGTATGTTCAGCAATGATATGAGCTATGATCATGACTTCGATATTAAAGAGAATGCCGATGGATACGAGATCAGATTTGACATGAAGGGG
>Ga0209417_1001091_pt1 | contig 53086 bp, 41 predicted proteins | sample RifGroF2_FD_184002 | JGI IMG/M metagenome (GOLD analysis project Ga0209417, IMG submission 184002) | Groundwater microbial communities from Rifle, Colorado, USA - Groundwater F2 (SPAdes) (version 2) | ecosystem: Environmental > Aquatic > Deep subsurface > Groundwater | place: Rifle, Colorado...
GAAGGTGCGGATTGCGGGCGATTTCCTGTCAAGCCGAAAAGCTGCCCGAGCGGAAAGATGCCCACCGAAAACCACTGCTGCCGCACTTGACGGGTAGCTGATGTTAGCGGTTCGTTGTTTATTTAACTATCTATCAACTCCTTAATCCTATTCCATTCGTCAGAAGTCACTTTGAAATTAGTTCCTCTTGGCAGTCTTAAAATACTTAAATTTTGAAGTCCGTCTGTATTTCTAATTGACTCTTTCGTCAGGGGTTTATTAAGCATATTCTTAACAATCTTCATTTTAACACGAAGTTTCTCGCCTTCCTTGTCTACCGAATCAGTCCAATATTTTTTCTCGGCATCAGGTTCTTCCATAAATTGAGGGTCGGTAACAATCTCCGCTATTGCATAAATGCCCGCTTCTCTGCCAGACAACCAAATCATTCCAATATGACCTTTGGCAATCTCCTTCTTGTGTTGGTTTACTAACCAATGCATATCATTTCCAATTTCTTCGTCTGCCAAAGCATTCATTATGTCATATCGTTGTGGATTAGCCTGAAAAATCCAAATATTATCTGCAATCGGTAGGGAATTTTCAGTTTCTTGTTTTTGGTACTTTGGAGAATTTATAAATTCGTAACCAACTTTTGCCGCAATTTGGTTTATAAAATTGATTCCTAGTTCTTTGCATTCTATTCCAACGGTTTCTAAGAACGTTTTTCTCTCCGGTGGAATAATATTGGCACATAATATCAATTCGACAATAGAATCGGGACTTTGTCTTTTGAGTAACCCGTAATATTCCATTACTTGTCCTGATGCATCTCTGGAAAGAATCCCTCTTTTAACTTCAACTATAATTTTCCTCTTGTGTCTGTCCTCAAAAATTATGTCTGCATAGCATTTTCCCAGTTTAACTTGTTGTCCAATTAATGTAAATCCCGAATTTGGAAAAAATTCGTCTGGGTGTTGAGCTATTAAATTTTCTAAGTCTTTTTCAAGCATATTGTCAATTTGTTAATGTCGTAGATGCGTCCGATACAATGACCGCTAACTGATCCCTATCAACAAATATATACTACTTTTTTAAGCTTACATTTACGATAAACACTTTTGTTCCATTATATTTCAGCCGGGGCCACGTCCGGAGATTGAAACTGACTAATTCAGCAAGGAAACTTGCAATGCCGGATTGGCATTGTTTAATGCAGTATCAAAATGTTGAGATCAATTAATTGTATTGTCTGAAATAATTCGTCAGTTTTTCGCTCAACTGATTAAAAATAGGTTTCGTAAACAGCACAAACATATCCTGCGCTGGCGGCGGCATGATCATTTTATTATTCAGAATATTGACAAGTTCTTTATCGAGTACCTCATTATCACCCACAAAAATCCCGTATTTGTTCTGCCACATATATTGTCCCGGAATTTTATCGGTAAACACAATCTTCTGCGATTGAAATTCGACAGCTTTCAGTTCAAGCAGTCCACCTGAGGCAACCTGATCAGTAATAATCTTAATTTTTCCACGTTTCAAAACCGATCTGGTTCGGGTAACTGTTGAATCCTTAGAAATTTTAACCTGATATTTTTCCTCTATCTGTTTGTTCAGCTCCTTTTCTTCCTCAAAATGTTGAGGACGGTCGATAAAAAAGTCGTAGAAACCCATCTGTAAAACCATATCCGGATATTTTAACCTGATATTTTCGGCCTCTTCAGTTGAAAATAAGTGTACAAAATCCTTATCCTGAAATTGTTGGTTCAGCATCTGGAACACATTATCGTAAAAGAACTGTGCTGAGTATTCGAACTTTCCGTTTACAGGAATTTGTTCGACTACAACTTTCAACGTGGCTATATCCTTTGCCAACCTCATTTTTTGCTGAGAATCTTTAAAGCCACGAACTAATCCATCGGCATTCTGGAAATGAAAAAAAGCTTGTTTGGCATTCTCACGTGTTTTTCGGTTTAACTCATCAATCCCCGCATCATAAAATTCCTGAGCAGCGTGGTTTTGCACATCGGTCAACTCGGAAGTGTACATTTTGGGAGATGGCACCAATTTTCGGGCAGCAGGAATCCTTCGGATCTGATCAGAAATATTGTTGACAGTCTGCATGATTTCGAGCGTTTTTTTCCAGCGAAAAGGATCATTGCTGGTCAGTATCTTATCAATTTCTTCCTGATAATAAGCAACTGCCATAGGATATCCTTCACGAACCACCTGTGTAGCTTTGCGGTTATCAGAATCACTGCTCAGGCGGTTGGCAGCTTTCATCAGGGCATCGTAATAATTGCCCTGTTCAAGCGATTTTTGGCCTGTCGAGCATGAATTCAGGAGTAAAATTCCGGTCAAAAAGAAGTAAATATATTTTCTCATAAATCGTTTTTAATCTATTTTTCAATCTAAAACAAAGCTATTTATTTTACAAAGTATATGCCAACCTTACTCCCTGAAAGTTCCCGTTTCCGAAGGGAATAACAGTAAGTTTCGAATTTGTGTTGCGGTGACTGACCAAATTACCAACGAGCGTACCAATTGTTGCACCGGCAACCACATCTGTCAACCAGTGCTTATTATCGTAAATACGTGATATTCCGGCTAAACCGGCAACTGAATATGCAGCCACGGGAATCCATTTACTGTCTCGAAATTGCGTGGCAATAACCGATGCTACAGCAAACGAAGCGGTGGTGTGACCCGAAGGAAAACTATTTCCATGAAACGGACCTTTAAAGGAGAATGGACCATTACCCTCCCAATTATCGGGACGATCTCTACCAACCAGTGTTTTAGGAATTCTGGTAACCAGACTGGCCAAGGCAAAACTCTCTAGAGCTAGCAAAGCTGTACTAACACATTTTTTATCTTTAGCCAACATACCGTAGGTGAATATCCCTGACATCACGATAAGGCTGTGCTCTGCACCAAAATGCTCAAGAATATTTCTTGAAATATAACTTTCAGTATTATTTTTGTGAGATTGAAAAAAATCTTTCACTGACTGATCAGCAAACATTAACCCACCTTCAGCAGCTACAAAAACGCCCAATTTAGTCCAATCCTTTGAATCCCATTTTACAGGTGATACAACAATCGCTTTGGTGTCGGTCCAGTATTTCTTGAAGTAATATTTATTGAAACGAACTGTGTCAATTTGTGCAAATACTCCGTTTGACAACAAAATCAGCATTAAAAACAGAATTCCGGAACTTCTATATTTCAGCTTCATTTTCAATTTATTCGATTTTTTTATATCAGATGGACCTCGGCAAAGTGATTTTTTGCATTAACCAGTTTTCCTTTTCCTCTTTTCTCTTTACTAATGACTAATGACTAATGACTATTTTCACAGTCTTTCCAAACGTTTCGCTTCATCCCAAATCACATCCATTTCGGCAAGGGTCATCTTCTTCAGGTCTTTGCCCTTCTGCAAAGTTTGGCTTTCGAGGTAATTAAATCGTCTGATAAACTTCAGGTTAGTGCGTTCCAGTGCTGTTTCAGGATCAATGCCATACAAGCGGGCGGCATTCACCATGGCAAAAAACAGGTCGCCAAATTCGCCTTCAATCTTGTCTTTATCAACGGCATCAATTTCGACACTCAGTTCGTTAATTTCTTCTTTCACCTTATCCCAAACCTGCTCTTTGTATTCCCAATCGAACCCCACTCCACTGGCTTTTTCCTGAATGCGGTTTGCTTTTACCAGGGCAGGCATGGCCGCCGGAACACCTTCCAAAACACGTGTATTTCCACCTTTTTCCTTTAGTTTCAAGGTTTCCCAGTTTTGTTCAACTTCCCGGGCATTGGCTACATCTACCTCTCCAAACACATGCGGATGGCGATAAATCAGCTTTTCATTGATTGAATTCAGTACATCAGCCATATCGAAAGCCCCTTTTTCGGAACCGATTTTGGCATAAAAAACAATGTGCAGCATCAGGTCGCCCAGTTCCTTTTTAATTCCGTTCAAGTCGTTGTTCAGTATGGCATCAGCCAGTTCGTAGGTTTCTTCGATGGTCAGTTTCCGGAGCGATTCGAGGGTTTGCTCTTTGTCCCACGGGCATTTTTCGCGCAGCTCGTCCATGATATTCAGCAGGCGGGCAAAGGCATCTAATTTTTCGTTCATTTCAGGAGTTTATCAATAAAGCCCAAAATTAATATCTTTATTCAGAGTGAGCCCAAACGGTTAAAGCAATGTTTATTTTTTTCGATTAAGGAACAAATTTGTTACAAATATTATTCAGATTTATTTCTATTTTATTATTTTTGAAGCATCAAACCTGATTTCTACCGAATATGAAATTCTCAGAATTGTACAAAATTCTTGAAAAAGATGGATGGTACATTAAACGAATTGGCAAACATTACATTTATAGACATCTCAAAAAGGCAGGACAGATCTCGGTTGGAAAACACAAAAATCAGGAAGTACCAACCGGAACCCTCAATCAGATTTACAAACAAGCGGGGCTTTAGGCTCAATAAAAAAAACGATTATGAAAAAAGTGACGGCAATTATTGAAAAAGGGAACGATGGCCTTTACAGCGTTTATGTTGCTGAAGGGTTGGAAAGTATTGCCCTGAACGGGCAAGGAAAAACTGCACAGGAAGCTATTGATGATATGTTGGAGGCACTTGACGAGTGCAGGCAGGTTTATATCGAAGATGCCGAACCTGTCCCCGATGATATTGCCGGTGACTTTGAATTTGAATATAAATATGATGTACCAAGCCTTTTCAATTTTTTCGATGAAATTAATATGACCACATTTTCGCGCAAAATTGGAATTAATGCTTCGCTTTTGCGACGGTACAAAAATGGTTTTGCTTTTGCCTCCGAAAAGCAGGTCATGAAGATCAAAAATGGCCTTCACGAACTTGGTAAACAATTAAGTTCCGCTCAACTCTAATTGTTTCAGCTAAAAAAGCTGCCCTTTTCAGAACAGCTTTCAGGTAAAAATATCAACGACTCATACGATGACTTCGAGTCATCGTATGAGTTTAGTATCGCATCAAACTTACTTGATTAACTCAAAACTACGTTTTACGAACTTGTCCAAATCTTCGCCTTTTAACATTCCGTTGGCAAGTAATGCCAAATCAACCAGTTGCTTGGCCAATTTATTTTCTTTACCAAAAGCTGTCAGTTTTGCTTTTTGATCATCTTTAAGTGCGTTGATTGCTTTTTCAAGATCGTCAGATTTTTCCTTGACTTCAGATGGAATTTCCTCGTCCTTCTTATCTTTTTTCTTCTTGTCGACTTTTTCCTTTTCGGCAGTTTTAGCCTGAAGATCAGTTTTTATCTTTTTCAGCTCAACACCAATGGTGGCATCGCGTTCTTCAAATATCTCTTTGACCAAGGGATGTGAGGTGTTTACAACCAGATTCATGTTTTCAGGCATGTCACCATAAAAGCTCATTCCACCACCCTGCATCTGGCTCATATCTTTCATCCGGCGCATAAACTCGTTGCGGGTTATCACCATCGGGAAACTGTTTTCGCCCAAATCTTTGAAGTCGACAATAAATCCGAAGTCTTTATTTTCAGGACAAACAGCCTTGAAAATCGGGCTCAGCTCATTCTTTTCTTCCCAACTTAATTCGTGCTTTGGTTCTTCTTTGGTGATCAGGTGCTCAGCAACGTCCGAATCTACGCGAACAAACCGTTTATCGCTGTATTTCTGTTCAAGTTTATTAATCAGCGGGGTTGAAAGCACATTGTTCATAACCAAAACATCGTAACCTTTGTTTTTGGCTGCCTGAACGAATGAGTATTGTTCTTCCGGATGATTGGTGTACAAATAAACAAGGTTATTATCCTTATCTGTTTGTTCCGGTTTAATCAATGTTTCATATTCCTCCATCGTGAAATACTTTCCATCGGTATTTTTGAACAGGAAGAACTTTTCGGCTTTTTCGTAGAATTTGTCTTCGGTCAACATTCCGTATTCGATGAATATCCTCAAATCATCCCATTTAGATTCAAAATCTTCACGCTTATCCTTAAATAACTGCGCCAGGCGGTCAGATACTTTTTTGGTGATGTGACTGCTGATTTTCTTCACATTGGCATCACTTTGAAGATATGAACGGGAAACGTTCAGCGGAATATCCGGTGAATCGAGAACTCCATGCAGTAAAGTCAGGAATTCAGGAACAATACCTTCAACCGAATCGGTCACAAAAACCTGATTTGAATACAGTTGAATCTTATTTTTCTGAACTTCAATGGTATTTTTCAGTTTTGGGAAATACAAAATACCGGTCAGGTTAAACGGATAATCCACATTCAGGTGAATATTGAAAAGCGGCTCCTCTCCCATCGGATACAACTGGCGATAGAAATTGGAATAATCTTCCTCGGTCAGATCAACTGGCTTTTTGGTCCACGCCGGAGCTACGTCGTTAATCTGGTTATCTTCGTCGGTATCCACTTCCTTGCCATCTTTCCAGGTCGTTTTTTTTCCAAAAACAACCGGAACCTGAAGGAATTTGCAGTATTTGTTAAGGATTTCACTAATACGTGGTTTTTCAAGAAACTCCTCTGAATCCGTATTAATATGCATCACGATGTCAGTTCCAACTTCAGCACGATCTGATTCTTCGAGCATATATTCCGGACTTCCATCGCATTCCCAGCGAATGGCAGTGGCACCTTCACGGTATGATTTGGAGATAATATCAACCTGGTTTGAAACCATGAATGAAGAATAAAAACCAAGTCCGAAATGACCAATAATGGCATTAGCATCATCTTTGTATTTATCTAGAAACTCTTCCGCTCCTGAAAAGGCAATCTGGTTGATAAACTTTTCAACCTCTTCAGCGGTCATGCCAATTCCATTATCCGAAACGGTGATGGTTTTTGCATCCTTATCGATTTTAACCTGAACTTTTGCGTTCGTTAAATCGCCTGAATATTCACCTCTGGAAGCCAATGTGCGAAGCTTTTGAGTGGCATCTACAGCGTTGGATATAATTTCACGAAGGAAGATGTCGTGATCGGAATACAGAAATTTTTTAATAATGGGGAACAGATTATCACTGCTTACCCCAATTTTTCCTTTTTGCATTTTTCTTATCTTTTTAGTTAAACTTTCATTTTGTGTTCCTGATTTTTTCAAAGATTATACCACGAAACAAAAATGACTTTTTGTCACCGAACTTGACACAGCGATCTATATTAGGGTGACAAAAACTGATTTTATTCTGCTTTTATCTGACGGAAAGGGTTTATTTTGCAACGCATTTTTGAAAACTTGTAACCCATGACAAAACTTGAATCCTATTTTGATTCGTTCAGGAAAGAAATAGCAGGTATCGACCAGCATTTTGTTTCGCCATATGGTGAAAAAAAGATCATTTATGCAGACTGGATCGCCAGCGGACGGCTTTACAATCCAATAGAAAAACAGATCACAGAAACGTTCGGATCATTTGTCGGGAATACGCATTCAGAAACGAGTGAGACTGGAGCATTGATGACTCATGCCTATCATCAGGCACAACAAATTATTAAAACACATGTAAATGCTGGTCCAAATGATATTATCATCACTGCCGGTTCGGGAATGACCGCAGTAATAAACAAGTTTCAGCGAATGCTGGGACTAAAATACTGCGGAAAGGTTAATCATACCGGATGCCTTGGCCAGCGCGAAAGACCTGTGGTTTTTATCACCCACATGGAACATCATTCGAACCACACGAGCTGGTATGAAACCAATGCCGACGTGGTGATTGTAGATCCGGACGTAAATATGCAGGTTTCTCCTGAAAACCTCCGGAATATATTGGAAGAATACAAAGACCGGCCTTTTAAAATTGGGTCGTTTACAGCCTGTTCAAATGTTACTGGTATCCGGACGCCTTATTACGAATTGGCTCAGATTATGCACGAATTTGGAGGAGTCGTATTCATCGATTTCGCGGCATCAGCTCCCTACGATCAAATGGATATGCACCCGGCAGATCCAAAGCAAAAACTGGATGCCATTATGTTCTCGCCCCACAAATTTCTGGGTGGCCCGGGCTCCTCAGGAGTGTTGGTTTTCGATCAGTCGATGTACCACAATTCTGTGCCTGACCAACCGGGTGGAGGAACCGTTGACTGGACCAATCCTTGGGGTGAATATAAATATGTGGATAACATTGAAGTGCGCGAAGACGGTGGAACACCGGGGTTTTTACAAACTATCCGCACGGCGCTTTGCATCAGGCTGAAGGAAAAGATGGGCACTGAAAACATTCATCAACGCGAGAGTGAATTATTGAAACTGGCTTTTGAAGGACTCGACAGCATTCCCGGAGTGATGATCATGGATAACAAACATCGCAACCGCATGGGGATTATTTCGTTTTATGTGGTCAAAATTCATTACAATTTGCTTGTGAAATTACTGAACGACCTGAAAGGTATTCAGGTTCGTGGTGGATGCGCCTGTGCCGGAACATATGGTCACATTTTACTGGAAGTAAGTCATGAATTGTCGGACGAAATAACTCAACGTATCAATCAGGGAGACTTATCATTAAAACCGGGATGGGTACGATGGTCGCTCCATCCGACAACCACCAATCAGGAAGTTGAACAATTTATTACTGCACTCCGCGACATTGTTGAGAACTATGAAAAATATGCCGTGGATTACACCTATTTCCCAAAAGAAAATATTTTCAGGCACCGGAATGAAAACAGCTACGAATCGATTGTTAAAGATTGGTTTGTGATTTAACTGGTCATTAATTGTCATTTGTTTTACGTCATTGATAGTCATTCAATGTTTTTGTGCAACCCAAGTTCACATCAAATGACTATGAATGACTTAATGACTACAAATGACATAATCGTTTCAACCATTTATCAGCGGTAAAAAACCAAATTCCTTGCCGTACCTCAGCATTTGTGAGGTATAATCTTCATCAAAGCGAATGGTAACATCATTGGGTGTTCCGCAAGGCCAGGTTTTAAGTTCATAAACCGGATTGATAAATCCTGCGTATGGAGCCAAATCCAGTTTTCTGAATCGTTCGAGTATTTCCTCATGCAAATGCATGTCGACTTTTACTCCGAAGGTTTCTACCAGATTCCGGGCAGTTTCAAAATCACCCTCAGATTTGATTCGCTGAATTTCTTTCAGAAGTTGACCAAACAACTCTCTTAAAACCTGATAATCATTTATTTTGACAAAGGTTTTTCCGTCTATATGAACGAATTCAACCACATGCTGCGCCTTTCCGGCTTCATAAGCCCAACGGGCAATCAGTTGTCTGTTGCGCATATGTGATTCTTCGATGTCTTTTCCAGGTTCAATCCGGGTCAGTTGTGTAATTAAACCATTCCTCAAATAGGCGTCGTATTCGGCTTTTGCGGCCTCAATTAAAGGTATCAGCCCCAGCTTTATCATTTGTTCATCCATCATGTAATACAAGGCAAAAAGGTCGGCCCGAGTTTCTTCAATCGTCGAATAATAGTTCTTCAGACTATCGGTACTAACTCCTTCCCAAACTTTTCCTGAACCATGCCCCAGACATTCGTGCAGGTCGGTGTGCAGGTTTCCGGCCAGATAACCATATTGCTTTGCCCGTGAGATTTCCTCCAATGAACCCGCAAATTCTTCCAGCATTCCACTATTTATGGAATCAAGAAAATAAGCCTGAGTAATGTTTTCGATGGTTACCGATTTCGATCCGTATTGTTCACGAATCCATTCGGCATTGGGTAAATTAATCCCGATTGGAGTTGCCGGATAACAATCGCCACCCAGCATGGCCACGTTAATAACTTTGGCGCTGACTCCCCGAACTTCGGATTTCTTAAATTCACTAGAAACAGGTGAATGATCTTCGAACCACTGTGCATTTTCACTTAAAATGGTAGCGCGTTTTGTCGCTTCCTTATCCTTATAATTCACAATCGACTCCCAGCTTCCTTTAATTCCCAGTGGATCGCCATAAACTTCAATAAAACCGTTTACAAAATCGACCTCACCTTCCTGTTCTTTCACCCAATCGATGCTATACTGATCAAATAAAGCCAAATCTCCGGTTTTATAATATTGAATGAGTTTTCCAATGTATTTTTTCTGAAGCTCGTTTTCGGCAAATTCAACAGCCTGGTTTAGCCAGAAAATAATCTTTTCAATGGCTTTACCGTATTTACCATACAACTTCCAAACTTTTTCGGCAAGCTGACCCTTCTCTTTTACTAGTGTGGAATTAAGACCATACGAAACGGGTTCTGTTCCTGAAGTTGTTTTTAATTGTGTGTAGAAGCTTTCGGCTTCTTCCTGACTAACTCCCTGGTAATAATTATTGGATGATGTTGCAATCAAATCTTTATCCGCCTGAAGATTTACCCGTTTGGCTTCTCTTTCAGGATTAAAAATGATATCCCTGATTTCGGAAATATACGCCAGGAAACTTTTACCTGAAGGAATCGAAAAGCCTGACCAGTCTGAATTTGAAACTAATTCGTCAAAATAATCGGCGGAAAAACCTGCGGGCAATTTTTCGGTGGAATAATGATGATGAATACCATTCGAAAACCAGACCCTTTTGAGGTATATTTCAAACTGTTTAAATTCTGCCGAATCATGATTACCCTTAAAAGACGTCGATATTGTCTCAAGGACTGAACGAATGCTTAAATTATACCGGTTATTTTGATCCCATAAAATATCCCGTCCACAAAGAGCTGCCTGCGAAAGGTAATAAATGTACAGTTTTCTCTTTAGATCAAGATTTTCAAATCCAGGAACGGCGTATCGTAATATTTTGATGTCGGCAAACTTTTCAGCGAAAACTTCCATAACTTCAGTTATTTATTTAATTCAGCAAATTTTTCTTCCAGCAAATCAACCCGTTTAATCGAAGTCCGCAGCCACTCAAGCAACAGTTTTTGTTTTTCGATTTCAGTAAGGTGCCAATCAATATCGGTCTGAGCGCGAAGCAGGTGAGTCAGGTGATGAAAAGTAACTGCAACTGCAACCGAAACATTTAAACTTTCTGTGAAACCTACCATCGGAATTTTCATGTATTCGTTGGCTTCTTTCATGGCCCATTCTGTAAGTCCGGGACGTTCACATCCAAAGACAATAGCAGCTTTTCCCTTTGCCAGATTGAAATTCTCCAGATCAACATCATGATCGTGTGGAGTAGCAACAACAATCCGGTAACCTTCGCGACGTAATTTCTGAAGTGCTGCCGGAGTATTCATCGTGGTTCCATTGTGTCGATTTACGGTTACCCAATTGGAAGCGCCCCTGACCACATCCGGATTGACCTGAAAAACATTCTTGTTTTCGATCATATGAACATTTTGAATTCCAAAACAATCGGCCGTTCGAACAACAGCGCTTGCATTGTGAGTCTGGTAAATATCTTCAAGCACAACGGTCAGATAATTAGTCCGGAACGATAATATCTGGTTAAACAAGGCAAGTCTTTCAACCGTAACAAATTCGGAAAGAAACTGGATTAATTGGTGGTTCATCATTATTTTTTTGGCTGAGCAAAGATAAAAAAAGGGATGCATAATGGTTATGCATCCCTTTTGTAAATTTTTTCAGGAGAAATACTAGATCGTATCAGCTAATTCAGCACCTGGTTTAAATTTTACAACTTTTTTCTCAGCGATTTCAATCACTTTACCAGTTTGTGGGTTTCTGCCGGTTCTTGCGCTGCGTGAAGCAACTGAGAAAGAGCCAAATCCAATAAGAGCAACACGATCGCCATTTTTCAAGGCATCAGAGGTGGAATCCACAAAAGCATCTAGAGCTTTTTTTGCATCAGCTTTTGTTAAATTAGCTTTTTCAGCAATTGCATCGATTAATTGTGCTTTGTTCATAAGAAAACTTGTTTAAGGTTAAAAAATATCTGAAATAAAAAATCATTTTTTTAGGGTAATTAAAAACAACCAAAAACACGAAACCTTAATAAAATCAATGCTTTCAAATGGTTAATTTTAATTTGATACTAAATTCCTAAATATGATTCAAAAAAACAACCCTTCTCATAAGTTTTTTAAAAAAAAATTTTACCATAATTATGGAGAAATGCTTTTGTAGTTAGAAAAAATGTTCTACTTTTGTCACCGCGTTTGGAGAGATGGCAGAGTGGTCGAACATTTTGGTCTTGAAAACCGTTGACCGTGTGAGCGGTCCGGGGGTTCGAATCCCTCTCTCTCCGCAAGACTAAAAGCCTGAATTTCAATGAAATTCAGGCTTTTTATTTTTTATACGATTCCACCTCCACACAATAGATACACCTTTTTTCAATGGAATTTCTTTATTCTCATTGCCATGATAAAGTGCCGCTTTTCTTTAAGTTCTGGCATATAGCCTAATTCCAGCACTTTCAAATTAATTGAAAAGACAAAATCTTCGCGAACAAAATTACTTTAAAGCAAACCTAATCCGCTTTACTGAACACGTATCTGAATCCAAATGATAAAGTATTGGTGGTTTGCAGTTCGTTCAAAACATCAAACATCGGCGTGTATTCGGCTGTGAAATAAAGTCTGGGTAACTGAATTATTGGGTTTAACTGAAGGCCAAAAGGAATATTGACATTAACTGTTTCAACTTCGCCAGAAGGGATAGGAATGCCCATTCCAACACCGGAATAAAGGGAAGCTTTGCTGTCGCTGATCAATTTAAAACAAAAATAAGCCTGCGGAATGAATCGTTGTGAATGACTCCAGTCAGAAAAAATATAGGACACCGTATTTACCCGAAGTTCCAGCCAGTTGCTTTTTTCAGGATTTGTAGACAGCCCTACGGTATTTCCGTCGTAATAGTAATTCACGGCAAACTGCGCCTTTCCGACAAAGGACAGCGCAATAATGAAAATAATAAGAATGGATTTTTTCATTTGGAATGATATTAGGATTGATTAAGGATGAATATTCCGTCATTGGTGCAGAACCAGATGTTGTTATGCGGATCAACTTTTATTGAATAAATAAACGCATCAGAAAACATACCCTTGGGTGAACGGTGCCATTCATCACCATCAAAAACAAAATAACTTTGATAATCGCCTTTCATGCTTCCCTGAACCCATATATAATCCCGTTTATCGACAAACATCCTGTAATGTACATCAAAATCAACTTCAAGCTTATTCCACTCCCCCTTTCGGAAAATAGAAACAGCATTGGTATAACAGCCGCCACAAGAAGATAAGGAATGATCGTCTGTAACTATTGCTTCCGATTTTGAATTGACATCCAGTGAACCTATCCAGTAAAACTTCGTATCTCCACCCAATGCAGTCATTCTTCTTCGTTTGTCGATCATAAAAACCTTCGCTTCCGTAACTGTTCCTTCGCTGGTAAAAAAGACATTGCCCTGCCGGTCAATCTTCAGGTCGATAATTAAATTTTGATTTAAAATTGAATTTTCAGGAGTAAAAAGTTCAAAGTCCATTCCATCGAAATGCATTAACCCGCCAAGCATATGCGCTGAACTGCTGAACCAAACGCTGCCATCGGGAGCTGCTTCCACAGCAATAATCAAATCGCGGGGAAGCCCAGAATTCTCAATCGTATAATAGGTAAACTTCCCATCGGAGAACATTGAAAGTCCTTTGTCTTTGGTAGCGATCCACACTTTTCCTTCAGTACCAACTGAAAGATCCTGAATCCCAGAACCTACATCGTAGGTTTTGGATTTCGTTCCATTGTAAAAAATCAAGCTTGATCCTGAAGCAATCCAGGCATTTCCATCAGAATCAAAGTCAACACAACTTACCTTTTCACCATCAAGAATTTGATCTGAAACTTCAAAGCTGATGCTTGAATTAAAATGATTAAATGATTCATTTTTATCGCAGGAGGACAGAAAGTAACCCGCAATAATTAACAGGATGGAATATTTCATGTGTTTGTAATTTGTTTTTTAATTGTCACATGGAACTCGCCATCAATAATCGTGCGACTGCGAGAGATTACCTCCCATGGCTCGTTTCATTTGGGTTTTTTAGGTCAATTGATAGATGAAGATAACCATAATTTGGTTGCGTTACCAGAATGAAAAAATTTTTCATCGATACCAAATTAAAAAAAAAATGTTTCTCGATTCTTTATAAAAGATTGGAAAAATATACTCAACACCAAAGAAAAATCGGGCATGCATAAGTGAGAAACACCTCTGCATGCCCGTCAAATATTATAACTAAAACTCTTTCCTAAAGTGCCTTTTTGGGCTCAATGCCAAAGGTAAAACCGGCTTTAACCCTTTCGATCAGTTCAGGTAAAATATCCTGATACTCACCGCAGATACCAAAATCAGCATTGTGGAAGATGTTGGCTTTAGGATTGTGATCGATAGCAACTATTTTTTCGGCTTCTTTCATACCGGCAATGTGTTGAATTGCACCTGAAATACCCACAGCGACATATACTTTTGGCCGGACAGTTTTACCGGTTTGTCCAACCTGACGGGCATACTCAGTAACACCTTCGTCAACTACCGGACGGCTACATGCCCATTCAGCATTCACTCCCTGAGTTTTTAATGCATCTGCAAGCGCTTTTATCAGTCCTAAACTATCGTTGGTCGTACCTCGTCCACCTGAAATAATGATATCAGCTTCGAAAAGATTTTGGAGTCCGCCTCCCCCACGCACAGTATCTATAATTTCAACCACAAAATCTTTATCTTTTAAAACCGGAGTGAAATTGGAAACAATACCTTGTTTTCCCTCAACCCGTTTCGGAACTTCAAAAGTACCGGCGCGGGCAGTTGAAACCTGCGGACAAACAAAACCAAGAATTGTGGCCAGTTTGCTTTCGCCATAAGTTGGGCGACGTGATTCAAGAATTGGCGTATAAATTACTTTTTCCTTTTTATTGACATATTCACCTATTTCAAGTCCGGTACAGTCTGCAGTTACACCACTATCGGTTTTCATTCCAATCCGGGGAGCCAGTTCGCGTCCGGAAGTAGTTGCAGCAAAAAGCGCAATTTCAGGTTTCCTGACTTTAATGACCTGTTCAAAAATGGAAGAGAAAGGAAGTACCAAATATTCTTCGAGCTTATCATTTTCAACCAGAATAACTTCATCTGATCCATGTTCAATCAGGATTTGAGCCAAAGGTTGAACATTTTTACCGATAATTAAAGTCATTACTTTGGTATTGTTACCCAACTGATTGGCAAGGTGTCTGGCAGGAGTTAACAACTCAAGTGAAGGACGGGAAACTGTACCATTGGTAATTTCGGCCCAAGTCAAAATTCCTCTTGAACCATCCCTGAAATCCTTTTCCGGAAAATCGGGACGTTCTGTATCTTTTTTGGCTTCGGCATCTTTTTTAACCAGAACATTTCCTCCCTTTTTCAGGTTGGCGATTAAACTGTCAACCAAAGAAGTTTCATTGTGACCTTCGGACATCGTAATTGGCGGACGTTCGCTGACCATATTGATAACCTTTGCCACAATAGTTGGAGAACCGCTGATTCCGATTTTCTCGGTTCCAAGGCCAATATCATCAATCCCAAAAGTGGAAATCTTCAGGTTGCGGGCTTTGATGGCTCCGCTTAACGATGGTTTGCGTGGAGGAATACCGGTTGGGGTCAATGAAATCACACAAGGCATCGGTAGTTTCATCATTTGATATCCACCTTCAATGATGCGTTTTGCAATCACATTGCCCGACCCATCAGCTTTTACACTCTCCACAAATGTAGCTTGGGGAATCCCGATGGCCTCAGCTACCTGAGATGGAACATGAGCGGTATCGCCGTCGCTGGTTTGGCGACCAGCTAAAATAATGAAAGGTTCTTTCGTGTCTTTGGTAAATCCAAGATGCTTCAGCATCGTTGAAATTGCCAAACCTGTGGCATAGGTATCGCTTCCGCCCAACTTGCGGTCCGACAAAAGATAAGCTTCGTCGTAACCCATTGAAATAGCTGTTCGGAGTGCAGTATCAAATGAACCGGGACCCATTGAGCAAACAATCAGTTTTGCGTCAGGATTTTGTTTTTTTAGTTGTAAGCCTGCTTCCAGTCCGAAAGTGCAATCGATATTGATGATTGATTTTGCTTTTGTCCTGTCCATTAGCCCGTCTTCACCCATACGCATTTCGCTGGGCACCGGTACTTGTTTTATTAAACTTATAATCGTTAAAGCCATTGTTACCTTTTTAATTGTTACATATTTTGAAAATCAGGACCATTGCCACCATTGGGTACCACCCAGGTGATTCGCTCACCGGGTGTTTTAATATCGCAGGTTTTGCAATGCATACAGTTTTCGGCATGAATCCGAAGCTCTTTCTTACCGTCTTTGTTTACATGAAGTTCATAGACTTCCGATGAGCAGAAAAATTGTTCCGGAGCCCCGTATTGTTCAATGTTAATTGCATTAAATTTTTCCTGATCGTGAATATGAAGATGCACAACCTGTTGCTCATCGTGATATACTCCAGAATGGTAGATATCCGTAGCTTTGTCGAAAGTCAGCACTTTATCGAATTCCAGTTGTCCATTGAACCGTTCTTTGAAAGGTTTCTTTTTGAGTTCGCTTAGTTTTGAGGTGGTCAAATGATCGGCATGAGCTCTTAGCCTGCCTGAAAAACCTGCTCCTCCGGTAATCATCTGAGTTCCAAAATTAAATCCTCCGGCAATCAGCCCTTTTGCAAATCCTTGCCTGAAATTCCTGACCGGATACATTTCTTTATGGATGATGCTGCTTTTTACCAAAGTTTCGTATTGTGCCAGGCTTTTTTCTGAAGTATCATTACTGATCAGGGCGTTGGCTGCTGTTTGGGCTGCCAGCATTCCCGATTTAATTGCCAAATGGACGCCTTTTAAGGCTGGCATAGTAAGGAATCCAGCACTATCGCCAACAATTAATGCATTGTCGACATACAGTTTCGGGATGGCATAATATCCTCCTTCGGGAAGAGTTTTGGCGCCGTATTCTACTAATTTCCCTCCTTTTAATATTTTGGATACCAAAGAAGTCGTTTTCCAAACCTGCATGGCATCATGGGTATCGAAAGACGGATCTTTATAATCAAGACCAACCACGAGGCCAACGGCCACTTTATTGTCGTTTAATCCATAAATGAAACCTCCGCCAAATTCATCATTATCGAGCGGATAGCCCATGGTATGATAGATTTCACCCGGAGCAATGTTTCCCTGAGGAACCGACCACAATTCTTTACAACCAAGGGAATACATCTGTTCGTTGCTGTCCTTGGCAAGGTTGAATTTATGAATCAGCATTTTGGCCAGACTGCCACGGGTTCCTTCGGCAAAAATGGTAATTTTCGCTTCGACACGAGTCCCGGCCTGAAAATTATCCAACTGATGTCCGTGATGATCAATCCCGGTATCTTTGGTTTTGGCGCCAATAACTTTACCATCCTTGTATAAAATTTCATCGACAGCAAAGCCGGCATAAATTTCAACTCCCTTTTCCTGGGCTTTTACTGCTAAATATCTGCAAATCTGACCCAACGAAGCCGTGTAGTTGCCCGTATTATTCATATAAGGAATATGAAAGGGCATGGTTATAGAACCATTTTTTGTAAGAAAAACAGTACTGTCTTTAACCACCTTAGCATTGAAAGGTATTTCTGAAATATCAACTTCAGGCATTAACTCTTTAAATACATCAGGCTTAATTACCGCACCCGAAATAATATGGCTTCCGATTGAACTGCCTTTTTCGATCAGCAATATCCGTTGGTTCTGACCTTTTTGTCTTAAAGTATCAGCCAAATGAATAGCCGTAGCTAAGCCAGACGGCCCACCTCCGATTATTAACACATCTGTTGACACGGTATCAACATTACTCATATTATGCCCTCCTGTAAAAGTTTTGGTGAGTTCTGAAAGTATTTTTTGGGGAGAATCAAAACTACATGAAAAAACATGAATTGTATTTTTGAAAACTGTGCAAACATACAAATTAGTTGTCAGTATGACCAAAAATCAGCGACATAAAACACATGATTTTTGTCTCATTTTATCGAATTGGTTTCCAGAAAATCATATCTTAGCAATTCATTAAAAAGATTCCTATGAAAAGAAGTTTATTACTCGTCATTTTGGCGATATTCTGCATTTATACTGCAAGTCAGGCACAAAACAATCTTTCAAAGGTTAATGATGACCGTGTAAAAAAAGGAGCTTCAAAAAAAGGAGAGAAAATTTTCTTTAAGCAGGCTGATCAATGTTTGACGCTAATTGAAGCGGCCGCACAAAAAATATCGATTAAAGGTGTTGCAGTAGTTGCATATATGCCGGGTGAAATAACTGAAACCTGGATTTCGAAAATGAAGGTTGTGGGAAATTTAACCAGTGGTAAAGCCAACCTCCTCGGAATTGCCAATACCAAAGCCTCGGAAATGGCCGATACACACCTGGACAGCGGAAGTAAAATCAGGGAAATCTACAATGGGGAACTTGGATATCAGGGCGGACTGATTAAAAAAGTTAAATCAGGATATATTTTGGCTGTTTTTTCAGGCGGAAGTGGAGAACAGGATTTGGAAGTTGCCAAAATAGGACTGGACTGGCTCAGTAAATATTATTAGAGGATCGTGGCTGTCAATTTCCTGATGTATAACTCAAAAACTTTAAATATGGGATTTGCTCCAATTTCAATCGACAAGTACATTAAAATGCACCTAAAGAACAATCCAGACGAGGATGAAAAAGATTTAAGAAAGCGCATCAATTCTGCCTTGGCTGATTCTCAAAAAGGAATAAAATGTTCCTGCGGAAATGACATTTGGGTAATTGGTTCTGCATCTGTTGGGAACAGTTGTTTCACCTGCATTACAGGCGAAAGCTATCCAACAGAAGATTACGAAATTGATCTGGCTATCAAAAAAAGCAGAACAAAAAATGGCCGGCGGCATATTGATGACATTGACCCGACTCAAATCGCAGGATTTTTTGATGATGATGGCTATGAAATCAATATCGATTTGATCAAAAAACCATCATTGTGCCTGACTTGTATTAGCGACAATGGCCCCGATGATGAAATGCTGTGCGCTATGACCAGATATGATCAGAGAGAAAATAATGAATTCGTTTGTAATGCATACCTAAAAAACAACTCTCACTTACACTGAAAGTCAATCATTCCCCTGATGGCTTTAATACATACCGGACAAAATACGTCAATGGTGTGAAAGTTGTTCATAACACAATTGAAACTTGGCCGGTAAACACCTTTAGAAACATAGCCTCCACCTTCATATACTCCTAGTTTATCCTTTCCAAAAGCCTTGTGTTGCGTTGGAATTTCTGTTCCTTCAGGAAGCATACTTTTCCATTTCTTATCAAAATTGACCAGAGTAGTCAGGTTTGGTTCCCAAGGTTCTAAGGTGGTAGGATAAAAATCGGAATACTCTACTCCCCCAACATATTCATCGCCCAAACCTGCAAATAAGTGGCCAAATTCGTGGATGTATATTTTACCTGTTTCATCAGCATGGTGGGCCGCGCTGATTCCATAAAAATTATAAATGGCCCCGCCACCATACTTTGGAGTGTTAGCCAGAATGTAAATATAATCGTAAGGCGCATTTCCAGCAACATCTCTTACTCCCTGAAAATCATTCACCATGAGATAACGTTCGGAATCAAAAGTATAATAGGAAGCTTTCAAACAGGTCTCTTTCCAGACATTTTCACCGGGAATATCGGGCCCTTCTTCCTTTGACGGAGCCCATACCCCACGAATATTGAATTTATCCTTATTTTCAGAATAAGGTTCATACCTGAAAAATTCTTCGGCAAACTTCTGGCAATCGGCTTTAAAAAGGTCTTGCTGATCATTGGTATACCCTTCAGGCAACAAAACAATATCCACCTTTTTAGCCGAAGGGCCTGAATTCACCACATCGAAAACAGGAAGTTTTTCGCGTTCTTTTTTAATAAAATGGCTTTTCGGATCGACTGAATATTCGAATTTTTTCTCATAAATGCCATTCTTGTTGCGGCTGCTAATGGAAACGATCACTTTGTTACGTGGAAATGGCATTACAACTGATTCCGGATAACAGCAATCTATAGTTTTCGCCTGTTCTGTGGTTTGCCACTCATCAAAAAGGGTACAATACCCACGCGAAAATATTAATTCACCGGAATCGGCCAGACGGACTTCAATAAAATGATTTCCGTATCCGTTAGTGTCTATCAGTTTAGTTTCAGAACCTGCCCAAAAGGGTTCCTCTATCAACTCATCAAAGAAAAATTGTTCTGTTCCGGCATTTCCGCAATGATAATAGTCGAGTCGCAAAGTTTTTTCGTTAAAGTACTTTAGCAATTGGGCATTAGACTTTTGAATAAAAAATACTACTAAAAAAAGGCAGATCATGTATTTCATAGCCAGCTATTTAAAAGAATAATTTCAGGGTTGATTCGTTGAGCCATTAATTCAATTTCATGAATCTCAAATATAGCACAATATCATTGTCAACAAAATGTAGTTCGACAGGGTTAACTATTATCAGCAAAACTGATATCATCAAAACAGAAATGAAATTTAGGTACTTTTGCCTTTATGTATTACCTCATCAGTATAATCGTTTTAATTGTTTTTGTCCTGGTTGTTATCAGGCTTTCGAAAAAGAAACCGGAAAGAGATACAGAGACTGATCCTCAGAAAGAAATCAGGATTGTTGCTTCAGATTGTTGCGGAGCCCATGAAATCTGTGAATTTGACTCTTCAGTTTTTGATCCGGATCAAATCATTTATTTCGACGATGAGGAACTGGATGAACTGCGAAATGTTCGTGAAGACGAGCTAACCGCAAAACAAATTGAAGATTTGCGCGAAGTGCTATACACACTGCAAACCAATGAAATTGGCAAATGGCTGAACAGTCTGGCTAGTCGTCACATTCATCTACCCGCTATTCTTCAGCAGGAAGCCCGACATTTAATGGCTGAAAAACAGTGACCGGCATTAAGTTCCAGTTGAAAACCAGGCAGTTTAGTAACTCTCTCCTTGATTAATTCTCACTCCGAATTTTTACTAAATTTGGAACCCACACCAAATAGTGTAATCCAAAAAAACAACAGAACTGTGACTCAATACCTGAAACAGATTTTCATTTGGGGACTTTTACTCTTTGCCTTGCAAAATAAGGCATCGGAGCCATACTTCCCTCAATTGGGCAATCCGGTTCTGGAATCATGGCGATGGACGAATTTTCCGGAATTTGACTCCATTCGGATCAGATGTCTGGCAAAGGAAAAAGAAGGCGGAATGTGGATGGGAATTGGCAATAAGGTTGTTTTTTACGATGGGTATAAAACGAATCCATATATTCCCGACAGCGCCAATATTCAATCGCTTAGCTTCGAAAAAGACAACAATCTGCTGGTCACTACATCAAACGGTCTCTTCAGGTTTACTGATGGCAAATTCAATAAAATACTCGATTTCAACTTCAGCGGCCAGCGAAATTTCATTACTGATTCAAAAGGCGATGTCTGGATTGGATCTGACTTTGGATTACTGCAAATTACCCTTCAATCCATTTTTTGCCTAAATCCTGAAGGTTATTTTGAAATTGCTGCGAATGGTTCTGTAATCCATATCCTGAAACTGGAAGCCGAAAACGACTACCATCCAAATTCAGTTAAAGAAATCAACTTTCCGGTTTATAATCTGACCATAAACGAACAACAAAGGGTATGGATGACACTTGGAGGCAACGAGAAAAACCTTGGAACCATTAACCTCAATGGTCAGTCAATTCCTAAGGTAAAATGGAAATTTATTAAAATACCGGGTATTGAAACGGGAAGCGTTTCTGGATTGTGTGAAGTCAATAATTCCCTGTTTGTAACCACCAGCGATGTAAATATCATGCTGGGCCATTACCTGATAAATAAGGACAAATGGGAAAGCATAGACATGAAAGCCATTGGAGGCGACAATGTTCAGTCGGCCATCGTTAAAACATCAGACGGAACTCTTTGGATTGGTGGGCACAGCAAACTTTACTCCCTGAAAAATTCAAACTGGAAAGTATACCAGTATCCTGAAGTTGCCTTACCACTTTCTTACATTGAATTGACCTGCGATCAGGAAAATAATCTTTTTGTTTTTGGAAATGACGGAAGTTTACTAAAGCTTGACCTATCGGCAAGAAACTTTAACACCTTTCTTGGACTGAATTTTCAATGCAATTCGATTGACGGTAAATTCTGGTTTACCACCAACACCGGAGAAGTAGTTGAGTGTGACCGGAATATGCAGAAATTTTCAAACTATTCAGTAGCCGATGGATTGATGGATATGGTGATGACCCTGTATTTTTCAAAGAATAGCGGATTATGGGCTGCAGGTAGTCATCAAGGCAAAGCGGCTATTGCCCGATTCCGAAATGGCAGATGGGAAAACAAGACTTTTCCTGAATTATACCTGGGGATTGCCTATAATGGCATCTGTGAACTGCGCGATTCTGCTATAGCCTTTCCTGTAAATGGTGTGCCCGAACTTGGCACTACGAAGTACAACGGAGGATTTGTGAGTTTCAATTATTCACATTCGGACTGGAAAGCATTTACCCGAGAAAAAGTTCCTCAGCGCATCCCCTCTATGGGGCAAACATCAGATGGAAGGCTCTGGTTCTCCGGAAACGATTTATATGTCTACGACGGAAAATCAAGTCAAAAAATTGATCTTCAGTCAAATTCAACCAACTGGACCGACGATGTACGGATTTCACCTACTGATCAGATTTGGGTTGCGCAAGGTGGTACCGGGCTGTTCCATTACAATGGCAAAAAGTGGACCCGATACACGGCATTTAACGGATTGGCGAGCAACATGGTAACCAATATTTACATCGACAACGACAGTTCGGTGTACATCGCTTCTGATAAAGGTATTTCCTTTTTCGATGGTCGACAATTTGTTCCCCAAATCATTCATCCTGACTTAAACATTCAACGTGAACGTGGCAATCTCCGCAAGTCAGAGAATGGCGCCATTTGGATTAACCAGGCTACCCGCGAGTGGTATTTATACGATTTTAAAAATACGATTGAAGACCCAACGATCTTCAAAACAACCATGTACCTGAAGGAAAACCAGGCTCCGGAAACAACCATATCCTTTTCGAACCAGGAAATATCGTCATCAGGAAATGTAATGATTACCTATACCGGTAATGACTTCTGGAACCATACTCCGGCAGGGAAAATACAATTTTCAATCCGGCTAAACGGGAAAGAGTGGTCGCTTTTTTCAAACGATAAAACAACTGCATTTTTAGATCTCGATGCAGGAGATTATACCCTGGAAGTACGGTCCCGTGATCTCGACGGAAATATAGAATCTACTCCGGAACAGATTTCATTTAGCATTTTGCCACCTGTCTATAAGCGTGCCTGGTTTATCCTGACAATACTGACTTTTCTCGGAATTATCGTTTGGCTGCTTATCAGGCTTTATGCCCGTGACAGGCAAATTCATGAACTCGACCAACTGAAACTTCGATTGTTTACCGATATTTCGCACGAACTGAAAACCCCGCTAACCCTGATTTCGCTCCCACTACAGAAATTACTGAATAAAGCTGAAAAACAACAGGAGAATAAAGACAGCCTTGAACTGATTTACACTAACGTGCAGCGACTGACCAACCTGGTCAATCAGGTGGTGGATTTTCGTCGCCTGGAAGCAGGGAAAATTCAGTTGGAAATCAGCCCGGGAGACCTGATTTTGCATCTGCGAAATATTTCCAATTATTATACTCCATTGGCCCACGAAAAAAATATCCAATTCGAATTCAATTGCAACCAGCATGAATTGTGGGTAAAATATGATGCTGATAAACTCGAAAAGATTGTGGTCAATTTGTTGTCGAATGCGTTTAAATTCACGCCCGAAAATGAAAAGGTAGAGTTAATTGCACAGATTAATGAATCGTCCGACCAATTACAATTGTGGGTGACCGACTCAGGACCTGGAATTCCGGAGGAATTACAGCAAAATATTTTCGATCGTTTTTACCGTCTGAGGAACGAAAAACTCAACCGCATTCCCGGCAGCGGTATTGGTTTGTCGCTGGTTAAAGAACTGGTAAATCTGTATCAGGGAAGTATTGATGTAATCAGTGATGGTATACGTGGCACCACTTTTCATGTCAGATTGCCACTAATTGCTTCAGAAAAAGTCTTTGAAACTGTCGTTCAGAAAAAAGAAGATATGGATTTCAGCAAGTTTGAAATGGCTGAAAAACCAACAATCCTGCTTATTGAAGACGAAGAACCGATGTTGCGGTTTGTGATGAAAGAATTGAATGCGTATTTCAAAGTTAAAGGAGTTGGTTCGGTTGAAAAAGCATTTGAATGGCTGAATGCTGAGATGCCCGATCTGATTATTTCGGATGTGATGCTGCCAGGTATGACCGGAATGGAATTTTGCAGGAAGCTGAAATCGGAAGAACTGACCAGTCATTTGCCTGTGATTTTGCTCACTGCCCGCGACACGGAAGAAGATATTGTGGAAGGATGGGGAGCCGGAGCCGACGACTATATCACCAAACCATTCCGGATGAACGAGCTGATTGCCCGCTGCTTTAACCTGATTGAGAACCGACGTCGCATGAAAGATAGGTTTGCCGATCAGGAAGAAATTGAACCCGGTACTTTTGCCCAGAATCCAGCCGACCAGGAATTTCTGGATAAATCAATCCGTATTGTTTACGAAAACCTTGATAACTCCGAATTCGATGTACCCCAGTTCTGCCAGCAGATGCACATGAGTAAAACGCTACTCTATTCCAAACTAAAATCCCTTACCGGACAATCGGCCACCGAGTTTGTGCGCAACATCAGGTTAAAGGAGGCAAAAAAACTTCTGGTAAATAACGGACATCAGCAAACTATAGCCGAAATAAGCTATCGGGTTGGTTTTAACGATCCACTTTATTTTTCACGCTGTTTCCGTAAATATTTCGGGGTACCGCCTTCGGAAGTAGGAAAGTAAATCACTCACGGGGTGACTGCGAGTCACCCCGTGAGTAAGGAAGCTTTTCACTTCTTTGGGGAAATAAAATAGTAAAGTCAAATTTTCTGATAAGAACACCTCTCTTTTGATATTCAGCTTATATTTGTACTATGCGAACGGAATCAGAAATATTACACGAAATTAGTCTGGGAGAAGATTCAGGCCGGCAGTTTAAAGTAAAACTGAACAATCAGGCTCATATTGCTTTGGAGATGTGTGCGATGAGTAATAGTTCGGGAGGAATTATATACATTGGAGTGAAGGACGACTGTTCTATTGAAGGGATTTCACCAGATGAAGTTCGCAAATACAATTCGTGGATTTCTGATGCTGCAAGCCAGCTCATTCGTCCGGCGATTTACCCTTTAACTCAAACGGTTGAAATTGAAGGCAAATTACTTCTTTTGATTGAGATTTCAGAAGGCGTTTCAAAGCCTTATCAAGATAATAAAGGCGCATTCTGGGTTAAATCAGGAAGTGACAAGCGAGTGGCTTCACCTCAGGAATTGATGCGGCTTTTTCAGCAAAATGCCCAACTGAGCCTTGATGAGATGAATACTTCTGCCGACCTTTCGGAATTGAACACTTCAAAATTTGTGACTTTTTTCGAGAAACTGAAAGGCATTGAAATATCGGAAACTGAATTAGAAATCATACAGTTACTCCAAAATATGAATCTGGCTAAAGAAGGAAAACTTACTTTGGCCGGTTTACTCCTGTTCGGAAAAGATGTAGAGGTATTTAAGCCTTACTGCGTAATTAGGGCGATTAATTTCCCGTTGAATGAAATCAGCGACAATCTTTACATTGATAAGCGCGACTGCACCGGAACACTGGATAAACAATTTAAACAAGCCATGCTTTTCCTTAAAAATAATTTGGCATTTATTCAGGTAGAATCCTCGTTTAACAGCCCAGGCGCACTGGAAATTGATGAACGAGTTTTGGAAGAAGCATTGGTGAACGCATTACTGCACCGCGATTATAGCAAAAATGCTGTGATCAGGCTGTTTATTTTCAAAAATCGTGTTGAAATTATAAGTCCCGGAAGTTTACCCAACCATCTCAATATCGAAAACATAAAAAACGGTAATTCGGTAATGAGAAATCCATTGCTTGCTTCCTATGGAACAAAAATTCTGCCTTATTCCGGTATTGGCTCAGGAATTCCCCGAATTATAAAGAACCATCCTGAGGTGGAATTTCAAAATGACAAAGAAGGAGAACAGTTTACGATCATCTTGAAACGCCCTGTAAAACAATGAAATGATTCTCCATCTACTCACGGGGTGACTCGAAGTCACCCCGTGAGTAGAATCATCAACCAATTATTTTACTTCTGTTATCTCAATCACCGCACTGGACGAATCGCCGTTGTTTGGAAGTTTCAGTCCGATTTTAATCAGGTAATCGCCTGAAAATGTCTTTCCCTCAGAAGGGAACCACGAACGTAAACCCGGCATTTTATTAATTTCCTCCATCTTGTATTTTTTGTTCGGGTCTAATCCCAGTAAACGAACGGCGCAATATTGGTTGAAAGCGCGTGGATGAAGAGAATAAGCAAACAATAATGCTTTGTCTTTGGCTTCATTGGTGTACATCAAAACAGCGCGATCGTCTTCGTAAGGCGAAACCAGCCGGTATAAATCGCCTTTCCAAACCAAATCCTTCAGGCGGTTGTAATTCTGAACGGCTTGTTTGCTAAATGTCAACTCATCAGCAGTCATTTCATTTACCCGGATGTCGTAACCCATTTTACCCATCATAGCCACATCAGTTTTAAATTTGAGCGATTGCTTGCCCATGGTAGTGATGTGGTTGCACGAGGTAATGCTCGGGAAAAAGTAGGAATATCCCCACTGGATAAAAACCCGTTCGTACGGATCGGTATTGTCACTGGGCCAGAATTCGGTGAAATATTTCAGGGCGCCATAATCGGTGCGTCCTCCGCCACCCGAGCAAAGCATGATTGGCAAAGTGGGATATTTTGTCCGTAGCCGCTCCATCACCCGATAAAAACTCCTGACATATTCAATCTGCACATGCGACTGTTTATCTTTCAGATATGGTGAATAAGTATTGGTCATCATTCGGTTGCAATCCCATTTGATGAAGGCGATTTTTGGATTTTTGGTCATCATATCGTCCACCAATTTAAACACAAATTCCTGAACTTCAGGGTTGGTCAGGTCGAGCACCAGTTGATTGCGGTAATAATGTTCGCTGCGGTTAGGCAGTTTCAGCACCCAATCCGGATGTTTTTCATACAATTCGCTTTTCGGGTTCACCATTTCCGGCTCCAACCAGATTCCGAATTTTACGCCTTTGGCTTCGGCTTGCTCAACCAGGTAACCTAATCCATGAGGCAATTTGGTGGTGGTTTCCTGCCAGTCGCCCAACCCTGCCCGGTCGTTTGCCCGTGGATATTTATTCCCGAACCATCCATCATCGAGCAGAAACAGGTCAACTCCAAGTTCTTTCGCACCGCCAAACAATTCTGTCAACTTGGCTTCATCAAAATCGAAATAGGTGGCTTCCCAATTGTTCAGCAATGAAAGACGGTTTCCGTTTCCATCCATCAAACCATAATTCCGGGCCCAACGGTGAAAATTACGGCTAGCTTGTCCTTTTCCCTGGCTACTGAAAGTGAACAAAAATTCAGGAGTGACAAACGTTTCATTCGGATTTAAGTGATATTCGGAAGCAAACGGATTGATACCGGAAATCATTCTTAACGAACCCTCGTTGTCAATTTCGAATTGCATCTGGAAACTGCCCGTCCAACCTAATGTTCCGGCAATTACATCGCCCGAATTTTCGGTGGCAGCCTGGTTTTTAGCCAGAAAAAATACAGGTGTCTGATACATGTTGGCGCGAGTGCCAAGTTTGCTATCTATGGTTTTAATCCCAGCGGTGAGCTGACTTTCTTCCATCCGCATTTCCTGCGCCCAGTCGCCATGAAACTGGGTCAACCAGTATTTGTCGGCATTAACATGTAACATCGACGATGCATAATTGCTCAAAATCACCGGGTTCTTTTCCTGATGTTTAATTTCTGTCCATGTTTTAATAATGTTTTCCTTCTGAAAAGCGGTAAAATTCAGTCGCACTTCAACGGGGTATTTGGGATCTTTCAATAAAATTGAAGTGGTTACCAGGTTTCCGTCCCGGGTCACTTTTTCATCGGCAACCAGCAATTCGAGTGAAGGATTTCCATCGTTATGCAGCATTTTAATGGCCGGTTCAAATAAATTGTCGCCACCAGAAGGAATGTAGGCTTCATGCTGATTGGGTAGTGTTTTATAATCTTCCGGATTCATCAGTTTCTCTCCCAGATAAACCTGGTACAACTTCTGGTTTTTACCAACCGAATAAACCAGCGTAGTATTTTCGGTTTCAATAATCAGTTGTTTATGGGTTTGTGGAGCAGGCGGAAACTGAGCCTGCAGATTTACGACCACTAAAATCAGGATTAGAAGAAGGAAATTCTTTTTCATGTTTATTACAGTTAGATTATACATAAATTGGCCATACGAAGGTATTGAAACCTATTGGTACAATCAACCTGAAATTGATGAAAAATCTGTGGACATTATCCGGCAAATAACTTAAATTCGTTCGTCATTAAAAACACCATCATGAAACTGAAAGCCTTCCATAAATTGTCGTACGGACTTTACCTGATCGCCTCCGAACACCAGAATAAAAAAGCCGGATACATTGCCAACACTACGTTTCAGGTTACTTCGGAACCGCCGCAACTGGCTATTTCGTGTCACAAAAACAACTTTTCAACACAAATTATACTCGATTCAGGTGCGTTTTCGGTTTCTGTCCTGAAAAAGGAAGTGAACATGAAAATTATTGGCGACTTTGGGTTTATGACCTCAACCGACATCAACAAATTCTCCGGAATCAATTACCTCAGAGGACAGTCCGGAGCGCCTATTGTTATCGACAGTTCGGTCGCCTGGTTCGATTGCAAAGTAGTGAAGTCAATTGATTTGGGAACACATTACCTGATTATTGGTGAAGTGATCGACTCAGATGAAGTTTCGGATGAAGAACCGTTGACGTACCAGTACTACCGCGAAAAATACAAAATGTTTTCACCCAAAAATTCGCCAACCTACATCGAAAAATCCTTACTTGATGAAGAAGTTCAGTCAATTATTGTTGAGGAACGAGCCGGAGAAACCGATGTCACTTATTTTGACGGTCAAAAATACATTTGTGCCATTTGTGGATTTGTTTACGATCCGGAAGAAGGTGACCCATCGATGGGCATTCCCCCGGGAACCCGCTTTGAGGACTTGCCTGAAGATTACAAATGCCCCATCTGCAACGCCAGTAAGGAGTATTTTAAGCAGGTGTGAACCCCGCTCCCTGAGTAGCGCAGCGTATCGAAGGGAGAGGTCCCCACAGACATCATAGTCATTCATAGTTATTTGCTTCGCGTCATGTGTGGTCATTAATTGCTGCCGCTCAATGCAGATTATACAATAAATGACCTAATGACTATAAATGACTAAACGTTGAAACTTTTCGATCAATTAACTATTTTTGTGTGTCAAAATCGAAGAAACAACATGGAACACAAGAACTACAATATCGCATTGGTCCAGATTTCATTAAATGCAACTCCTGAAGTGAACCTAAAAAAGTGCCTGGAATGGATCAGAAAAGCTGCATCACAGGGAGCCAATGTGGTTTGTTTACCTGAATTATATAGTTCGTTCTACTTTTGTCAGAGTGAAAATCATGATTATTTTGATTTGGCCGAACCATTGCACAACAATTCCTATCAGTCTTTCAGTGCATTGTCTAAAGAATTGGGGGTTGTGCTGATTGTTCCTTTTTTTGAACGCCGCGCATCAGGTTTGTATCACAATTCCGCCTACATTATCGATACGGACGGATCGGAAGCCGGATTATACCGCAAAATGCACATTCCTGATGATCCTAGCTACTACGAAAAATTCTACTTCGCGCCCGGCGATATCGGGTTTAAAGCCTTTGACACCAATGTAGGTAAAATCGGAACACTCATCTGTTGGGACCAATGGTATCCCGAAGGAGCACGGATTACAGCGTTACAGGGAGCAGAAGTCCTCTTCTACCCCACTGCAATTGGCTGGCATCCCCACGAAAAAGAACAATATGGCAAAAAACAATATGACGCCTGGCAAATTGTTCAACGCGGACATGCTGTCGCTAACGGAATTTTTGTAGCGGCTTGCAACCGCGTAGGTTTTGAAAAACCGGTTGAATCATCAGCTGGTATCGAATTCTGGGGAGCTTCTTTTATTGCCGGTCCGCAAGGTGAAATCCTGGCTCAGGCCTCACACGATCAGGAAGAAATCATTATGGCCGAAATCGACCACACCCTAATGGAAGATGTACGCCGAAACTGGCCTTTCCTGCGCGACAGAAGGATAGATGCTTACGGAGATATTGCAAAGAGGTTTATTGATTAAACTTTTACTTAAGGTACTTTTTTAACCTTAATGATAAGAATCATGAAAAATTTACACCTGATACTGTTTTTTTTCTTATCAACTTTCTTTTGTAATGCTCAAAAAATTATTTTTCTACATCACTCTACTGGTGGAGGTGTGTATAATGAAGGGAATGTCGCCAAGTGGTTTCAAAACTACAATAATCAAAATGGGACTGCTTATAATATAATAGAGCGAAGTTATCCAAATACACCTTATCCCTGGGAGAACTACCCTTATGATTTTTGGAATCTATGGATCAACGGTGCTTGTAACAACAACAGTCCAGCTGTTGAGTGCATGGATAAAATCACTCAAAACTTTGATGTCATTATTTTCAAGCATTGTTATCCGGGAGCTGATGTCTTAGCCGATCAAGGTAATGCTTCGGTCGGTTCCAAAAGAAAATCGTTGGAAAACTATAAGTTGCAATATCGCGCACTACGCACTTTGATGGATTCGTACCCTAACAATAAATTCATAGTTTGGACTCTGGCTCCATTACATCAAAATGCGACAACGGTTGAAAATGCCTCACGGGCCAGGCAATTTGTTGAATGGGTAAAAAACGAATGGCTGACAGAAGATCAAAAATCATATCCCAACATTTATGTTTTCGACTTTTTCGGGCTAGCAGCAGAATTAAGCACTTCGCCAATCAACGGAAAACCAAACTGTTTAAAATATCTATATGAAGGTAGTCACAGTGGGTCTGACTCTCATCCAAACTCTTTAGCCAATAAAACCATTGGATCGCAATTTGCTCAATTTGTGGTTGACGCTATTAAAAATCCAAGTAGTGCCTTAAAAGATATTAAAAAGGATGAACCATTAATTTTTATTTATCCAAATCCAGCAAAAGACATGATTACCATCGATTGCAGCAATAATCTCAGAACTTTAAATGGTTATACTATAAAGGTTGCAAACAGCATGGGGCAAATAATCTATGAATCACAGGTTTACCATCAAACCACCTCTATTGAGCTTCATGGGCGAAATGGCAAAGGAGTTTATTTTATTCATTTAATCGACAAGGACAGCAACTCTATAACTGTAAAAAAAATAATACTTCAGTAACAAAATGATATAAGTTAGGACAAATAACTATACAACCAGGCACTACTCTAATATCAGACTATGGCAAGCATCATCAAATTTGGCGAAAATGTTCCCGGATATAATATTGCGGTTCTAAACGAGCGGGAAGTCAGGGCCGCCGCGGGTATCCTGTTTTTATTTACTTATTCGGCTCTACTGGCAATAATATTCAAAGGGTATTTTCCATTCATCAAGTATGTGATCACTGCTTTTCTAGCTGACTTCATTATCCGGGTATTTATTAATCCCAAGTACGCACCTACCCTTATTTTAGGCAGGCTGATCGTGAAAAATCAAACACCGGAATATGTTGGGGCAGCACAAAAGAAATTTGCATGGATCATTGGTTTTTTTCTGGCCGTCACCATGTTTGCCCTAATGGTTATTGTCAATTCTTACAGCCCGATAACAGGTATTGTTTGTCTCATTTGCCTTATTTTTCTGTTTTTCGAGTCGGTGTTTGGCATTTGTCTGGGTTGTAAGTTCTATCCCTTGTTTTTTAAAGAAAAAGCACAATATTGTCCCGGCGAAGTTTGCGAATTGAAAGACCGCCAGCCCATTCAAAAGATTTCAGGTTCCCAACTACTGATTCTGCTTGGTTTTATTGTTTTCATAGCTCTGGTGGTTGTTTTTTTCCACGAATCATTTAGCATTAAACCTTTTGATCTATTTGGACTTGAAGGACATTCATAACTATAAAAAAACTTAAAATTGCCCTGAGTGTCAATTTTTTCCTATCCATGAGAATAACAATTGCCTTATTTGCAATACTTGCTTTTTTTTCATGCAACAAGCCCAAGCCGGAAGGATTAATCCTGAAGATTCGGTACCAGCCTGAAAGAGTCTACAAAATATCAACCATTAGAGGTACTGAAACCGTAATTACCTATTCAGGACAGGAAATTGCCATGCGAAAACTGAAAAGCATGAAAATTAAAAATCCAACCATTTCGAAGGTGAAAACCAAAACCCATATGGAGTTGGTAACCGATAAAAGTTCGACAGACAAAAGCTTTCCGGTTAGCTTGACCTATAAAAAAACAATGAGTCTCGACGGTAAAAATGAAATTCCGGAAGGTACTATTGTACAAGGTAAAATCACCGGAGAGTCAATGCTAACCTTCAACAAGGTGATCTCCGAGGCGCTCGACTTTGATGAGAAATCACAGTTGCTGCAGATGGTCAGGAGTACCTTCGGGCAATTTGATTTTCCGGAAAAGCGACTCAAAATCGGAGATCAGTTCTCGACAGATCGTCCTGTCACGATCCCTATGGAAGGTTCGGTTATTGAAACAGTGGTTACCACCACCTACAAACTGCGTGAAATCAAAAACAATACGGCACAATTCGAACTCAGCCAGAGTTACCTGATGACTCCTAAAATAATGGACAATTCGTTTAAAGGAAGCGGGAGCGGAAAAGGTGAATTAAGCTATGACATCGGGAACAGTCTGGTTACTGACTACTCAATCAAAACCGAACTGGTCATGAATAAAAAACTCGATTATTTTGAGTTCGATCTGAAGACCATTAATGAATTCAGCCAGCAGACCATCCTGGTAACAAAATAGTTTTATTTTTGAATGGTATTTAAACTGAAATCCATGTACTACATCCTGTTTTACAAAACTGTTGAAAACTATATCGAACGACGGGTGCCTTTTCGCGAAGAACATTTGAAACTTGCCCAACTTGCCCATCAAAATGGCACACTTATCCTTGGAGGAGCATTGACTGATCCTGTTGATGGTGCCATGCTGATATTCAAGGGCAAAAACCCAAAAGTTGCTGAGGATTTTGTACATCACGATCCCTATGTGAAAAACGGATTGATTACCGAATGGAATATTCGTGCCTGGAATGTGGTAATCGGAAATGAATAATTATAAATTTTGAATACAAAATAATTACTTATAAAGCAAAAACTCAATGAATACGATAACCCGCATATTCCCCGCTGAGTGGGAAAAACATCAGGCAACACTTTTATCGTTTCCTTCTGAAGGCCGCGACTGGCCTGGGAAATACCATGCCATTAAATGGGCATTCATTGAGATAATCAAGAACGTGACTACTTATGAACCAGTTATTCTGGTAGTTCAGTCGGACGAGTTGCGTGAAAAAGTGGCCATAATGCTCGAACAGGCACACGTTGATCAATCGGCGGTTAGTTACATCATTAAAGATACCAATCGCAACTGGATGCGCGATTCGGGCCCGGCCATTGTCAAAACGGCCAACGGTGGTCGCGAAGCCATTCAATTTGGTTTTACCGGATGGGCGAAATATAAAAATCACCGGAAAGATCAGGGAATTCCTGCTGCAGTTGCTCAGCATTTGGGTCTTTCAGTAATTCCGGCGATGTACAAAAATAAGCTGGTTGTGCTTGAAGGTGGCTCCATTGATGTGAACAGTTGCGGAACATTGATCACGACTGAAGAATGTTTGATGGACCCCGTACAGCAGATTCGTAATAAAGGTTTCAGGAAAGAAGATTACGAAAGTGTGTTCCGCGAATATCTAGGTATAACCAACACCATCTGGTTGGGCGAAGGCATTGAAGGCGACGATACGCACGGCCATGTGGACGACATTTGCCGATTTGTAAACCGGAATACTGTTGTTGCCGTTCAGGAATTAAATACTAGTGACCCGAACCACCACAAGCTGGAAGCTAATCTGGAAATACTCCGGAATTCAAGGCTTGAAAATGGCGAAAAACTGAATGTAATAACCATGCCTATGCCTGGTCGGATCGATTTCGAAGACCTTCGCCTTCCGGCAAGCTATGTCAATTTTCTAATGACGAATGGCGGCATATTAATGCCCACATTCAACGACAAAAACGATTACAAAGCTCTTGGAATTCTCACCGATTTGTTTCCTGACCGCGATGTGATCGGAATTAGTGCGATTGATTTGGTATGGGGATTGGGAACGCTACATTGTTTGAGCCACGAGATTGTCGGTTAGTCGCAATTCTAATTATTCAAAATCGGCGCATCATCTTCTTTTAATCGACTATGTTTTGCTCCGTAAGAGAAATAAATCAACAGACCCACTGCCAGCCAAATCCCGAAGCGGAACCAATTGGTAACGCCTAATTCACTCATTAAATAAAGGTTGGTAAGTAATCCAAGCACCGGTATGAGAGACCATCTTTTTATGATCGCCTGAAAAGTGATGATGATTGAAACGAGGCAAAAGATCAGAAATGGAAAATGATTCCTAATAATTTTAAACAGATTGAAACGCTCTGAATGGTCAGATCCAAAACTGGAAATCTCAAAACCGGAATTCCACATCAAAAACAAAATAACTGCCCAGATCGGCAAAAGATACTTACGACTATCAGCATAGGGAACACGAAATCCTTTTCCATCGTGTTTCTGCTTACCTCTTGGATTCAGTACAATTATTCCACCTGAAACGAGAATAAAAGCAAATAAAGTTCCGATACTGGTCAGGTCAGTCACTTCTGTAAGGTTCATGAAAAGTGAAGGAATGGCTACTACAAAACCAGTCAAAATAGTTGAAAAACCAGGTGTCCGGTATTTGGGATGAAGTCTGGCAAATATGGGCGGGAGAAGTCCGTCACGGCTCATGCTCATCCAGATACGTGGCTGACCCAACTGGAAAACCAGCAATACACTCGCCATGGCAATCACGGCGCCCGCAGCAATCACTCCTGAAAGTTTGGTCAGATGTAATTTTGTAAAAACATAAGCCATCGGATCAGAAACGCCTAATTCGTTGTAAGGAACCATTCCGGTCAGCACAAGGCTGATTAATACATAAAGAACTGTCGTAATTAACAAGGCATAGAACATCGACAAAGGTAAATCGCGTCTCGGATTCTTACATTCTTCAGCAGTTGTCGAAATGGCATCAAAACCAATGTAAGCAAAGAATACACCCGAAACTCCTTTCAAAACACCACCTATTCCATTGGGAGCAAATGGACTCCAGTTTTCAGTTTTCACATAGAAAGCACCGACACCGACTACCAGCAACAAAATAGCAATTTTCAGTACCACAAAAAAGTCGTTTGTAATTCGGGACTCACGTATTCCACGATAGCAAATCCAGGTAATCACAAAAACGATGAATAATGCCGGAAGATCGGCAACCAAATGAAAATTACCAATTTGTGGTCCAGTTGTCCATGCCGAATAGGCGTCATTGAGTTCCGGGCTTAACTTTGCCAGTGGAGTTCCTGAATTTATGGCATCAAGTGCTGTATGATATCCACGTGAAGCAGTCAGAAAGTCGGTGGACAGATAGCTTGGAATATGGAAACCCAGCCCATCCATCAAACCGGTAAAATAGCCCGACCATGATATAGCCACAGCAATGTTACCAATGGCATATTCCATGATTAAATCCCAGCCGATAATCCAGGCAATCAATTCTCCAAAACTAACATAGGCATAAGTGTAAGCACTTCCGCTGATGGGAATTGACGAAGCAAATTCTGCATAACACATGGCTGACAAACCGCATGCAATTGCAGTAAACACAAATAGCAACGAAACTGCAGGGCCTCCGCTGGCCGCAGCATTTCCGATGGTACTGAAAATGCCCGCACCAATGATTGCTGCAACACCAAGAGCTGTCAGATCCACAACACGAAGCGTTTTTTTCATGCCACCAGAGCTTCCGGCTATGGAGTCAGCATCGCTTATTATGTGCGAAATAGATTTCTTTCGAAAAAGGTTTTCGAACTTCACTGGTTAAAAATATTGGGCTAAAATAAAGAAAAAAGGCAAGATTCATTGAATACGGCCATATTTCAAGCAGTCAGAAATAATATTTAACCACCCCTAAACCAAACCCGCATAAAATAAATAATTGCACAAAAATCTATTTCGAGGGTTACCTTTTCCCGTTTTTCCGGATAAAGAAACGTTGTGACCAAATCACGGCAAAAAAAAACACTAGCAAATCGAACAAACTTTACTTTTGATGAAGAAAAAAACCTTTCTTAAGATTGCCCTTGCATTCTTTCTTTACATCGTCCTACACCTTTCCCTCCAAGCCCAAACCCACAAGTATCTCATCATTTCCGGAAAAATCATTTCTGAAACTGAATTTATTGAACCTGGTGAGATTCAGATTATCAAAAAAGATAAACCTGCTGTTTCTTCACCAATTCCGGCTCACGGCCGTTTTCGCCTTGAACTTGATTATAATACTGAATATCAGTTAACTTTTACGCAGGTTGGACGAATGCCCAAAACAATTTTAGTAAACACAGAGATTCCGGAGGAAGTTTATCTCCGTAAAACTAATTTTCCGCATTTTTTAATGGGAGTAAAACTATTAACTGACAACCACGATGTTTCAGACGTTTACTATTCCGAAGAACACAAACAACGGATAACCTACTCATCTCAAAATGACTGCTTTGTAAAGGCCCCAACTATTTTCAATGTGGAGTATGTTGACAAGGTTAACGAGCAACAGGCTTCAGCTATTGAATCACAGGAAAACAAATCAAAATTGAAAATTTATCAGGCATTCTAAATGCCCCACATCCCATTTAAAAGTTTAATTTCCCGCCATATTTTTGATGCGTAAGATATTGGTCAATAATTTCTAAAATCTGACGTTATTAGTATACCTGATTGTAACGACTATACATCACGAAATAAATTAGGTATCCAATTGTATGTCCTTTCGTTGATTTAGTTAATTTTACAGGGTATTCAAGATATCTTCAATAGCTGAACATACTAAAATATTTTATTGAAATTAAACATATATGCAGAAGATAAGTAGGATAGGGATTTGGTTAATTCTGATACTTATTTTTTTGTTTCAGATTCAAACTCAGGCGCAAAGCAAAAAATATTTCGTAATTACCGGCAGAATTGTTCCTGAATTAGGTGGCACTGGTACCGGCGTTATTGAAGTTAAAAAAAACGATAAGGAAGTTACTAACATTGATATACCTAAAAACGGACGTTTTAGGTTCGAACTTGAATTTTTCAACGAATACTACCTGACTTTTAAATACCCCGGACATTTTAATAAAATCATCATCGTATCTACCGATATTCCAAAAGAAGTTTGGGATCGCGACAATGATTTTCCTCCATTTCCGATGATCGTTCAAATGCTGCAGGAATTTGAAGGAATTGATAAAAGTTTTACACTTAAACCTCAGGGGCGGATTTTCTATGCAAAAGGAATCGACAATTTCGATAAGGAAAGTTACATTTCGGATATTCAATTTCAGGAGCAGTTAGAAACGGCTAGAACTCAAGCAAATCAGGTTCAAAAAGAAGTACAATCCATCTCGAAGGAAAACGCACAGGATTTAGCAGTAAAACAAAAGGATTTTGACCAACTGATAAAAGAAGCCGATACTAATTACCAACGTGGCGAGTACCAGATGGCTTTACTGAAGTATCAGGAAGCAAAAAAATTATTCCCTGAAAAAGCCTACCCAAATGATCGAGTTGCAGAACTTCAGGATTTGGTCAAAGCGCTTGAAATTACTGCTAAGCAAAAGGCTGATCTCGAACAGAAATACCAGACTGCCATTTCAAAAGCCAACGGATTTTTCGATCAGAAAACATATATCAGCGCCAAACCTTTGTACGAAGAAGCACTTCAATATAAACCAGGCGATGTTTTTGCGAATGGCCGCATCAATGAAATTAATCAGTTGCTTGCACTTCAGGAAAAACAGAAGCAATACACCGATTTAATTGCTCAAGCCGACAAAAACTACAAATCAAAGAATTTCGATCAAGCCATCTCCCTATATAATCAGGCCATGCAGGTAATTCCGGAAGATCAGTACCCTAAGAACCAGATCGCTCTGATCAACACTGAACGATTGCAGCAGTCCAAAATTGAACAAATCGAAAAAGATTTCAATCTCGCCATGCAATCGGCCAATACTCAATCGCAGCAGAAAGATTATCTGCAGGCCTTGAGTTCATTTAAAAAAGCGCTCGAACTGAAGCCTGACAGCAAGTTGGCAAAAGATAAAATTGGAGAAATGGAACTGGCTATTGTCGCTGTTGAAACGGATAAAAAATACCTTCAGGCCATACAATTAGCAGATCAGGCGATGGCAGCCAACGATTTTCAAAAAGCTAAAATGCAATATCTGGAGGCCCTGAAAATAAAGTCCGGAGAAGCTTATCCCAAAACCAAACTTGATGAAATTGCCCGGGCTGAATCAAACGAAATTAAATTTAACGAATTGATTGCCAATGCCGACCAGCTTTTCACCTCACAAAATTATTCGGAATCTTTGAATAAATACAAAGAAGCAATTTCCTTAAAGGCTTCTGAATCGTATCCCAAAAAAAGGGTAAAAGAAATTGAAGGCATTCTGGGACAAATTGCCAAAGACCAGGCTCAAAAAGATAAAAACTATCAATTGGCAATTTCTCAGGCCGACAAACTGCTGGATAAAAAAGATTTCCCCAATGCTCAGGCTGAATATCGTAAAGCGATAGAATTAAAGCCTGATGAGATTTATCCGAAAGACCAGCTAACGAAAATTGATGCTACACTGGCCCAGATCAAAAAACAGGAAGAGGAAAATCTGAAATTGCAGAAAGAAAAATCCGATCAGGAATTCAATCAGGCCATGGCAAATGCTGACCAGTCCTTTTCTGCCAATGATTTTAATCAGGCAAAAACTGGTTATCAGGCAGCATTGGCAATTAAGCCCAATGACGTAGTTGCCAAAGAAAAACTGGGCCAAACCGAGGCTAAACTTGGTCAGATTACCAGAATGACACAGTCTTATAATACCGCAATATCAGAGGCAAACCGTCAGTTAACAGCCAAACTTTATAAAGACGCGAAAGAAAAATATCAGGAAGCGCTCCAATATCTTCCTGATTCAGAATATCCAAAAAACCAAATTGCTAAAATTGACGAAGTCCTTGCCCACCAGGAAGCTGAAATTAAGTTGAGACAAGATTATAACCAAGCTGTTACTGAAGCAGAAAATCTATTCAAAAGCAAGGAACTTGCAAAAGCAAAAGATGCCTTTCTGAAAGCATACAACCTGATTCCATCAGAAGTAGTTCCGCCTAAAAGAATCAGTGAAATAAACGATTTGCTAGCCGAACAGTCAAGAAAGGATGCTTCATTGAAAGCTACCATGGAAGCTTATCAAGATGTCATTCAAAGGGCCGACAAGCATTTTGGCAACAAAGATTACAGTTCTGCCCGGTTAGTTTATAACGAAGCACTGCTGATCAAATCCGATGAACAATATCCGGCCAATCAATTAGCTCTCATCGAAAAACTTTTAATGGAACTGAACGATCAGCAATACAAATCTGCCATTGCAGCGGCTGACAATGCATTCTCATCAAATAACTTCGATGAAGCAATCACATCCTATCAGGAGGCGCTTAAAATAAAAAAGGCTGATCCGTATGCTACACGGAAATTAAAAGAGATTGACCAGAAAAGAGCTAGTTTTGTTGCAGAGAATAACCGTCAGAAAAAAATTCAGGATGAATACGATGCAATAATTGCTGACGCAGGTACCGATTTCACAAATAAGGAATATCAAAAATCGAAGGGAAAGTATCAGAAAGCGTTAACCCTGAAACCTGCAGAGGAACTTCCAAAAGAACAAATTGCAAAGATTGATCAGATTTTAGCCGATTTGCAAAAAGAAGAAAGTGTCAATACCCAATACGTTCAGCATATAAAACTGGCTCAGGCTGCCTTTGGGTCGAATAAACTAAAGGAGGCCCGTGATGAGTATCAAAAGGCCAATAATCTCAAACCCGTTGAACCGGTTCCACCAGCACGTATTGCAGAGATTGACAAATTGATCGCCCGGCAGTCGGAAACAGCCCAACTCGCCGCAATGGAAGAAGCCCAGCGGTTAGCGAAGGAAAAGGCCGATAAAGACGCGTACGACCAAGCTATTGCATCTGCCGACAAATCGTTTGCGGAAAAACAGTATATGATTGCCCGTTCACAATACACGACTGCCCTGAGCACTTTGCCAAACGAAAAATATCCAAAAGATCAGATTGCTAAAATTGATGAGCTTTTAAGGCAACAGCAATTAGACAAGGAATTTGCTTTTCAAAAAGCTAAACAAGACTCCCTGCAAAAAGTACGTGACAATAATTATGAACTAGCCATGTCTGCGGCGAAGGAGTATGAGCAGAAAAAACAGTACGAACAAGCTATCGTCAAGTATGGTGAAGCCATGCAGATTAATCCGTCACAAAAAAGTGTGATTCAGAAATTAATAAATGCTGCGAACGAAAAGCTTCAATTCATGGCTAAACAGGACATGGAATATAAAAGGTTGATCAAACTGGCCGATGATCAGTATGCAATTTCGAAGCTTGAAGAAGCCGTGGTTCAATACAACAAAGCTTTGGACATTAAAAATGAAGAAGAATATCCTAAAAAACAGATCGCTGAAATTCAGGCCATATTGACTACCCGCGAACAGAATTACACCAGCTCCATCCAAAAAGCTGACCAGGCATTTGACATTTCAGACTGGCAAAATGCCAAAGCTGGTTATCTTGAGGCCATTGCAATAAAGCCGAAAGAAGTCTATCCTGCTAATCGATTGAAAGAAGTGAACCAGAAAATTGCCGATGCAAATCTGACAGCAAAAAACAAAGAAGCAGAAGATAAAGCTTACAACGAGGCAATAAACAAAGCAGAGAAAGCATTTAAAGAGGACCAGTTTCCCTCAGCGCGCGTTCAATTTCAGGTGGCACAATCGCTTAAACCCGACGAAAAATTACCTGCAGAACGGATTAAAGCAATCGACGATTTGATTGATCAGCGAAACAAAGATCGTTTGGCAGCAGTTCAACGTGAATTGGATGAAAAATACAATCATGCCATTTCAGTTGCCGACATTTCATTCCGCGACAAATCATACAGTGTGGCAAAGCTGCAATATAAACAAGCCTCACTTATTAAACCGGCAGAAACGTATCCAAAGGATCAGATGGCATTGTGTGACAAACTTCTAAGTGAAGCAAAACCGCTTGAAACGTATGTGTCTAAATCGCCTGAGACGGAAACTGCAAAACCATCGATTAAGCCGGGTTACAATCCTGAAGAAACTGCTCAAGCAACTGAAGCACGCGCCAATTCATTCCATTTGGTATCCAATTATGATGATGCGGTAAAGCGGGCGGATGATGCATTTGGGATAAAGGATTATACGGTTGCCCGATTCTTTTATTTAAAAGCAAGTGAAATCAAGCCTACAGATGAATATCCTAAAAATCAGGTTGAATTAATCCGAAAACTAATTGACTCCCAATTATCGGCCAACGATGTTTCAGGATATGATTTGGCCATTTCGAAAGCAGACGACGCATTTGTCAAACGAAATTACAGTATCGCTAAATTCTATTATTACAAAGCTATCGAGATAAAATCCTGGGAAAAATATCCAAAAGATCGGATTAATGAAATTTTATTGCTCACCAACTCTCTGCTTTCTGAAAAAGAAGAAAAGGAATATCGCGATTTTCTGGCCAAAGCCGATGAAGCATTTTATAGCAAAGACATAACGATTGCACGTTTTTATTACAACAAGGCCATCGCGATAAAAAGAGACGAAAATTATCCTCAAATTAAACTGAAGGATATCCAGAAACTGATCGAACAGAATAAACTGGAACTGCAAAATCAGGAATACCAAAAGATAATTGACCAGGCAGACCAGGCTTTGCAGGCTGAAAATTTTAGTATTGCACGTTTTAATTACAACAAAGCGTTGACATTAAAGCCTGATGAGAAATATCCAAAAGATCAGTTAAAACGTATTAAAGAAGCATTGGAAAAGCAGAACTAAATCATTTTTAACCGAGAAAAAACAAAGTTTATCCGCTATGCGGAATTGGGACATTCTCTTATTACTGTACTACAACACTTTATCCCTGCCTGCGGCTGGCAGGCGCTTCGCGGAAAGTTCTCCGTAGGCGCACCCAGAGCTTGTCGAAGGGAGATTTAGTATTGTAGAAAAAATAAGCCCCCAAGAAAGGTGTACCTCGTAGAGGTTAAACAAAATAAGGGCAAATAAGCGTCTCTAAATATTTTAGATGGCCTCTATTGAAAATAAATAGTAAGTTGGTGACCTGGAGTTACCCTCTAACTTTCACATAAGAAAAACAACAACGTGGAACTAAAAATAAAAGATCAGCTAATCAGCCTGTACGAATCACATTTCAAGGAAGAAGTTACCTTTTTTGAACAATTGCCAGGCTCTGGGTCATACCGCGAATATGCCCGCATGAAAAGTGCAGGACATCAGGTTATTGGAGCTTATAACAATGACATCAAAGAAAATCAGGCATTTCTTGAATTTTCGGCCCATTTCAGAAATAAAAACATACCAGTACCACATATCTATGCAGTTAGCGGCGATCAGAAAACGTATCTTCAGGAAGATTTGGGGAATACAACCTTGTTTGACTTTCTGACCCGGACACGTGAAACCGAAGGCTTTTCAGGAAAAATTGTGGAGGAATATAAAAAAGTACTCCGCCAGCTTCCTCGAATTCAGTTGGTAGCCGGTAAAGACATTAATTATAACGTTTGTTATCCACGCGAAGCGTTCGACAAACAGTCGATGATGTGGGATTTGAATTATTTCAAGTACTATTTCCTAAAACTGGCAAAAATTTCTTTCGATGAGCAGGCTCTGGAAGATGATTTTCAATCTTTTAGCGACTACTTACTGGCAGTTGACAACAACGCATTCCTGTACCGCGATTTTCAGTCTCGCAATATTATGCTGAAAGATGATCAGGTCTATTTCATCGACTATCAGGGAGGGCGAAAAGGCGCCTTGCAATACGATTTAGCCTCGCTGTTATATGATGCCAAGGCAAATATTCCTGAAGCCGAACGCGAAGAATTACTCGAATTTTATCTGGATGAGCTTAGCCAATACAAACATACTGATCGCGAAAAATTCAAGGCACTTTTCGGGGGATATGTTTTAATCCGGATTATGCAGGCCATGGGTGCCTATGGATTCCGTGGATTCTATGAAAAGAAGGAACATTTCCTGAAAAGCATTCCGTTTGCCCTGAAAAATCTGGAAACTTTATTGGCTAAAAATACTATTCAGGTGCCACTGCCTGAACTGTTTAAAGTGCTGAAAGCGGTTACGCAATCCTCATTCCTGAAATCAATAAGCCCGGTAAACGACAGGCTGACCGTACGAATCAGTAGTTTCTCCTACAAAAAAGGTATTCCGAAAGATCCCTCCGGAAATGGCGGTGGTTTTGTCTTTGATTGTCGTGCCATTCATAATCCCGGTAAATACGAAGAATTCAAACATTTGACAGGTAAAGATTCCCAGGTTCAGCAATTTCTGGAAGAAAAATCAACCATGGCCGATTTCCTGGCGCCTGTGATCAGTTTGGTATCCCATTCGGTTGAAGTATACTCGTTACGAGGTTTTTCTCACTTGTGCGTAAGCTTTGGATGTACCGGTGGACAGCATCGGTCGGTTTATGCAGCGGAGAAATTAGCCGAGTATTTAAAAAACAATTATCCGGTCGAGGTTGTTTTACAGCACATCGAACAGGATAATAAATAGCAAATGTCGAAAACGCAGTGCAAAAACGAAGATTATAAGGAAAAAGATGATGGAAAATACGTTTGCAAACGTTGCGAACGCAAATCAAAAAAAGAAGATAAACTCTGCAAACCAAAAAAAATAAAAGACTGAGAGTTCTGTAATTCACACAACAACGCAATCGACGGGGTGACTTCGAGTCACCCCGTCAATAAAGTCCACATCAATACAATGTAAATATTTCTCATCCTTCCTGATGAAATCAGTCTTTCCCAATATCATTTTATTTTTCCTGTTCCTGATTCAGGTTTCTGTTCAGGCTCAAACCAGAGATGAATCTTCCGGAACGGAAATAAATCGCAAATTACTTCCCCAGCAAAGTAAAAATCTGGAGGACACTACCATCAACCTTCAGGAAATTGTTATTAAAGCTTTTCAGTCTGATAAACGACTTTTAGAAACACCTGCAACCATAGGAATTATTAGCAACCGGCAATTAGAGCGTGAACCTGCTTTTACGTTAGCTCCATCGGTCAATAAAATAGCCGGAGTCTGGATGCAGAGCGGCTCCATGAATACCAACCGGTTGACCATTCGCGGAATAGGTACCCGTTCACCCTACGGAAGCAATAAAGTCAGGGCCTATTATGGTGACATTCCACTGACTAATGGAGTTGGGGAAACTACTTTAGAGTATCTGGATCTCGGACAAATTTCAAACATCGAAATCATCAAAGGCCCATCTTCAGGATTTTATGGGTCAGGATTGGGGGGCGTTTTGTTGTTTCATCCAACCAAACCAAAAACTGACCGGTTCGATCAGCAGGTTTCTGCGGGTTCGTTTAACACCATCAAATATACCGGCAAACTGGCTTTATCTAATGAAAATTCTGGGCACTCATTGGTTTATAGCCGGATCCATTCTGACGGATACCGCGAGAACAATGAAACCAACCGCCACAACCTGACCTGGACTTCAACCTATACCCGTAACCGGACCCAGATCGATTTGCTGGCAGCTTTCGTGAAAATGGACGCCTACATTCCGAGTTCCATCGATTTAAAAACATTTCAGGAAACACCTGAAAAGGCGGCTGCTAACTGGGCTTCAACGCGTGGATACGAAGATTACAAAAAACTTTTTGGCGGAATATCGATTCAGAAATCTTTAAATAAAAACTGGAAATCAACCCTATCAGGTTTCGGCCAATATCAACGAAACAACGAATTACGCCCATTTAACATCCTTCAGGAAAACAGTCATTATTGGGGCTACCGATCGCTGACCGAAAAGAAGTATACCACCGAAAAAAGTATGATAAGGGCAATGCTGGGAACCGAGTTTTTCATGGAAAAATACAACTGGCAAACGCTTCAGAATAAAGAACGGTCAGTTGGAAACCTTCTTTCAGATAATCAGGAATCGAGGTTGTATACCAATATTTTTCTGATGAGCGACCTTACGCTTTCGAAGAAGTTTATTTTTTCGGCAAGCCTGAATTTGAATCATACTAAATATACCTACAATGACCTTTTTCTAAACAATGGTGACCAAAGTGGAACTCATAAATACAAACCTGTCGTCTCTCCGCGACTTGCTTTTAATTGGATGTATTCCGAAAAAATCAGTCTTTTTGCTTTGGTGAGCCATGGCTTCTCCCCTCCTACCCTAGAAGAAACCCTGATGCCCGGAGGTTTGCGAAACACTTCAATCAAACCTGAAACCGGCTGGAATCTGGAAGTTGGAACAAAAGGTTCAGTTTCGAAATCGCTCTTTTTCGAAGTTTCGGCTTATTATATGAAAGTTAAGAATCTGCTGGTTTCGCGTCGCACAGCAGAAGACGAATACATGGGAATCAATGCTGGTGGAACCAATCATCCGGGACTGGAAATCAAACTGGATTATCAACTGATTAATAAACCTTCCTGGTCATCATTTATTAGGATGAATGCCAATCTGACCAATTACCATTTTGCAGAGTTCCTTGACAATGGTATGGATTATTCCGGTAATAAACTCACCGGCACACCCTCTTCAGTCACCAATTGGATGCTGGAAACTTCTCATACCAAAGGCTTTTTTCTGAATCTGCATTACCAAACGATTGGACGTATGCCTATGCGCGATGACAATACCCTGTTTACAGATGCTTATCAGCTTACCAACCTGATGGCCGGATATGAAAAATCATTCAAAAAACTTTCAATCAGTCTTTCATCGGGGATTCAAAACCTGTTCGATACCCATTATGCTTCAATGATTTTGATTAACGCGACTGCGGTTGGAAACCAGTCGCCCCGCTATTATTACCCCGGATTGCCACGTAATTATAAAACAGCAATTAGTTTAAAATATTCCTTCTGATTTATTTTGGCACAAGGAACATTCTGGACGTCCTTATTCTAACGTGAGTTCGATGTAAGTAAAGGCTGTTCATTTTACAATTGCCTCATCCCCAACCCTTCTCCAAACTGGAGAAGGGAGTTGTGAAACTGAAGTTATCAATAGCTTCTCTTTAAAGAACAAATTTTCGCACTTGCTGTATCCAAAAGTCCCCCGCCTTGGGGGATTAGGGGGTTTTTCCGTGGAAATATTTATTCATTTCGTTGAAATTCAATATTGTCCTATGCCGAACTCACGTTATTACATGATAATAAGATCCGCCTGGTATCCGGCATTTTTCATCACCAAAACTATTGTTTCAGCGCTTACTTCTTCGGTTTCAACAGTTAAAATTCGGAGTGGATCAGTGGTGTCCACATTCCAGCTAACAATGCCTTTTACTTTATTCAGATGTGGAGTTACAGTGGCGATACAACCACCACATTTTACATTGGTTCTAAACTTTAATGTGTTCATTTTGAATTGTATTAATGATTAGCGCGAATCAAGGGTTGGATTTTTAAACCCGAAGGGTTGTAATGATTATAGAAAATATTGGAGAAAACTGCTTTAAACCACGAAGTGGTGGCATAAATCTGTCATGCCTTCGGCATTTTAACTCTTTCATCCAATATAGCTATAATCCTATCATGCCTTCGGCATTATCATCCTATTTTTTTAACTCTTGATTCGCATGATTAATTGATATATCTATTTTTTTGAATTTCAATCTCAGACTGTTGCTGACCACCGATACCGAACTCATCGCCATTGCTGCCCCGGCAATCATCGGGTTGAGCATGAATCCCGTGAAAGGGTAAAGCAGTCCTGCTGCAATTGGAATCCCGATAATGTTGTAAATGAATGCCCAGAACAGGTTTTGCCTGATGGTCCGGATGGTTTGTTTCGAGAGTTCGATGGCCGAAGAAATGGATTCAAGTTTCGATGATACAATGGTCATTTTGGCCACATCCATCGCGATATCGGAACCACTGCCCATAGCAATACTCACATCGGCCTGTGCCATAGCGTGCGAATCGTTAATTCCATCACCGGCCATAGCCACTACTTTACCTTGCTGCTGAAGGTTTTTAATGTATTCGGCTTTATCCTCAGGCAAACAGCCGGCTTTGTAAATGTCAATTCCAGTTTGTTTTGCTACTGAATGAGCCGTATGCTCATTGTCGCCGGTAAGCATGTGAACTTCGATGCCACTGCGTTTGAGTTTTTCGATCGCTACAGCAGATGACGCTTTTATCGGATCGGTAATGGCAATAATGGCCAGAACCTGACCCTCTCCTCCAAAGAAAAGAACGGTTTTGGCCTGTTCCTGCAACAAGTCGGCTGTTTCCTTGTCTTCCACCGTAAGTGAAATTCCTGATTCTGTCATCAAAAGCTCATTTCCAACAGCATATTTTGAATCCTGAACGGTGGCTAAAACGCCTCTTCCGGTTTTGCTTTCGAAATGTCCGACTGAAACCATTTGCACTCCTTCGTCTCGTAAAACTCTGGAAATTGCTTCAGCCAACGGATGTTCCGATTGTGACTCAATGCTCAACAGAACGGATTTCAAGACTTCTGATTCTTCGCTTTTCCACAGAAAGTCGGTTACCATGGGCTTACCTTCAGTAATGGTTCCGGTTTTATCCAAAACCAATGTATCAATCCGGTGAGCCAGTTCCAGTCCGTCGGCATCTTTAATTAAGATGCCCAATTCGGCGCCCCGGCCAATTCCAACCATAATGGCTGTTGGTGTTGCCAATCCCAGTGCGCAGGGACAGGCAATAATCAATACAGAAACCATCGTCAGCAATGCTTGGGGCAAAGCATTTTCGCCGCCCAAAATCATCCAGGTTGCAAAGCTGAGAATTGATATTGAAATCACTACCGGTACAAATACGGAAGCCACTTTGTCAACCAGTTTCTGAACCGGAGGTTTGCTTCCCTGAGCTTCCTGAACCATTCGGATGATGCGGGCCAGCAAGGTTTCGCTGCCCACTTTTTGAGCCTGCAACACAAAACTGCCTTTCTGGTTGATGGTTCCGGCAAAAACTGAATGTCCGGATAATTTTTCAACTGGTAAAGGTTCGCCGGTAATCGAACTTTCGTCAACAAACGAAGTCCCCTCAAGCAAAATACCGTCAACCGGAATGCGTTCTCCGGGTTTAACCCGAAGTTTATGGCCTATTTGAACCATTGAAATAGGTTGAATGGATTCTGAACCATCTTTCTCCAACAGGGTGACCGTATCGGCTTGCAATCCCATCAACTTTTTAATGGCGGACGAAGTGTTGGCTTTGGCTCTTTCCTCAAGCATTCGCCCCAAAAGAATAAATACAATAATGACTGCCGAAGCTTCGAAATATACCGGAGGATGATGGTCGCCGTACATCAGGAAATGTGGGAAAATCGTGTTGAACAGACTGAAAAGATAAGCAATTCCGGTGCTTAATGCTACCAGGGTGTCCATGTTGGTTTTACCATGTTTCAGTTGCTTGAAGGCCGTGACAAAAAAGCTCCTTCCAAACCAGAAAACCACAGGCGTTGACAACACGAGCATGATCCAGTTGGCATAGGGCAAATCCATCAGGAACATGCCGATAACTACAACCGGAAAAGTCAGGATAGCTGAAAAAATGGTTTTTCTTTTCAGGATGAGGGATTCGTGCTGTTTGATTTCTTTCTGTTGGTCAGCTTCTCTTTCGTCGAAAATAAGGTCGTACCCAATGGACTGAATGACTTCCTGAAAGGTCTTCGGATTAGTAATTTCAGGATTGTATTCGACCCAAACGCTGGAGGCTGCAAAGTTGACCGATGCACTTGCTACCCCCGGCTGGCTTTTCAACATGCTCTCAACACTGACGGCACACGATGCGCAACTCATTCCGGTAACAGGAAAGTTATTTTTGACCGTTGTTCCCATGACTTTATCTTTTCAACAAAGTTAAAGCATGTGAAGCAGGTATCAATTACGATATTCCCGAATTTGTTTATAAGATTTTCAGGCTTAGATCTGGTCCAGTGGTTTTCGTTTGTTTTCTTTTACCTGTTTGAAATGACTAGGCGTTAATCCGGTCACCTTTTTAAACTGGTTCGATAAATAAGCTACATTACTATATCCCATCTGGTTAGCTATTTCGCTTAGTGTTAATTCGTCGTACACCAATAATTCTTTTACCCGTTCAATTTTTTGGTTGATGATGTATTTTTCAATGGTCGTTCCTTCGACTTCCGAAAAAAGACTGCTTAAATAGGCGTAATCCCTGTTCAGGTTCGATTCGATGTATTCGGAATAGTTCACTTTCAGATCTTCGTGGTTGTGGTGAATAGACTGAACTACAACGTTTTTAATTTTTTCGATGAGCTGACTTTTGATATCGTCAATAAGCTCAAAACCATAACCTACCAGCGTTTTTCTGAGTTTATCCAATTCATCGTGAGAAATGGGATTTGCGGTTTCCACTTCGCCCAACGAGATGCGGACAGGCGGTGAGCCCAAGTTTTCGAAAACCTGTTGCACCACCATGATACAGCGGTTACAAACCATATTTTTGATGAAATAGCGCATGGATTCCTATTTATCGTGGCAACTGCAACAATTACAGCTCTTTCCTTTTGCTTTTTCATAGGCTTCTTTCCCTTCGGATACAGAGAACCAAACCAAACCTGCAGCCCCAATAACATCGGCATACGCAAAACCAGTAAATTCATAAATCAGGCTCGAAACGAGTAATACTACCGACATATACACGCAAACCTTGGTGCAATTGGCATCAGCAATAATTGGGTCGGAATGTAGTTTATTTCCTGTTGACTTTTTTGCATTCATCAGCCAAACCATAACTGCAATGGATACCAACGAGATTACGACACCCCAAAAAGTTGTTTCAGGCTTGTGATTGTTGACTAGGGATAGAATAATTCCCGCCAATAATCCGGCAGATAGTAGGTAAAATGCTGTTCCGGTAATATTCAAGGCTTTGATTTCAAACTCACTCTTCGAGCTTGCAGGATTTTGCCTGATACGGCTGATCATAACTGCAATACCAATGCCCGACATGACTTCAATAAAACTGTCGACCCCAAATCCGAATAAAGTCAGAGTTTCGTCTTCGTAACCTAAAAACATGGAAATAATGCCTTCCAAAAGGTTATAAATAATGGTAAACAGACTTAACAAATAAGCCTTTTGGTATAGTTTTCCTTCCGTGACCTCCATCAGCTTTAAATTTTAGAGCTACATCTATTTTTAGTGCAATAACAGGATTAAATAACAATTATCCAAGGGCGACATCAAGAACCATCATGGTTGCAAATCCTATCATGGCCCCAATGGATGATAAATCGGTTTCATTTCCCGTTTGTGATTCAGGAATGAGTTCTTCCACAACCACAAATATCATCGCTCCGGCAGCAAATGCCAAAGCATAGGGAAGAAGTGGAGTGATCAGCAAAACCAACGCAGCCCCGATTACTCCTGCAATAGGTTCAACAATTCCTGACATTTGACCATACATAAACGACTTGAACCTGGAAAGCCCTTCGCGGCGCAATGGGATAGAAACCGCAGCTCCTTCAGGAAAGTTCTGTAGCCCAATACCGATGGCTAAAGCGACGGCTCCTGCCAAAACTCCTGAATCCGGATTGTGAGCCAAAGCACCAAAGGCAACACCCACAGCTAATCCTTCAGGAATATTGTGCAGTGTAATAGCCAGAACTAGCAATATACTTCGTTGCCACGATGTTTTTATTCCTTCGGCTTTGTCGATAGAAAGACCATAATGTAAATGAGGCAATATCTTATCTATCAGCAACAAAAAAGCTCCTCCCGAGAGGAATCCAACCAATGCCGGAACCCAGGGAATGGAACCATTCTCCTCAGCCATTTCTATTGCAGGTTTCAGAAGCGACCAGAAACTGGCTGCAATCATAACACCTGCAGCAAAGCCAAGCATCGAGTTGAGAACCTTCTTGTTAATTGTTTTAAAGAAAAAAACCAATGAAGCGCCCAAAGCGGTTACAGTCCAGGTAAACAGAGTAGCAAAAAGCGCTAATAATATCGGGTTATAATCAAGTAAATCATCCAGTTTCATTTCTACCGTGTTTCAATGAAAATTAAATTTAATACGACCAAACCTCCTGAAGATCATGTTATGATGATCTTCTTTATTCCAGAGTCTTTTTTGACATTAAACCAACCCAAAAGATTCAACTCCGGTATGTAACGATTTAATGGCCCGTTCGAGTTTTACTTTGATCTCCCCGGCAATTTTGGCAAGTTTTGGGTTTTCAATGGCCAACATCGAAATAACAGGATCAACGACTGCCACTTCAATTTTATTTTTTTTCAATTCCTGTACAATTATATTACAGGGGAGCAGGGTGCCAATTTTGTCTCCATTTTGCAACGCTTTGTAAGCGTAAGCCAAATTGTATGCACCAAGTATGGTATATTCTCTAAAATTGACATCCAGTTTTTCTTTCAGTTTTTCATGAATATTAGTTTCAGAAAACACCCCAAAGCCTTGAATTCCCAGTGCTTCTTTGACCTCGTCAATAGCCTGTTCAAACGTGGCGTCAATCTTTTTGCTGATGTAGTAATTCATTGCTTTAAGTTTTAAATGTTTGATTTTAGCAAAATAAGTTCTTCCATCAACAGCTTGTTATTTTCGATATGAGCAGCACTCAGGAAGTTCTCTATAAACAACTTCCGGTGATTTAAAGTTTTCGTTGAAATGGTCAACCTATAAACAAACTGGTCCGATGATTTGAAATCACCGGACCAGCATTTAAACTTATTCTTAATCTGATTTTTCCTTATTTCATTGGATTGAGTTTCATTTTTTCAACCTCTTTTGTTGCTGGTTTAGCTCGCTCATATTTACAGCAACCTGCTATTTTGTTATAAGCTTCATCAGTAGCCTTATGCATGTCGGTGTCGTGGCCCACTTTTGCAATTGCCTCCTGAACTTTATGCACATCAGTTTTTGAATCATCAAAAGTCAGTGCAATCATTTTAGTTTCCACGTTCCATTCAGCTACCGATACACCATCAACCGACTTTGCCGCTTTTTCGATACGTGCTTTGCACATTTCACAGTTTCCATACACTTTGAAACTTTCTGTTTTATTTGCAGCAATAACTGCCAATGCCCCAAACATAAAAAGGGCAACCATACTCAAAATTTTTGTTTTCATTGTTTAAACTGTTTTAATTGTTTTATCGATATTTAATTTGATCATTCGATCTTAAGAATACGCCAGCGATTTTATCAAAATGACGTTATTTGCTCTTTAACTGTAAAGCATTAGAGGTTTCTGTCTATGAGCCAAAACTCATTGCATCTGCAGATATTAGTTGACAAAGATGAGCCTCCTGAATAAGGAAAATGTTACACAATTTCTACATATATTTATCACTATTATCCGACTAACATGCAAAATTTTGATTTTTGATCTTTAATTGCATGATAATCAATTGTTATTATTTCTATTTCAAAAGTCACCCCCCTACTAAAAAGCAAAACTGGTTTGCTGATTTGA
>Ga0209417_1001093_pt1 | contig 52949 bp, 48 predicted proteins | sample RifGroF2_FD_184002 | JGI IMG/M metagenome (GOLD analysis project Ga0209417, IMG submission 184002) | Groundwater microbial communities from Rifle, Colorado, USA - Groundwater F2 (SPAdes) (version 2) | ecosystem: Environmental > Aquatic > Deep subsurface > Groundwater | place: Rifle, Colorado...
TTCATCATTCGAAATGGCTGGTTGCCCATCTACCTTTTGTAAATCACCATCAATTCTAACGATGGGAGGCATATTGGCTGAAAGATGAACATCCGATGCATGATGCTCGATTGCATATCTTAACAACGACATTATATCCACAAGCTACATCCTTATTTTATGCCGATTTTGTAGCTATCATAATTTAATTAAGCAGAGAAATCTAATAGTAATTTCCATTGAGTTATAGGAATCTACGCGTTACGATAATGAATTGTTTGTAACTACTCACCGCAATCTTGATGGTGCAAGAACGCTCAGACTTTGGATGAGCGTTCCTGTAAGCGTGCTGAGTAGTTACAATATTTCCAAGATGATGAGATTAGACAAGGACTATTGAATGGGTCATAATCAAGATGATTTTTTACTCGGCCGTGTCGTTGATATCGTAGCTCATAAAGTACACGTTGATAAAGAGCATCAGATTAAAGACGCTTTGATTCATACTATTCTGGCGATTACTGAACGCGACCAGTATACTTCTAAGCATCAACAGCGTGTCGCAAAATTAGCCGTTGCCATCGCAAAAAAAATGGGATTATCCCCTCATCAAATCGAAGGAATTGAACTGGGCTCACTCATTCATGACATTGGTAAAATTTATATCCCTGCTGAGTTATTAAATCTCCCTCGAAAATTTACGCCCAGCGAATATGAACAAGTTAAACCCCATGTTCAATTAGGTTATGAGATTATTAAAGACGTACAATTCCCCTGGCCTGTTGCAAAAATGATACATCAACACCACGAACATTTAGATGGCTCCGGCTACCCCCAAGGACTGATGGATAAAGATATTTTATTAGAAAGCCGCATTATCGCCGTGGCCGATGTGATTGAATCAATGACTGCTGATCGTCCTTACCGACATGCCTTGCCTTTACAAGAAGCTTTTGAGGAGTTACTCGCACATAAAGGAACCTATTACGATCCGACCGTTGTGGACACGTGCATTCAATTATTTAAAGAAAAGGATTTTTCGCTCGATTAAATAGGATCACTACTCAACCTTAAAACATGAATCCAAAATAAGCATTTGGACCGCAAATACATCATCTTTTATCATAAAAAAAGGTCAGTCAGCCAGAACATAGACTTTACCAGTTGCTTTCGCCTGATACATTGCCTTATCGGCTCTTCTGATGAGATTTTCTATACTACTGGATTTTTTGATGCGATGGCTAACGCCAATACTGGCTGAAATTCTAATTTTATGTTCTTTAATGACAAATTGTTTATTCAATTGTGTGGCAATCTTACCGCAAAATTGATTGATATTAAATTGAGCATTGCTCGCTGTAATAATAATGAATTCATCACCACCCACTCTCGCCATAAAATCTGCTTTTCGTATACACGATTGAATACGCTCTACCACTTGGATTAATAATTTATCTCCCACCCAATGACCATACGTATCATTAACCGGTTTAAAACGATCGAGATCTATAAAAAAGCAATGAATTTCAAAATCCTTACGGCCAGACTGTCTATTGCCGAGGTTAAATAAATTATCGAGATGTGCTAACAAAAGTTGACGATTTGGCAAATGCGTTAAGGGATCATAGTAAGCTAAATTCAGTGTTGTTGTTTTTTCCTTAAATAAAGTGATTTCAGAAAATATACCGATAAAATAATAGCCTTGTTTAACATCGCCAAGAATTCGTTGGATCGTTAATAACTCGGGATATACCGAAGTGTCTTTTCTTCTATTCCAAATTGAACCTTGCCAATAGCCTTGCTCTAGCAAATTCTTCCACATTTCTTTATAAAAATTTACCGCCTGATAGTCAGAATGCAGCATCCGCGGATTTTGTCCAATAACTTCTTTTCTAGAATATCCTGTGATTTTCGTAAAAGCCGTATTAACATCAACGATGGTTGCTTTTTCATTGGTAATAACAATACCACTACTAACATTGTGAAAAACGCATTGCATCAGCAAATTAGCGCTTTCATTATTTTGAGTTAATCGAGTAATTACTTTTGATTGGCGAGTTTTTTTCATCACCACCTCCTTTCCTCATTTCACTAGCGAATTAATTTATATAATACCGCTTTTATCGTAACTATTCAGCGAGATCGTGATGATATAAGAAACGTTCCCCCGAACATGCTGAATAGTTATGTTTTTTCATGATATAATAAATATCATAATAGTGAGTAATTTTTTATCTAAAACAAGGAAATAAATTCTATGAATCCTAATTTAGAAAAATGGAATAATGAGAAATTCCTCAATCCTTTAAAACAAACATCGCGAAGCAATTCCACGCCTCTCAATCTTTCTACATCATTTCAAGCAGCCGTCCATGGCGTATCCGCCCAGCCGCGCTTCCGTGCGCGTCGTTCGCCGGAAAAATGCTTCGCATTTTCTCATGCCAGCTCACCCTCAATCCTCAATCCTATACGAGGATTTACGATTATCGAATTTGCCAGCATCATCGTTATTATTGCAATTATTTCGGCTTTTGCTTATACAAGATGGCCTAGTAAAGGCATTGAGCTCAACGCGCAAGCGATGCAACTAGCCGGTGACATTCGTTATATTCAAGAATTATCGATGACGCAAAATCAGCGCTACCGCATTAATTTCGCCAGCGGGCAATATTCCTTCACCACACTGAATGGATTAACAGGGATCCCCCACCCTGCAACGAATAACTCTGTCATCGTCCTGCAAAGCGGCGTCGCTTTATCGACCAGTGGATTACCGAATGGTTATTTGGCTTTTAGTAGCAGAGGCGTCCCCTATATCAATAATACCATTCCCGGAACGGCTTTAAGTAGCAATGCGACGATTACTTTAACGGCCGATAGCAGCATTAAAGCAATTACCATTACCCCAGAAACGGGTCATGTAACCGTATAACTATTCAGCATATTCGAGGGAACGTTCATCTTTTAGCTCTTTTTGACGAAAAATCTCTTCAAAATGCTCATGTACTATTTATCGTGTACACTCCGTTTTTTCGTCAAAAATCATCCAAAATATGAACGTTCTTGTATCATCAGTATCTCGATGAGTAGTGACATCACCGTCAGCTAAATATTTCTCGCCACATTCTGACTTGCCAGGCAATATCACCTGAAGACAACAGTGACACACTATTTAACCGAACGTTCGGAACTGAAGCATCCGGTGTAATCCCTGCCCAAGCACTCCCATCCCAAACGATCATAGTACGATTAGCACCCACTGCCCAACAATGATTCGACGCATTACACGTCACACGAAATAAATCTCTATTGGGCACAGAAGCCGGTACAGGGGTATATCGGGCCCAATTGACCCCATTCCAAAAGGCAATTAGCGCATCACCTGTTTTTGTGTTACCTACCGCCCAGCAATTATTGGAAGCTGTGCAAAACACATCATTCATGGTGGTCGGCGTAATGTCGGGACCTACTGCAAAACCACTCCAAGTAATACCATTCCAACGTGCGAATGTCGCAGAATTACCCACAATCCAACAATCATTGGCATTCGCACAAGAAACCCCCTGTAAGTTCCTATTAGGAATACTGGCGTAAGGCCCTGAGCGTGCCCAAGTCGATCCATTCCAAAGAACAATGGTTTCGCCGCCGCCTGAAGTATTTCCAACGGCCCAACAATTGCTTGCACTGGCACAAGTCAGCCTATTCAACGTAAACGTAATGCTCCCTGTTTTCGGACTATTCGTCCAAGTCGACCCATTCCATTGAATAATCATGCCACTATTGCCCACGGCAAAACACACGTTACTACTCACGCAAAACACATCATTTAAATTTTGATTAGGTACTCCTGCGCCTAAAACTCGCGTCCAGGTAAAACCATCCCAATGAATCATCAAAGCACCGCCGGAATTATTTCCAACCGCCCATGCATCCGTGGATGAAACAACATTAACCCCATTGAATGACACATTAGGGATCCCCGCGTAGGGGCCTGACCGCACCCAGGTAGATCCATTCCAAACTAAAATCGTCTCGCCCCCACTGGTATTGCCAACAATCCAACTTCCCTGTTGCGGAATAACTTCTGTAGCCACCGATCGTTCTGCCAGTGGATTCGCTAAACTCGCGACAGCACCTTGCGCCGTTAACGTACATTGATTTTGCAAAACCGTATCACCGAGATTATGCGCAGCCGCAGTGGAGCCTTCAACACCGCGTTGTGCGCCCGTCAAACAAAAGGCTGGGCCGCCACAACTCGTGGATGTTCCGCCATAATTGAGAAATTCACTTCCAATAGCCACTCGGCCGACTGGCGCATATCCCACTAATGTGCTCATCGGAATAATAGCGCTCGAAGCAGTAATCGCAGCGGATAAAGTGGCGGCAGGAGAAGGCGCATAATTGACGCCTGTAACCGTAAATTGCCCATCCCCGAATGAAATATTAGTTAAATTCGCGTTACCTGTCACAGAGGTGCACGGTAAATTTTGAAAGGCTACTGCATAAATGCCGCGCTCTAATCCCCCTTTAGCAATATAAAAAGATTTTGAAGAATCGATTTGACGGCTGGCAGAAGTTAGCCCAACAATCGCCATCGTCGCAACCGTTGTTGCTAAAAATCCAACAATAACAATTAAGATTACAGCAGCAATCATCAAATTTCCGCGCATCAATTTAAAATGGCAAGAAGATTTAAACATCATAAAGCGCAACCACCTCTTTTAAATTCGTTGTGTACCCTGACTCGCTGATCACCATCGTGATCGTAATATATCGAACTTGTGTCACCACAGCTGTCGTATTGCCATTCGCATCTTGATAACTAAAAATAAGGCTTGTCACATGCGTGGCGAGAATTTGACCATTACGCGTTAAATTGCTACCAAATAGCGTGTAAGTGATGACACTACCGGTTACATCAGTAAAGGTTAATGTACTGGCTCCTATCGATAAATCTGCTGCTGTCGCTGAACGAACCATGCGTATTTCGCGCGTCATACGTTCTAAAGCGATTCGCGCATCATCCAGGACATCCGTCATTTTATATTGCTGTGAAGCCGATTGGCTGGCTTCATAAATCATCGGCGCAGCAATCGATGAAACAATCCCTAAAATGACAATCACCATAATGATTTCAATCAGCGTAAATCCTCGTATAGGATTGAGGATTGAGGATTGAGGATTGAGAAGCGGGTTTGAATTTTTCTGAATTTTGACTTGCATCGTGATATCACCCCTCAATAATTCGCCACTAAACTCGTCAATACTAATTGAGACAGCCCGCCCACTGTTACCGTGACCACTTTATAATTCACATCACCCAACCAATTATTCGCAATAGAAGAACTCACGGTATAAGCCGCAGGAATAGCGCAAACTGGTAAGCCAGGCGATGCAATACAAGGATCTTGCGTCCCTATAAATCCAAAAAAATACTTTTGCCCTAAAATCACATCCATACGCTGTTGGGCTAGTTCTGTTCCTCGAGAAGCATATTCGGTATTAGGAGAGAACTGCAAAGCTGCCACAAAAGCCGCCAAAATAGCGACGCCAATAATACCCAGCACAACAATAAAAATAACGGTCTCAATGAGTGTAAAGCCTTTAGAAGATAGAGAAGTAAGAATTGAGGATTGAGGAGCATTGTACTGCCCCGCAACGATTGATTTTGATCTCATCATTGATGATTTCATTGAAACATCCTGTTCGATTTCAATTATTATCCTATCATAATCAACCGCATGGAGAAATACAGAATCCTTACTTGTACAAAAACAGCATTCCTTTATACTTCAAAGAATATTTTTCAGGAGACAAAAATGATTGCCATTGCGACATCGCTCATTGGATTTTTCATTGTCATTATCCTATTAATACAGCTCAAAGCAGCAACACAAAATCCGACAGAAGCGTTTTATAAGGCACATCAAGACACAGCCGAAAAAATTTTATTACGCCTCAATGAAAGCGCCTTACAACAACAACGGTTACTCACTGAATTTAAAGAAACCATTCAAATGGCATTTAATGAACATCGAGCCCAATCGCATGAAAATCAATTAAATAGCCTAAAAATACTCCAGGAAAGCTTACAAAACACCTTGAGCCACATGCGCGAAGAAATAAAAATATCTTTATCTCAACATGCTGAACTGCTTGGAAAACGTGTCGAAAAATTAACCGAAAATACCGATCAGCATCTCAAAACCATCAGCGGGCAAGTCGAAAAACGCTTGTCGGAAGGGTTCGAAAAAACAACGGCCACGTTCATCGACATTGTTAAGCGTCTTGCTCTCATCGATGAAGCACAGAAAAAAATCACCGAGCTTTCAACGAATGTGGTCAGCCTTCAAGAAGTACTATCTGATAAACGCTCACGTGGCGCCTTTGGCGAAGTACAATTATCGGCACTCATTCATAACGTTTTACCCGAGGGTGCTTTCGCTTTGCAACACACCTTAAGTAATGAAAAACGCGTTGACTGTATGATTTTTTTACCCAAACCAACCGGCGATATTGCGATTGATGCGAAATTCCCATTGGAAAGTTATCGCAAATTAAGCGATATCAATTTATCTCCACATGAAAGACAAGCCGCCGAACAACAATTCAAATTAGACATTCGAAAACATATTCAAGATATCGCCAGCAAATATATCATCCCTGAAGAAACTTCCGATGGGGCAGTCATGTTTATTCCCGCCGAAGCGATTTTCGCCGAAATTCACGCCCATTTTCCAGAGCTTGTCGAGTTAGCACAAAAGTCTCATGTTTGGATGGTTTCACCGACAACGATGATGGCCGTATTGACAACAATCCGCGCGGTATTGAAAGATGAAGCCACGCGCGAACAAGTGCATGTCATCAAAGAACACCTCACGATGCTCTCGAAAGATTTTGAACGATTCCAAGCACGCATCGATAATTTAGCCAAACATGTCAATCAAGCGCATCAGGATATAGAAGACGTCCATAAGTCGGCAAAAAAGATTTCTTCGCGATTCAGTAAAATAGAACAGGTCGAGTTATCGGGCGATACCTTCACTTCTTCTTCCACGTTAATTTCGGATGATGCGTCGTAACTCACTCCAATCCTAATCGCCCCATTGCTATTTTCCCCAACATCCGACAAAATTTGCGTCTGGAAAAATGAACATCGAGGCAAAAATGGAAACTGGCTATCACCTGCGCTGCTTTTTTTTATATGGAAAAAAGGTTTTAAAAACTATTGCTAAACGCTTTATCGAAGACCGTTTAACGTATTCCGCTTCGGCATTAACATACACCACCTTGCTCGCTTTAATCCCTTTATTAACCGTTATTTTAACGATTTTATCCGCATTCCCCGTCTTTCGTGCAGCAGGCAATGAAATCCAACAATTCATCTTCAGTAATTTTATGCCTGCGTCCGATTCAGCCGTTCAAAGCTATTTGCAAAGTTTCATTCAACAAGCAGGACAGCTTTCTTTTGTCGGTACCGCCTTTTTAGTCGTCACGGCTCTTATGATGATGATTACTGTCGATCATGCGCTCAATGCGATTTGGCAAACATCAAAATCACGTTATACGCTCACGATGATTATCCGCTATTGGACTGTTTTGAGCCTCGTCCCCATTCTCGTTGGATTAAGCATGGTCACTACATCCTATTTGGTTTCTTTGCCGCTCATCTCTGATACCGTTTCTTTTTTTGGCTTGCAGTCATTTTTGGCCGGGAGCGTCCCTTACCTTTTCGCGATTGTCTCTCTCAGTCTGTTATATACTTTTATCCCTAACTGTAAAGTTCCATTCCAAAATGGGTTTATCGGCGCCATTATCGCCACAGTATTATTTGAATCGGCCAAAAAAGCCTTTGTCATTTATTTGATGAACGTCCCGACCTATCGCGTCATTTATGGCACGATAGCCATTATCCCTATTTTTCTTTTATGGATTTATATTTCGTGGGTCATCGTGCTCTTTGGCGCACTGATTTCCAATGTATTAACGCATCCCTATCGTTCATCCGAACAAAGACTCGACGGTTTTACGCAGACTTTTTTATGGCTGGGTTATTTGTGGAAAGCCTATCGCGAAGGCAAAGGATTATCGCTCAGCCAATTATCTCGGCTCACCGCCAAGATCTACGAATCAGACCCCAAACAACTGATCGATACGTTAAAACAAAAACAGCTCATTCATTTGTCCGATAATAATGAATACCGTTTATCACAAGACTTCTCAACTTTTACATTGGCCGAGCTCTATCACGCGTTACCTTGGAAATTACCCAAAGCAAAATCATCTGAAATTTATAGCGGAAAAATTTATGAACTACTCAGCGAAGCCAATAAATCAATCGATAAATCGTTACATCTACCACTCGGACTCATTTATGAAAAGTATTTCGACGAACACCATACAACTCCACATGAATCATCATTCTATCAACTAGTAAAATCGGTATTTAAAAAGCGACGGTATTCGTAAATAAATCAATTAACCTGTTTTATTTTTTTCATATCCATATACGCAGTGATTTATAACGCATCACCTTTTTCCCGGTTAGGTTTTATTATGAGTCAACTCGGAAAAATGAGAAAAAAAATTTCTTAATATTTCGTTAATATTCATCGGCTACAATACACCTGATGTTAGAAAAAAATAAGGCACATAAAATATGCAAGAAAATCTTTCACCTCAAGCGGAACAACAAAGCCAAACCCCTGTTCTGTTCGAATTATTCGCTAGGGGCTTTCTTAAAACATTGCATTTATCATCAAAAACGCCCTTATACGCTAATGCTTATAAACTCATTGAGATTTTGACATTCAAGCCTGCAAATTTCGATGAAACACCCGATAATCAGCAGCGAAGAATCGAAGAATACATCGGCAAGGGAACAGACAGCATAATTCAATACTACGAAGAACAGATAACATCACTGGTACAAAAAGGCGATCCTCAAGAACTTCGTGATGACCAAGGGTTTTCTTATTTGGATCTTCGCATTCAAATTGAACGACTCAAACAGGCTCGAAATGTATTAAAATTTTTACATGAGGAAGGAGTCATCAGGGTTCAACAAGATAATTTAAGCGAATGCCATATATTAGCGCAGACAGGATTATCACCGAAACAGCAGGAGGATATGTTGCGTATGCTGCCTGGAACGCAACCCACATTACTAGAAAACCTAGAGCCAATTATACGCCCCCTATTTGTTTCTGCTCGGCTTAAAAAAGCACGCTGTAACGGCTTTGCATTACTCGCCTATGCGAAATTGCGAGAACTCGGCATCAAAGAAGACTCTGTTTTTTTTGCGGGTATTTTTTTGAATGTTGAATTATCTCTTAGACTCTCAGGAAAACGGCAACTCAATATCCTTGAAAATCTATTAGTGATTGGCAATATACCCTGTCAAGGAACTCAATCATTCGATTCTTATTGTGCCACTCTAAAATGGAATCCACAGAGCTTATTCAATAAAAATGCTGTGGCATTCGATCGCAATGCCATCGTCTTCGATCCCTTTGATGGCAGAATTGAATCATTACAAAGTTATCGGATAAATTTATATCCCATTGCGGCGAGGTGTTCAGCGACAGAAACAATAAATCCCACGGAGAAAAGAGCGCCGACCTTAAGAGAAGTGCTTGGAGATACCCCAGACGCCCCTGAAACGATCGTCGCTTTATTACCAAGACCAGAAAATAAAGCATTATCATCTCTGACGTTTTCCTCCGATTTACTCCGTTTTCTATTTATATCAAGAACACCCGTAACACTAACGCGGGTTGAACAAAAAGGGCCTACAGCACCGCCAACTCCGAGGAGATATTAATCATCTGATTTCTACTATCATAATTTTGATTGATTACAAAATTATTAAAACACGAATGTTGTTATATTTCATGAAAATCTCAACCTGTCTTTTCCTGTAGAAAAGGAATCACTTGATCGATGTTCACCATCATCACCCCTGCACTCTTTCGCGATTTATATTCGACCTGCTCTAATCCCAATCGCGGACTTAATACCAATCGATGTGGAATACCGATCAAATCCATATCGGCAAATTTAACGCCGGGCCGCTCAGCGCGATCATCCAGCAAAACCTCATAGCCTGCTTGCATCAGTTGCTCGTAGAGCTTTTCAGCCATCGCTTGAATCTTTTGAGAGGTTTCATCTTGAATATCTTTGATAAGTGGGATAATCGCAATATGAAATGGCGCCATCGCATCCGGCCAAACAATGCCTTTGTCATCATGCGATTGCTCGATTACGGCGGCAACCGTTCGCGACACACCAATCCCATAACAACCCATCATCAATGTTGAGGCTTCACCTTTTTCATTTAATACGGTTGCATTCATCGTGGTCGAATAACGCGTGCCTAATTGAAACACTTGCCCGACTTCAATACCACGCGCAAAGCGAATTCTCCCTTTACCATCCGGTGATGGATCCCCTTCTTCGACGTTACGAATATCAATAACTGTACCCAATACCACATCACGCTCCCAATTCACATCACGATAATGGTGGTCTGTTTGATTCGCACCACACACAAAATCGGATAGCACACTGGCGCTGCGATCGATAATAACGGGCATGTTTAAATCAATGGGGCCAATTGATCCGACAGGACACCCCACTGTTTTCAAAACATCGGCTTCTGAAGCGAACACTAATGGAGACGCTACTGCATCTAATTGTGCAACTTTAATTTCATTGAGTTGATGATCGCCTCGCAGCACTAAGGCGACAAAGGGTTGCTCTCGACCTTTAACGATTAAGGTTTTCACGGTTTGTTTGGGATCGATCTTTAAAAGATTGCAAACTTCTTCAATCGTATGAGCAGTGCCGGTATGAACCAATTCCATTTTTTTTGCAGCGGGTTGTCGCACAATCGATGGCATCACAGCTTCTGCTGTTTCCACATTCGCCGCATAATCGCTCACATCGCTATAAGCCAACAATGATTCTCCCGATTCGGCGAGCCCATGAAACTCATGCGTGATTTTTCCGCCAATAGTCCCAGAATCAGCTAACACCGCTCGACAATTTAATCCGAGTCGCCTAAAAATGCGTGCGTACGTTTCGTACATAATGTCATAAGTTTCTTTTAAAGAGGCTTCATCTTCATGAAACGAATACGCATCTTTCATCAAAAATTCTCGCGCACGCATCACGCCAAATCGTGGACGAATTTCATCGCGAAATTTCGTTTGAATTTGATACAAGATAAGAGGTAATTGTTTATAACTGCGCAATTCCCGTCGGGCTAAATCCGTTACCACCTCTTCATGCGTCGGGCCATAGCAAAATTCATGATGATGTCGATCCATGATTCTTAATAATTCAGCACCATACTGAGCCCATCGCCCACTTTCGTGCCACAACTCGGCTGGCTGAATCGAAGGCATCAAAATTTCTTGCGCGCCAATACGATCCATTTCCTCTCTCACGACTTTTTCAACTTTTTTTAATACGCGTAGCCCTAAAGGCAGCCATGTATAAATACCGGCTGCTAATTTGCGAATCATACCCGCTCGTATCATCAGCTGATGACTGATTAATTCCGCATCGGCAGGCACTTCTTTGACTGTACTTAATAAAAAATGATTTGTTTTCATATGCTTTTCTCTTAAATTTAAGGTTGGATTCAGAAAAATGGATTAAGAGAAAAAACATCAATGAAAATCGCCGTCGCGTTAGCGACTCATTCCCTCAATCCTCAATCCTCAATCCTCAATCCTCAATCCTTTTTTCTTCGAAGCAATTCATCTCATCACCTCATTCCTAAAATAAACTTTACCTAGACAACCCTTTTCACTTCAGCGCCTAATTGTCTTAGGTTTTCTTCAAGATGCGCATAACCTCGATCAATATGATAAATGCGATCAACGATCGTTTCACCCGATGCAACGAGTCCTGCCAACACCAAACTGGCGGAAGCACGTAAGTCCGTCGCCATAACAGGTGCTCCTTCTAATTCATTAACTCCTTTACACACAATAGAAGCATTGTTTTCAATTGTTATGTCAGCGCCCATGCGTTGCAATTCCTGCACATGCATCAAACGATTTTCAAAAATGGTTTCAACCACTCGCGCAGTTCCTTCAGCAATCGCATTCAATGCGACAAATTGCGCTTGCATATCCGTTGGAAATCCAGGATAGGGTGCCGTAATAATATCAACCGCTTTGGGTCTTCGCCCTTGCATATCAAGTTCGATCCAATCTTTACCGATCTTAATATGTGCGCCCGCTTGTTCGAATTTTTCAAGCGTTGATGTCATAAGATCTGCACGCATATCCTTTATCTTAATACACCCTCGCGTAATCGCGGCGGCAGCCAAATAAGTCCCCGCCTCAATGCGATCAGGTAAAATCCGATAGGGCGCTCCTTTTAATTGCCTAACACCACGAATGATAATCGTATCCGTGCCAACACCTTCTATATCCGCACCCCAGGCCATTAAAGCGTGCGCCAAATCAACTACCTCGGGCTCTTGCGCTGCATTACGAAGAATCGTTGTCCCTTTCGCTAAAGTTGCGGCCATCATTAAATTTTCAGTACCCGTAACAGTCACGGTTCGAAAATGAATATCAGCGCCTTTTAATCCCTCTTTCGCCACTGCGTCAATATAACCATGTTCGATATCAATTTGAGCACCCATGGCGCGCAACCCTTCAATATGCAAATCAACGGGTCGCGATCCAATGGCGCAGCCACCCGGCAAAGACACTTTGGCTTGACCATGTCGCGCCAATAAAGGTCCTAAAACAACAATCGAGGCGCGCATCGTTTTGACTAATTCATAGGGTGCTGTAAAAGAATGAATGGGTCGCGCATCAATTTCCACGCAAGATGGATCAACAATCGTTAATTGAACGCCCATGAGCCCGAGTAGCTTCATCATGGTCGTTATATCGTGCAAATCAGGCACATTCATTAATGTCACAGAAGAATCAATCAATAAGCTGGCAGCGACAATTGGCAATGCCGCATTTTTAGCCCCCGAAATACTCACCTCTCCACGCAATGCTTTACCACCTTTAATCCATAATTTATTCATAATTAGCTCATGTTATCCCAGCAATTAATAAAAGTGATGTAACTATTCAGCGCTTTCCAGGGAACGCTCATATTTTGGCACTTTTTGACAAAACACCATCCAAAATCTGAACGTTCTTGTATCATCACGACCACGGTGAATAGTTACAAAGCGATTATCATATCGAAAGATCTCGATATTAGCTATCAGGAATTTTTCATTGTCCCAGAGATTTAAAACGTGAATTCGAGTTAAGTCAGATAAGCCATTTTAAAATTTCATCCCGTTTTGGTATGCTCCCTGATGATTTGACTTGACCATCAATCGCAATAGCAGGAACAGATAATATACCCAATTTTGCCATCTCAGCAAAATTATCGCTATACTGAACTTCAGCAGTAACATTGTTTTCCTTGATAAGATTTTCTACCAATTTTTTCAGTTTATGACAGGCCGCACAACCGGATCCATAAACAGTTATTTTTTTCATCAACAACTTCTCCTTCTTTTAATTAAAACTCTATCAATACAACGTGGCGTTCACCATTCATCGTAATCGTGATGATACAAGAACGTTCAGATTTTGGATGGACATTCCTCTGAGCACATTGAATAATTACGATGTGACGGGTATAACCCAGTTAAACAAGTAACCCACCAAAATAATGCCGAACGTCACAATCACTAAAAACATATAAATCAATTTAGGCTTTAATACTTTTCTTAAAATAACCATTTCTGGAAAGGATAAAGCAATCACTGACATCATGAAGGCCAGCACTGTGCCAATAGCGGCGCCTTTTCCAATCAACGCTTCGACAATCGGCATAATCCCGGCCGCATTCGAATACAAAGGAACACCTAATAACACCGCTAAGGGTACGGCCCACCAAGCATGCACTCCCATCACAAGCCGCATAAAACTTTCTGGCACATAACCATGAATAATCGCACCAATGGTTATCCCAATTAAAACATAAATCCAAATACGTCGAAAAATATCCGTAACAGAATGGTAAGCAAATAAAATACGATCATGCCAGCTTATTTTTATTGCCGCTTGTTGTGTTGAATCTGAATGAAGTTTCTTGACCCAGTCCTCGATATAATTTTCTGGATGTAACTTGCCGATAATAAAACCAGCGACCATTGCAATACTCAATCCCGTGACAAGATAAATCGCCGCTATTTTCCAACCTAACAAACCATACAGTAATATGAGCGCTATTTCATTCACCATTGGCGCTGAAATTAAAAATGAAAAAGTAACCCCCAGCGGAACACCCGCCGACACAAAGCCAATAAATAAGGGGACGGCTGAACAAGAACAAAAAGGCGTTACAATACCCAATAACGCGGCCAATACATGCCCCATCACCGCGCTTTTTCCAGCCAGGAGTCGTCTTGTTTTTTCAACGGATAAAAAAGAACGCAAAAGACCAACTAAATAAACAATCAACCCCAATAACATAAATACTTTAGGTGTATCATAAAAAAAGAATTCAGCCGTTGCCCCGAACCGAGAAGGCGATTTTATCGACAACAGCGTGTAGGTTATAAAAACAGAAAGTCCTTGAAGATGGGAATACAAAATCCACCATCCAATAAATAAACACAAATGAAGCCCTAAATATTTGATTAAGGAAGTCGTTTGAGTTGTGTTCATGTTATCCCTCACATTATTTAGATTCGCCAGTCAACAGTGTCGATTTTTTACTCATCAATTATACCTATTCTGCACGTCTCTGGGAATGTTCGCGTATCATCACGACAGGGCGCCCTCATTAAGATTTTTCAAAAATTTGCTTTTTGTCACCTGCAGAGGTTTTATTACTTGAAACTCGTTCCATCAGTAAATAAAAAATCGGCGTCACATACAACGTGAGCAATTGTGAAAAGAACAATCCGCCCACTACTGCAATGCCGAGTGATCGGCGCGATTCTCCACCCGCCCCTAATCCCAACGCAATAGGTAATGCGGCTAAAAGCGCTGAAACCGTCGTCATCATAATGGGACGAAAGCGAATCATACACGCTTCTATAATCGCTTCTTTTGCCGATAACCCTTGGCGCTTCGCCTCAAGCGCAAAATCGATCATCATAATGCCATTTTTTTTAACAAGTCCCACCAACATCACCAATCCAATAAAACTAAAAATATCGAGCTCCTGATGAAAAAGCGGTAAAGCAACTAACGCACCAAAAAGTGCAAAAGGCAACGCCGTTAAAATCGTAATCGGATGAATAAAATGTTCATAAAGAATTGCTAGCACCATATAAATAATGAGAATGGTAAATAACAACAAAATCGGCAAACTATGCAAAGAATCTTGAAACGTCTGCGCGGATCCGACAAATGATCCCGTAATAGTTTCGGGTAAAAGGCGATGCGCCATTTGATCAATGTGACTTGTCACCGCGCCTAATGAAACCCCTGGTTTTAAATCAAACGAAATAGTTACTGCGGGCAGCTGTCCATAATGACTGACCGACAAAGGACCGGCCGATTCTTGCATCTCAACCACGGCTGCTAAAGGCACCATGCTCCCTGTTGATGATCGCAAATAAAGCGTATTAAGATCCGTCATGTTTTTCTGATACTGTGGATCGATATCCACGATCACTTGATATTCATCCGTCGACGTCATAATCGTACTGATTTGACCTTCACCATACGCATGATATAAAACTGTTTCAATCGCGGCCGGTGAAATACCTAAAGCCGCGGCACGATCCCGTAAAATATGCAGCTGAATTTCCGGATTACTCAATTGAAGATTGGTATTGACCTCCTGTACTCCTGGCATCTTCATCATCGCTTGCTGAAGCTTTTGTGAGGCTTGTGATAACACCCCCCAATCCGTTCCTTGTAAAACGTATTGATAATTACTATTCGTCACCATTCCCCCAATACGAATCGCCGGTGGATTTTGTAAAAAGACTTGTATTCCCGCCACTTGGGTTAGCGCGATACGTAATGATTGAATCACCTCATCTGCCGTCTCAGCTCGTTTTGACGAAGGCTTTAGACGAATAATAAAACGCCCCGAATTACCACTCGCTGCCCCTCCTGACCCTTGTCCAATACTCGAAACAATCGCATCAACATTCGGATTATGCGCAATCACGGCGGTTGCCACTTGTTGACGCGCCACAAAATCGGGAAAAGCAATCCCTTCTGGCGCCTGTACCGTACCCATAATCATTCCAACATCCTCCGAAGGGATAAATCCTTTGGGTACCACAAAAAATAATCCGATTGTCACAAACAGGGTGATCAGCGCCGCCATCAAAATCAGGCGAATATGATCAATAGACCAGCGCAAACTATGCCCATAGAAAAGCCGCGCACGCTCAAACAGCCGTTCAAAAACATGTTTTTGTTGAGCGTGATTTTTCACGGCAGGCAATAATCGACTACAGAGCATCGGCGTTAAAGTCAAAGCGGTCAAGCCTGAAATTAAAATCGCCGTGCCCACCACAATGGCAAATTCATGAAAGACACGGCCGATCAATCCGCCCATAAAAAGAATGGGGATAAAAACGGCCACCAAAGATAACGTCATCGAAATAACGGTAAATCCCACTTCCTTTGATCCTTGCAATGCAGCCGATAATCGATCCATCCCGGCTTCAAAATGACGCATGATGTTTTCCAGCACCACTACGGCATCATCGATAATAAAACCAACCGCCAATACCAACCCCATCAGTGAAAGATTATCTAAACTGCAATCCAATAAATACATCACGCCAAATGTAGCCACAATAGAAACGGGCAATGCCAACACCGTAATGAACGTGGATGAAAGACTATTCAAAAATAAAAAAATAATACCCACCACCAATACAGCGGCAAAAAATAATGTCCATTGGACATCTCTCACGGAAGAGGCAATAAATTGGGAACGATCATAAACCACTTGTAGATGCGCCCCACCCGGTAACGACTTGGTTAAGGTCGGCAACACTTTGAAAATATTTTTAACCACAGCGACCGTATTCGCATCCGGTTGACGTTGAATCGCCAACACAATCGCTTGGTGTCCATTATACCAAGTGGCCGATTTATCATTCGCCACACTATCGGCCGCATAGCCAATATCTTTTAATCGCACAAATGCATTGTTACTCGACGCAATGACCGCCTCATTATAAGCAGCGGCATTGCTCAACTGACCATCTACTTTGAGCAAGTGATAATAAGCATCCGTTTGCAAAGTACCTGCCGGTTGGTTGGTATTAATGCCTTGAATGGCATCCACCACATTATCGATGCCTAATCCGCGCGCTGCCAATGCGGCAGGATTTAAATGAATACGTACCGCGTACTGCTGCGCACCAAACACATTGACTTCTGCCACCCCATTAACCATGGATAATCGTTCTGCCATTTGCGTTTCAGCATATTCATCTAACACGGTCAGTGGTAGGTGATCCGCAGTTAAAGCTAAAAAAAGAATGGGCGATGCAGCCGGATTGACTTTACGGAAAGTGGGCGGGTTAGGCATTTGTGACGGCAAACGACGAGTCGCTTGTGATATCGCCGCCTCGACATCTTGTGCGGCTGCATCAATATCGCGCGATAACGTAAATTGCAATGTAATTTGCGTTTGTCCTTCAGAGCTCACTGAGCTCATAGAATCAATACCAGCAACCGTACTTAATTGTTTTTCTAATGGGGTTGCCACTGTGCTTGCCATCGTTTCAGGAGCGGCGCCAGGCAAACTGCCCGTCACTACAATGGTAGGAAAATCAACGTTCGGTAATTCGCTCACCGGCAATAAACGATAAGCAACCCAACCAAAAATAACAAGTCCAATCATCAAAACCGTCGTGGCAACAGGACGGCGAATAAAAGGGGCTGATAAATTCATGAGGATAAACGTCCATTCGAATTCGGTGATGAGGTGTCAACTTGGACAGTCGCTCCATCACTTAAATCGGGCGATATCGTCGTAATCACCGATTCATTCGCTGCCAGTCCTTTTTGCACAACAACCAAATTACCGACGCGTCGGTTGATGATAATGCGTTGCACAACCGCTTTTCCTTGTTCAAGACAGTAAACAAAGCTGCCTTGTTGATCAAACTGAACAGCCGTTGCAGGCACAACCATGGCATTCGGCTCGACACTTAAAATCAATTTCACTTGGACCATTAACCCCGGCCATAAATATCCACGGGCATTATCTAATTCTGCTTTAAACAAAACCGTTCCCGTTTGCGCGTTCACCGTATTATCAATAAATACCAATCGCCCTGTTCCCAAGGGGCGAATACCACCTTCCAAAAAAACAGACACATTCAATGATCCTTGTTTTTGGTAAGTCAAAATAGAGGGCAAATCGCGTTCTGGCAAATTAAAATCCACCCATACTGGATCTAATTGGTTGATGGTGACTAAAGGGACGGCACTATTGGCAGTCACCACATCTCCGACTTTAACTGTTACATTACCTGTTTTTCCCGTCAATGGAGAACGAATTTGCGTATAGGATAATTGAATTTGCGCTTGATTACGCGCTGCATTATCCGCATTTACTTGCGCTTGCTGCTCTTTTACTGCGGCCTTTGCTTGATCATATTGCTGGCGCGTCACATAACCTAATTTGACGAGCGCTGCAAATCGATCCAAATCTTCTTGTGTCGAAATCAATGCGGCTTGATCATGCTGAGATGTTGCTTGAGCTTTTTGAACATCAGCGATTAATGTGGCCGGATCGATTTCAAATAACAATTGATTTGCCTGAACGATTTGCCCTGCTTCGAAATCAATTTTTTTAATCACACCTGTCACTTGTGGTACCACGGCTACGGATCGCATCGGCTCAACAGAACCCAAAGTAGTTAATTCAATCGGCATGGGTCTGAAGAGAACTGGCGCAACTTTCACTGTCGTCGCAGAGATAATATGTCCTCGGCTTTTAGCGCCCCCTACTATTCGAAACACAATAATCCCTATCACACAGACAATGAGCAGCGCAATAATTACTCGTCGGCGGAACAGAATTCGCGGAGAATTTATCCAAAAAAAACGCATACATCCCCTTCTTGAATGACGCTTGATTAAACGCGCTTTTCAGCGCGAGAATTGCTAGTTGTTTTTCTAGGTACGCAATGGTTTGCCAGTAAAACATGTAGCGTATTACGAACCAGTGGTAATTTTGGGGTAAATAAAAAGCCAGGATCACGATTAATCATTAATGACATATAAATATTGCTTTTCGGAAACCACATGACTATGGCTTTATAACCTTGCGTACTACCATTATGCCACCATGTTGTACCCATTTCTGACGATCCAGTTGCTGATTGACTAATACCCAGACCATAGCGCGTCTCAGTTTCCTGAGCGTTTAAGTGTGATGCCGATCTACCCGCAATACAACCGTGTTCTTTAGAGGTATGCTCATATACCAATGACATCATTTGAGCAAGTTGTTGCTCGGGTAAAATCCGATTTTGAAATAGACTCTTCCACCAGGCTATCAAGTCTTCGGTGGTAGATACGAACGCACCGGCCGTGTAAGCCCACGACATGTTGTTAGTCGTCACATCCATATCATCCATATCATAACCATGCGCCATACGTGCTACTTCTGCCGGAGAATATAGGCTAGGTAAATAAAAAGTATTGGGTAAATGCAGCATTTGATTTTCACGTAAATAATAATGGATTACATTACTGGCAGATTGATGAGTGATTGCCTCGATAATCATTCCTGCTAATACGTAATTGGTATTGGAATATTTCCACCCTTTCCCAGGAGAAAAATAAGCCGGATAGAGGCTAGCCATGTAAACCATTTCCGCAGGAGTAATTTGTGCTTTTGGGTTATCTCCGCGTATCAGTTTGAATTTTGCTGTTTTTGTATAATCAAAAATACCGCTCGTGTGATTAAGCAATTCACGAATTGTCACTCTGCTCCATTTTGGATATTGAGGCAAATATTGCGTGATAGAATCATCTAGATGAATTTTTCCTTGAGCAGCGAGCTGCAACATGATCATTGAAGTAAAAGATTTACTAATACTGCCCGCCTGAAATAAGGTATTACTCGTAATTGTTTGTGAGCCGCCAAGCATTGTTGTACCACTCACAAAAGTAATGGGCTTACACCCAGGTAAGGCAATACTTAACGCTGACGCTGGAATGCGTAACCGCGCCCGCCAATGGTTTAACAAACTTTGAATTTGCTGAGCCTGAGTAGGTGTCATATCAGCCAATGCAGGCACAGTAACTAGCAAAAAAAACAAAGTGATAACTACGCCGGAAAAAAGCATCTTAAAACAACCATTTTTTTTTAACATATCTAACCTTTAGAAATGATGTAACTTTACAGTAGTATCCCGCACAATATTCATTATGATTGCCGAGTTTATCACTGCTTTCAATTATCACAACCACAAAAAAATTTAATAGCAAAATTTACTAAAATACGCTAAAATTTGTCTGTTTTGAAATCAAAGTAGATAATTGTGTGCAATCTGTTTTTATCACCGTTATCTACAATTAATTGAAGAGGATTTATTGGCATGGCTCGTTTAACTGTTGAAGATTGTTTACCGCAAGTTGAAAATCGATTTGATCTCGTTTTAAAAGCAGCAAAACGCGCGCGCGATTTAGAACGCGGCACTACAGCCCAAGTCTCTTGGGATAATGATAAACCTACCGTCGTGGCTTTACGCGAAATTGCAGCGGGCGTGCTGAATACGAAAGCGCTCGATTATACGACCCAACCAGAAGATATAACCACTGAAGCAAAAGCCGAAGATGAAGTTGATGCTTTTATTGCAGAAGAAATGCAATCCATCGATGAAGTCGCAGAAATCGTTCAACCGGAAATCGAAATTGAGGCGTAACTATTAACCACGATCGTGATGACACAAGAACGTTCGATTTCGGATGATTTTTGATAAAAAATAGATAAAAAAATCAAATTATGAGCGTTCTTTAGAAAACGTTGAATAGTTACATCGAAGCATAATTTCTCGTGTTGAATAATTACACACAACTAACAGATGATTCTTCTTTAATTGTCAGGTATATTTTGATAGTGATTCTATCTTTGGGGAAATTATCTTGTCGCCATTCAACCGTTTAGAAACGGAATTAAAAAAATATTTACCGAACGATAAAATCGAAGAGATTCACGCAGCTTACTTACTCGCTGAAAATGCACATAAAGATCAACAGCGCTCATCCGGCGAATCCTACATTACACATCCCATCGAAGTCGCCACCATTTTGGCCAAAATGCACTTAGATGCAGCCAGCATTATTGCCGCCCTGTTACACGACGTACTCGAAGATACCGATATCCCAAAAGCCGCCATCGAAAAACAGTTCGGCCATGAAATTGTCGAATTAGTCGACGGCGTGACTAAACTCACCAAAATTAAATTTGAATCTCATGTAGAAGCGCAAGCAGAAAATTTTCGCAAAATGATGATTGCCATGGTTCAAGATATTCGCGTGATTATTTTGAAATTAGCCGATCGTTTACATAATGTCAGCACATTGCATTATCTCAAACCGGCAAAACGCCGCCGCATCGCGAAAGAAACCCTAGAAATTTATGCGCCCATCGCTCATCGCCTAGGTATGCACGCCCTGCGTATTCAATTCGAAGAATATTCCTTTCAAGGATTATACCCTTGGCGTTACGCCGTGATCAAACAGGCTGCCTCCAAAGCCTTGGGCAGTCGCATTGAAGTTTTAAAAGTCATTGAGTCATCATTGTCTAGCGTGTTGCAAAAAAGCCATTTGTCTTCTTATCAATTAAACAGTCGTGAAAAGCGTTTTTACAGTATTTATGCCAAAATGAAAAAAAAACACCTGAAATTTAATGAAATCATGGATGTCTATGGGTTTAGACTCATTGTTGACACAATTGATGATTGCTATCGCGCACTCGGTGTTGTGCATAATTTATATAAGCCATTTCCGCGACGATTTAAAGATTACATTGCGATTCCCAAAGCCAATGGTTATCAATCTCTACATACCGTTTTATTTGGCCCTTATGGCGTTCCCATTGAAGTCCAAATCCGAACACAGGAGATGGACCATTTGGCCGAAAGCGGCATTGCGGCACACTGGCTGTATAAAACGGAAGAAACAGAAACCTCTTCTTCTCATTTACGCATGCGAGAATGGATGAAAAGCCTTTTAGATATTCAGCAAAACGCAGGAAATCCGATCGAATTTATCGAAAATGTGAAAGTCGATTTATTTCCAGATGCCGTTTACGTGTTCACACCGAAAGGCGATATTTTAGAACTGCCAAACGGGGCCACAATCATCGATCTCGCCTATGCCATTCACTCGGATATTGGCAATAGCTGTGCCGCGGCCAAAGTTGATCATCGCATCACCCCATTGAGTTCACGATTACGCACCGGGCAGACCGTTGAGATTATGACGGATGTGAATGCTCGTCCAAGCCCTGCATGGCTCGATTTTGTCACGACGGGTAAAGCTCGCACCCATATACGTAATTATTTAAAAGCACAGCAACAAGGAGAAGTGGCACAATTCGGAAAAAGATTATTGGACAATGCCCTCGAACATATTCATCTTTCACTCGACCAAATTCCTCAAAAAAATATCGACGCCGTACTGCAAACCACTCACCTTAATTCTTTAGATGAGCTCTATGAACAAATCGGGCTAAGCAATCAAATTGCTCCTTTGCTCGCAAAACGACTCGCCGAAGGAGCTAACGTTATCAAACCCTCTCAAAGCACAACTACCCCATTGATCATCAAAGGAACCGAAGGGATGGCGGTGAATTTTGCGAAATGTTGTCACCCCATTCCAGGCGATCCGATCGAAGGTGTATTAATTGCCGGCCAGGGATTAGAAGTCCATCATGCTAACTGCCGAAACCTCATCGAATTAAGACGGCAACCGGATAAATGCATTCCCTTGCGTTGGGAAGAAAATATTCAGGGTGAATTTGAAATCGATTTGCACATAGAAGTGCTCGATATGCGCGGTGTTTGCGCAAAGTTGGCTTTAGCAATCGCACAAGCTGATGGCAATATTGATAGCCTGAACATCATAGAACGAAGTGGAAAATATTCGCTCGTCAGTGTGATACTTACTGTACACAGCAGCGATCACTTAAATCGCATCATGGATGCGGTGCGAAAATGCAAACATGTCATGCACGTCGAACGATATTATAATACCGCCAAACAATTGTAGCTCTACCAACCCCCAACAATTCGGCATAATCGCTTCAACTTCCTCATGACATAAGGTTGATTGAAAAATTTTGTCATAAAGCGACCGCTAGACAAATACAATCCTGCACAAACAGTCCTCACCCACCGCGCTTTCAATGCACGTTGATATTTCGCAATAAATTGTTTGCGACTATCATCAAACATTTGATCACGCTTCCCACCACTTTTATGCGTCAAATGAAAATCAATCACATAACATCGATAACCGCGAATTTGCGCAAGCAAACATAAATCTGTCCCGTAAAAATGAAAGCCGGATAAATCACACGAAACACCCAGGTTGGCCGAACGTTTAAGTAAAATAAAATTTTCATCAACACTGGAAACCAACACGGGGAAAGACCCGATGCTTTGGTTTTCGCCATGGGGATCCGTAATGCGCACATAACGTTTCGCCAAATTTCGATACCCACCGGCATTACCCAAAACAGCCCACCTTTCATCTTGAACATCCATCGCACGAATGCGATCTTCTAACACCGTACGATTGTCGCAATTCAATAAAATATCTTGATGACAAAAAATAACATATTTTCCACGCGCGTGATTTAGAAACTGACGAATCGCTTGATAAGCATCATATTGATTACGCCTAACATTATTCACATAAATGTATTCACAATCATCTCCTGAAAATCCAGCGCGCTCAAAAGAAGCGAGCATCTCGCTGTATTCGCTTTGGTTAGACACTAATGTACAAATCGAATAGCAAATCTGACTTTCCTGGATGGAATCAATTTCGATGCCTCTATTCATGAAATCCTCTTTCTAATGCTGCAACTATTCAGTGCTTTTTAAGGAACATCCCTATGTTGGGGATTTTTGACGAAAAATCATCTAAAATATGAACGTTTTTGTATCATCACGGTCTCGGCGAATAATTACTTAATGCTTTACAAATCGCTTGAAAAACAGATTCAACGGAAATTTTTGCTATATCCGCATTAAAAAAAACATGCCGTTTTTTATTGCGCGGAAATGGCCCTGTTAACACAGGATCACTGCCGCCAAATAATCCAATCACCGGTAGCTGATCATTCGCACAAGCAACATGCAAAGCGCCGGTATCATTGGATAAAAATAATTGTAGACGCGACATCAAAGCGGCTAAATCTAAAATCGAAGTTTGATTAATTAAGTTAATCGTGTCGGGGATTTTTTTGCAAAACAGCTTTCCTAATGCCTCTTCCGCCTTTGAACCTGTTAACACAATCCGAATCGAAGGATAACGATATTTTAGTTGCTTCGACAATTCAAGAAAGGATTGTATCGGCCAGGCTTTTTTATGCTGATACGGATTCCATAATCGCGTACGTTTTTTGGCCAACCCGTGACACCCCATATGATACCCAATGAAAAAATTTCCATGACTATTCAATAATTGTTGAATATGTTCGTGATGCTCTGTTTGCGGAAAAAGATCATAATGAGGATTAAAATTAGCGAGCGATTCATCCAGTTGTTCCGCATAAAAACTCAATAAATATTCGGTAACATGCAATCCTTCTTTCTGTCGTTCAGGATAGGAAATCCATTTATCTTGAAATAAAATTTCATAAGGGTTCTGGCGGGTTTCTTTATGAATTGCGAAACCCAAATCATAACGATCCGCCATGGCGGTCACTTGTTCGAGACTGGGTTGAACGAATAATTCTCGAATATAGGGATTGTATTTTAGCGCTTCGGCAGCCAAAGGCGTTTGCGCAATCACATCGATTTGCAAATTCGGTCTTACAGTTTTTAAAAAACGAAATAAAGGCGTACAAAATAACGTATCGCCCAACCGCATGGGAGAAATGGTGATAACGTTTTGCGCGTGTTGTAAGCTGATAGTCATAAATTGATTTTGTGTTGTTTCGAATGGGTAAATAGCCACTCGATTTCTTTTAAATACTCGTGTACTACCCTTTCATTTCTATTCGGCTAGTTAACAATCGACTCGCATTCACCACGACCGTGATCGATGATAATGCCATCGCTGCACTGGCCATTATAGGATTTAATAACACGCCCAGCCAGGGAAATAAAATACCGGCAGCAATGGGAATGCAAATAATGTTATAAACAAATGCGCCCCATAAATTTTGTTTGATATTTTTCATCGTGGCTTTAGATATCGTCATTAATTGCGTAATGCCATAAAGTGAGCGGCCCAATAAAGTCACATCGGCTGACTCAATAGCAATATCGGTTCCTGCACCGATCGCAAAACCGATATCCGCTTGCGTTAAAGCGGGCGCATCATTAATGCCATCGCCCACCATGCCCACTACTTCACCTTGCTGTTGCAATTGTTTGATGCGATCCGCTTTATGCTGAGGTAAAACATTCGCCATCACTTCATCAATCCCAACTTGAAAGGCAATCGCTTTTGCCGTGGCTTCCTGATCACCCGTCAACATCAATACGCGCAAACCATTAGCACGCAACTTCTGAATGGTTAGTAAAGCCTCTTCCTGAACCGCATCGGCAATCGTCATAAACCCAGCTACAACTTGATCAATCACAACAAAAATAAGGGTATGCGCTAATTTTGTATAGGTATCAATACGATGCGATAATTCGCCTAAATCAAGCTGTAAAGATTGCATCCACTTTAAATTACCTATTTTTACCGAATGGTTATCCACTATCCCTTCCACCCCTAGCCCTGGCAATGCATCAAATTGATCGACCGGCAATATCGATAATTTTCGATCACGCGCTGATTGAACAACAGCTAAAGCTAAAGGATGCTCTGATAATGTCTCAATACTGGCGGCATATTGTAAAATTTGCTGAACAGAAAAATGATTCGCTGTTAAAACAGTTTGGACTTCTGGCTGACCCTTCGTTAGTGTCCCCGTCTTGTCGAATACCAAGATTGTTAGTTTTGCTGATTGCTGCAACGCTTCTCCATGGCGAATTAAAATCCCTCGTTCAGCCGCTTTCCCAATCCCAATAATTAAAGAAATCGGTGTCGCTAACCCAACAGCGCAAGGACAGGCAATCAACAAAATACTTAAGCTAGTTACTAACATATAAGCCACTTTGGGCTCAGGTCCTACAAAATACCAAATAAACGCGGTAGTAATAGCCAACAAAATAATCACCGGCACAAAAATCGCAGCAATGCGATCAGCGAGCCGACCAATCGCCGGTTTCGTCGCTTGCGCTCGCTCAACATAGGCAATAATTTGCCCTAGCACACTGTCTTTGCCGATTTTCGTTACACGGTATAAAAAGCTGCCCGTTTTATTGATCGTTGTGCCAATCACCGCATCGCCCACTTGTTTTTTGACTGGCATCGACTCGCCCGAAATCATCGATTCATCAACAGTCGAATGTCCTTCAATCATCATACCGTCTACAGGGATTTTTTCGCCCGGTTTGACGCGAACCACATCACCCAACACCACAGATTCAATGGCAATAAATTGTTCTTGTTGATCACGAATTACCCGCGCCGTTTTGGATTGCAATCCAATGAGGCGACGAATCGATTCATTCGATTTCCCTTTCGCACGCATTTCTAATGCAGCACCAAAGTTGATAAAGGCTAAAATAAATAATGCTGTCTCTAAATACATATGTCGAGCAAGCGTTGGAATCATCATCGGAATGGCAATCACAACCATCGAATAAAACCAAGCGGTTAATGTTCCGATTGCGATTAAACTATCCATCGTCGTTTTAAAATAGCGTAACTGTTTTAAAAATGCTTGATAGATATGGCCGCCTGCATAAAACATGATAATCAATGTTAAAAATCCGATTCCCATCCAACTCATTTGAGACGCCCAGTGTGTGGATAAAGGGAGAAAGTGGAACCACTCAATCACCATCAAAACCGCACCTAAACAAGCCGCTATCACGGACTTTAATAGCAGCTCAAAAAAATCTCGTCGTTCTTGTTTGGCCATTTTTTCTAGGTCGCCTTCTTCACGAATTAAGGCGGCTTGATACCCAACCGACTGAACTGCTTGAATGATTTCTTCAGAAGATAAAGCGCTCGAAATGGACAAATGCTGGTTCGCAAAATTGATTGAAATTTCTTGGGTACGTGGTAATTGGCGTAAGCGATTCGTAATCATCTGCACACAGCTCGCGCAACGAAGCCCGGATAATTGAAATAAACGGGTTTGATAGTCTGCTGGCATCATGGTTTCACCACGCTCGATAAAATCTCGTTAATCGTCATCGTTTTTGGAAAATGCTTTAATAGCCATGTTTGCTGATGCGCTATTTGGTCATGCTCATTAAGATCCGCCAAAGGGCTCAACACTTCTAACTCAAGATAAGGATAATCTCCCGAATTATAGACTTCAACCATACCCCCTTGTGGATATTTTTTTTCCGGACTGATATCGAAATAACGAACCATTGCGATCAAATGATCAACCTGTTCTTTTAACGCAACAACCACGCCCTGCGTAATATCACAACTGTATTTAAATTGCAGGGGAGTTTCACAGCGGATTTCTACCCAATTCTCCATAACCGAATTCAGTAATTCATGTTGATTTTCCAAGCTCGCTGCAAACCGTGTGTCGGGTTTTACTTGATCTCCACGTGCAGGAAAATAAATGCGAAAGGGTCGAAGCAATTGCGTTACATCCCAAATCCCACACGAAATTGTTTTATGTGATTGATTCGTAAATTGCTGCGTTAAAGTGATTTCTCCATTCGATTGTAAAGCAATCTTACGAATCATCTGCAATCCGGTTTCTTGATCAACAGGGCTTGTCATCGTGATGGACTGGCCATCAACACAAGCCGCGTATTGCCCAGCATCTAAATGTAACGGAGGAATACCCACTATCCAATTTTGCTCAGGTGCAACCCAAGTCTTATCACCGCCCCAAAGTCGAAATCCGAATGCTTTTTTAAATGTCGATAAATCCTCGATTTTTCCCCATTCAAAAATCTCGCCCAAGCGATTTTGATCCACATACAATAACTCTTCTTCTCGATAACGCAGCGAAATAATTCGCCCGCCTATATTCGGCGTCACGCCTATTTCAATCTCACCATTTGATAAGCAATATCCGTCCCAACCGTGGTAATTCTTTGGACTAATCATTACTTTATTCATTATTTCCCCCTTCTTCTCATAATCCACTTTTCGATTTCAACCAATAAAAAGATGATGCCACTTAATAGCAGGATTCTTGTCCATTGAAAAATATCGATCGTGGCTGAACCAAAAAAATATTGCATCATCGGTACATAAGTGAATGCCCATTGAAAAAATAGGGTAACCCCAATGGCAATCAAAACAGGTTTACTGCCCAATAAGTTATCCAAAGAAAATCCAGAGTCATACGTTTTTCGGCAATTTAATAAATAGACAATTTCGCTCATCACAATCATATTCACAACAACAGTTCTGGCAGCGGCTAAACTAGCGCCTGTATGGCGCTCATAGATAAACAATCCAAAACCACAAAGAACCATCATTAATGTCACATAAGCAAGGCGCCAAACTAAAAAACGAGATAAAACTGGTTCATGACTCGATCGAGGTAATCGCTTCATAATACCTGCTTCTGCCAATTCAAAACTCAGTGAAAGAGCTAAGGTGACTTCCGTAACCATATTCACCCATAAAATCTGCACGGCGGTCATCGGTAACACATAGCCAAACAAAATGGCGAGCATCATCATGCACGTTTCGCCCAAATTCGTTGGAAGCGAATATAAGATCGCTTTTTTAATATTATCGTAAACCGTTCGACCTTCTTTTACAGCATGATAAATAGAGACAAAATTATCATCCGTTAAAACCATCTGTGAAATTTCTTTGGCCGCATCAGTCCCTCGAATACCCATCGCCACGCCAATGTCAGCTTGTTTTAAGGCCGGCGCATCATTAACCCCATCACCCGTCATCGCCACAATGCGGCCCTTGGCTTGTAATGCTTGAACCAATCGTAATTTATGCGTCGGCGATGTGCGCGCATAAATATTCACTTCATCGACAATGGCTTGTAATTCAACATCCGTCATCTGCTCAAGCTCGTGACCGAGCAGCACTTTATCGGCATTATTAATCCCTAATTGCTTTGCAATCACTGAGGCCGTTTCGGCATGGTCACCCGTAATCATTTTCACTTCAATGCCGGCTGATTGACATTCTCGCACGGCGACAATCGCTTCTTCTCGAGGCGGATCGGAAATCCCTAATAACCCCAGCAAGGTCAATTCAGATTCCACATCTTGAAAAACCAAATCTCGATGCATTGCCTGCGTCTTTTTCATTGCAACGGCAATGACACGCTGTCCGGCTTTCGTTAAAGTTTGCAATTTTTCCAACCAACGATCAGTCTGTAATGATTGATCATGCCCTTGAACTCGTTCAAAGCGACAGCACTTTAATAAAATTTCTGGCGCCCCTTTGACAAAGATATAACCCTGCCCTTCATGATCATGATGCAGTGTTGCCATCCATTTATGCTCAGACTCAAAAGGAATCAAGTCGGTATTCGGGTAATCTTGTTTCTCCCGCGCCAGATCAATTTTTGCTTTCAACCCTAACGCTAATAAAGCACCATCAGTCGGATTACCGCGCAATTGCCAATGGCCATCTTCCTCCACTAACTCCGCATCATTACAAAGTATGCCCGCACGAATCACCTCGCGCAGATCAGGATGCTCCTCTAAAGGGAAAATAGCCTGATTCAAATGCAATTCGCCTTCATCATTATAACCGCCGCCTACGACATGATAATTTGCTTCGGCGGTAATAATCGTTTGAACTGACAGTTCATTCCGAGTTAACGTACCCGTTTTATCGGCACAAATCACACTGACTGATCCCATCGTTTCAACACACGGCAATGATCGAACAATCGCGTGACGCTTCGCCATGCGAGTGACCCCAATCGCTAAAATAATCGTTAAAATAGCGGGTAATCCTTCGGGAATAGCAGCGACCGTTAATCCAACGACCCCCAAAAACATATCCACACTTGAGTCATGCCAAACGAGCGCGCCCACTAAAAAAGTCACCGTCGCAATCAACAAAATAGCCGTACTTAAAAAATAACCGAATCGATTAAACTGTTTGAGTAGCGGTGTGGTGGTCGATGGAATATGAGAAACAAGATCGGTAATTTTACCAACCTCTGTTTGTTGACCAACCGCGATCACAATGCCTTCTGCCTGGCCATAAGTCACCACAGTCCCACTATAAGCCATCGAATAACGATCACCCAATGCGCTTTTTTCGTCGACCGGTTCAATTGATTTTTTTACGGCGTGCGACTCCCCTGTTAAAATCGCTTCCTGAACTTCGAGATTCTTAACATAAAATAAACGCAAATCAGCAGGCACTCTATCACCACGCTGTAATACAACAATATCTCCTACAACAACAGAGCTCGCGTGAATAACCTTGCGATGTCCTTTACGCACAACCGTCGCTCGCGGTGTTAATAACGCCCGCACTGAAGAAAGTGCTTTTTCTGCTTTGTCTTCCTGAATAAAACTGATAATCGCATTAACAAGTACCACACTGAAAATCACGCTCATGTCAGTAAAGTGACCAAGCACGCCAACAATCACAGCGGAAATTAACAAGAGATAAATAAAAACATTATGAAATTGCCGAAAGAATCGAATCCAATAATTTTTAGGGTGAACTTGCACTAATCGATTGGCCCCAAAAATTTTCTTGCGACGACGTGCCTCAAGAAAAGATAATCCTTCAGGTGACGTATGCAAACACTTAAACAACATGTCTGTTGATGCCGCATGCCAAGAGGTTTCAGCAAATGCTGTTAAATTGAACTGTTTTTTCATAAAAAATGTAACACACACCTTTCCTTGTTTTGCACCGATCTAGGATGATAAATCCCGATGACGTACATTCACCGACTGTCCGATTTTTTGCGAAAAATAACGCGCCAATTGCTCCGCTAAATAGACAGAACGATGCTGACCGCCCGTGCAACCAATCGAAATCGTCAAATAACGTCGATTTTCTCTTTTGAAATCGGGTAACCATCGCTCAATAAAATCTTTGATCATCTTAAGCATCTGCGAAACAGCAGGCAATTGTTCCAAATAATCAATCACCGGCTGATCCAACCCGCTTTGATCCCGCAACAAGGGTTCCCAATAAGGATTTGGTAAACAACGCACATCAAAAATATAATCAGTATCTTGTGGGACACCATAACGAAATCCAAAGGATTGGAAAAGAATCGATAATTGACCATTAGCGTCTTGAAACGACTCGGAAATCAGTGCCCGCAGTTGGTGCACAGTTAATTGACTGGTATCCAAACGCAAGGTCGCCGCCTGCTCCAAAGGTTGTAATAATAATCGCTCTTTTTTTAAGGCTTCGTGTAAATTCGTTGTTGTATTAGTTAGCGGATGCTTGCGCCGTGTCTCGCTAAAACGCCGCAATAAAATATCCTCATTAGCATCTAAAAAAACAATATCGCAACGCGCATAATTTTGATGCAACTGCTTGAGTGTTTCATCGATATGAACCGTTGCGGAGGCTAAATTTCTAGCATCGACACTAACCGCGACTTTTTTATAACATTGATCTAACGTTTGCGGTAGCGCCGGTAAAAAATCTAAAGGCAGGTTATCAATACAATAATAACTCAAGTCTTCCAATAGGTTAAGGACGATCGACTTGCCCGAGCCCGATCGTCCACTGACTATCACCAAATTAATCGGCATCGCCTTGATGCTCAGTCATAAGTTCTTTACGTTTCATCAATTGGCGATTTAATTTATCCATCATCAAATCAACCGCTTTATACATATCTTCCGCAGTCGCTTTAGCGGTAACATCGCCTCCTTTTACATGCAGAATAATTTCCGCACTGTTTTCCAGTTTTTGTACGGTAAAAATAACACTAACACTAATTATTTGATGATTAAAATGCCGTTCAACTCGCTCGAATTTCTTTTCGACCAAGCTGCGAAGCGCCTCTGTCACTTCAATATGGTGACCAGTAAAGTTAATTTGCATATCCACAACCTCCTTTTCTTGATTACTGACTGCTGCAAGGGCCACTGCCCACTTAAGGCGATTTACAATTCGAAGTCATCGCCCAAATACACTTTACGGACTAATTCATTTTTCAAAATTGTCGCGGAATCACCTGAACAAATAATCTCTCCACAATTTAAAATATAAGCGCGATCGCAAATATCCAAGGTTTCCCGCACATTATGGTCTGTAATTAAAACGCCGATACCTCGCTCACATAAATGCCGAATGATGTGTTTAATATCGATCACCGATATTGGGTCAATCCCAGCAAAAGGCTCATCGAGCAAAATAAATTTAGGTTCCATCGCCAGACAACGCGCGATTTCAACACGACGCCTTTCTCCGCCAGATAATTTATACCCAATACTCTTGGCAATATGGTCAATATGGAATTCATGTAAAAGTGAAGCCAGTTTTTCTTTTTGTTGCCGCCGAGTCAAATCGCCCCGCAACTGAAGAATCGCTAAAATATTGTCAGTAACCGATAGCTTGCGAAAAATAGACGCTTCTTGTGGTAAATAGCCGATGCCGAGCCGAGCCCTCTCATGAATCGATAAGCTGCTAATATCCTGATCGTTCAGAGAAATTTTACCCCCATCGCTCGCAACGAGGCCTAACACCATGTAAAAAGCCGTCGTTTTGCCAGCCCCATTGGGTCCTAACAAGCCAACTATTTCCCCCTGATGCAGTTCGATTGAAACTTTATTTACCACACGACGAGTATGGAATTTTTTTTCAAGGTCAATTACTTTTAACGTGTTAATCATGCAATTTTCAGCATCTTTTCATTTGATTATAGCGCTATTATATCGGCAATTCGAAGAGTGTCATCATAATCTTTTTAAGGTGCTAGAGAATGAGGCGTTTTACGATAATTCTCTCTATTAACCTGAATTCGTGATAACGGACCCTCAGTCTTCATCGAGCGGGATTGCCTTTCGTCGACTCTTTATCGTACACACCTTGCATATGAGACATAAATTGCACAGCATTGGTCTTGAAATTAGCCAGCATACCGACCGCTTGAATGATATTATTAGCCCGAATCACTGTCACTGGCTGATCCGTTTTAGCGATTGATTGATCCGGGTATAAAATAAGTTTTGAGGTCAATAAGGTCATGTCATTACTATTAAGTCCCGGCAATTGCTGCACGTTGACCTCATTGATCAGGGTAATCGTCGATTCATCATGGGTTGCATCCGCTTGTTTTGCTTTAATATGCCAGGCCGGTTCGCCCTGTGGATAAAAAATAAAAAAAGGATTAAAGAAGGTGGTCGTATCCGTATCGGCGTAATGGACCGCATGATCAGCGCTTAACGTCCAATGTAATTGCCCAAAACGATCAAGTTTATAAGCCCGTAAATTTTCTGCAAAGGTATCGGGCGTATGCGTGGCCGCTATAGGTGACATCAACTGATAAGAGCTCGATACAAACCAAACGCTTAATGCAATGATAATCAAAAATAAACTAATTAAAAAAATACGCTTTAAAATAATCATAGTACCTACTTTACTCACTGCAATCGTGATAACACAAGAACATTTCTTTCTCGTGTCACAGCGTAATCAATCATAAATAACGACTATAAATAGAAGCGTAAAGACCTTTCGCCTGAAGAATTAAATCACACACTTCTCGCGCCGCGCCATGACCACCCGCCTGTCGCGTAATAAAGTTAGCATGTTTTTTAACAAACGGCACAGCATTAGCAACGGCGATGCCTAATCCAGCCCGACGAATAAAAGGCAAATCAAGCACATCGTCGCCCACATAAGCGACTTGCTGATCCGTTAAATGCAGCGTCTCTAACAGTGCTTCATAAGCGGCACGTTTATCGCGCTGCCCCTGATAGACATGTTGAATACCTAAACTTTCCATCCGGCGTGTCACAAGATCAGACTGTTTTGCTGTAATAACCGCCACAGGAATGCCAGCCTCCTGCAAAAATTGAATACCTAGCCCATCCTGCACATAAAACGCTTTTAACTCATCTTGTTTATCCGTCAGAATAATTTGCCCATCGGTTAGCGTGCCATCCACATCAAAAATGACTAACTGAACTAATTGCGCTGCTTGTTTAAAGTTAAATTTTTTCTTCACGATTAAACCACCCCCGCTCGCAATAAATCATGAATATTGAGCGCCCCAATCACTTTGTCTTGCTCATCTACAACTAACAATGCCGTAATTTTTTTCGACTCCATTAAATTGAGTGCCTCAATCGCTAACAGATGAGGTCGAATCACCGTACCATGCCGAGTCATCACATCGGTAATCACCGTTTTGTGAATATCACAGGCTTTATCCAAGGCACGACGTAAATCACCATCCGTAAAAACGCCCAATAACTTGTTCTGCTCATCCACAACCGCGGTCATTCCTAAACTTTTGCGTGACATTTCAACTAGCGCATGACTCAACAAAGCTTTGCCACTCACTTTAGGTATTTGATCACCCGTGTGCATGATTTCATCGATACGTAGCAATAAACGTCTTCCCAGCCGCCCGCCTGGATGAGAAAAAGCAAAATCTTGTTCGGTAAATCCTTTTGCTTCCAATAAAGCAATCGCCAACGCATCGCCCATCACTAAGGCCACAGTCGTGCTCGATGTAGGCGCCAAATTCAATGGGCACGCCTCGACAGAAACACTGACATCTAAAACAACATCGGCGGCTTCTGCTAAAGAAGAATTCAAATTGCCTGCCAAAGCGATCAAAGGAATATTCAGCCGCTTGATCAAAGGGAGCAATGTCAAAATTTCTTGTGTATTACCCGAATTTGAAATCGCCAATACGACATCCTGAGCCGTAATCACGCCAAAATCGCCATGACTAGCTTCTCCTGGATGCACAAAAAAAGCCGGCGTCCCTGTACTGGCAAGAGTCGCCGCGATTTTCCTGCCAATATGTCCTGGCTTGCCCATCCCCATAACAATCACTCGACCTCGACAAGCTAACAAATATTCACATGCTTTTGCAAAAGAAGCGTCAATGCGAGCCAGTAATTGATGGATCGCAGCCAACTCGAGATCAATCGTCCTTTTGGCGGATTGGATAAATTGAGGTTTGATTTGATTTGATGACATAAATTCATCCCGTTGATTATAAAATATTGTCGCTAATATAACGGATGTTGAGAGACAAAAACAATATTTAAACGCGAATTCTTAGATAAGCTTTATGAAATACGAATGGGGCTCATCCTTTCAGCCCACGCTTAGCCGGCTTTATTGCATGAATTCATATTACCGGGCATCGGTTCCTATTTTTATCATCGCTTTAGGCTCCATCATCCCGCGGCTTGATCGCGTGATCCAGGAAAAATCCAAAAAATAAAAAACAAAACCTCAATCTTCGACTTGAACATTTTTACGTTGCCCATTATGATGCTCGCCTGTTTTTATAAAGTGGGTTGTTAGCTCAGTTGGTAGAGCAGCTGACTCTTAATCAGCGGGTCGCAGGTTCGATCCCTGCACAGCCCACCACATAGAAACAATGAATTACGATTAAAAATCAATTTTTAAAAAGTTAGATTTTATTTCGTGGTTCCTCTGGTGGTTCCCCTTAGCAGCCTGCTAGCGTCATTTTATCGATCATCAAAACGTTAAATCTTAAAGGCAGTATACGGGGCTATTCTCATCCTAGACGACACACTTGAGGAATTAGATTGCTTTCGGTTTCAAAGCCTAGTTTGCGCCGCTCAAGCTCCGTTTTGGGCTTGACTGGCAACAGTCCGGTCAAGTAACAGACGAAGCATATGTGGATCGCCACCTAAAGCGAGCTCAAGCACTTTATCAAATAGCTGCTGTTTATGCTCGTCTAATATCTCAGCAAGCAACGTGCGACGATCAATTCAGCAGGGGCGACCGCTTGGGTTGCCGCCTTGACCTTCTAAGAATTTACCCATAGTTTATTATCTCCTGATGCTCTTTTGATCTGATCAGCCGTTGGAATTGGCAACCCTTGCCGTCGATTAAGGCACCAAGGACAATTTTGGATGTAACCATCACCTCTCAACGACGGTTCGATAGCGACTTCTCCGCATTTTGCACAAACCACTGTGGTTGTATAAGTTTTCGGGATCAGCCCTTTTTCACGTGTTAATTTTTCATCAATTAGGCCATAAAATGCAGCTAGTTTTTGTGGGGAGCTTACTATTTCTTCCCACTCATCGTCATCTGCATATTTTTTAAGAGTTTCCAATGATAATAACTCATTAGCCTCATCTCGAGGGGTATCGCAAAGCTGGCATTTTCCCCAGTACGGATTAACGAACGCCCCGCAATTACTACATTTCATAAACAGCTTTCTCTCTGTTGCTGGTTAATAATGGGTTAACAATCGCCTCGAATGGATTATTAACCTGCCAGTAAAATATTCGATTATTTTACTTGGTAGGTTAACTAGGAAATCCTTGCTGTATAAGCGTTTCAGACGATTGTTAACCATTTTGATAGGCGTTAATTTAACTACATTTTTTTGGTTAACTTTGCTTGTTTTTACAATTTCATGGGTTAACTTGTAAGTTAATAATCGGTTAATTTTCATGCGTTTTGTTGCCGTGCTGAATTAATTCTTAGCATGGTCTTTCCTGTGCATCGAAGAATAACACCCTCTGCTTCAAGTTGTTTTTTGTACCTACTGACCATAGGCACGCTGATGTTGAGTTCTTCTGCAATGTCTTTTGCTGATATGCCGTCATCCCCTGCATCGGTGATCAAATTGATCATTCGATCTTTGGTGCTTTCTTCCACACTTTGAATCTCCCAATAAAAGCCTGCCTTTTCACTATGAGAGAGTTTTGCTGTGAAGGGCTTCGTTGCGTCTCCATCACGGCAACCTCGCGACTTTACTATATCAACACGGAAATAGGCGCCGTCATTTTTAGAGTCTGGCATTGGACTGAGTTTAATGCTTACATCCAAAGCATCTTCGCGAGCGCCTGTCCCACGTTGATCCCCACTTTTCCCCGCGTGATGCACAAGAAGAACGGCAACACCTCTTCTTCGGCATGCAATCAAAAACGGTAACATGACAGTGCGCCAATCATCGGACTTATCTTCACGGATTTTGCTCAAGCAGCTCAAGTTATCCAAAACTAATAATTTTATATCTGGCTTGTGATCTAATAACTTAAGCAGAGCAAATTGAGTTTTTTCATTCGTTACACTAAGGTCGTATTCAAATTCATCGTAAAATACCTCATGTGATAAAAGCGATAACGGATTGATCGGCATAGTAGGACAGAAATTAGTAATTCTTTCTCGCATTTGCTCTAAAGACATTTCCCCATCGACATAGAGCACACCACAATTGCACCCTACATTCCAACCCATAAACTTATTTGAACTTGTGATAGCAACCGCCAAGCTAATTGAAAACAGGGTCTTTCCAAGTCCGCGAGGAGCAAAAACCATGCCTAAGCCACCTTGCGGCAAAAACGGAAGTAACAATTTCCTTTCAGGTATCTCACGTCGCAAAAGGTCTTCATAGCTCAAGCATGATGATTCCAGCTCGAACCCAGCAGATTGACTGCATTGTATTTCTTGAGCAATTGCTTTAAATTTCTTCTCAATGTCATTTAGCGAAAGATTCGTAATATCTTCTAGTAGCTGTTTACAAAACGCGATAGCTTTGCGCTGTAATGATCTCTCTCTAATGATTTTCACATAAGCGGTAATATTATTTGTGGAAAGCACACGATTCGCTAGTTCAAACAAATAAACCTCACCACCCACTTCTTCAAGTTGATGGGTTTTTTTCAGCTCCTCTGTAAGCGTTAAAACCTCTACCAAATCATGGGCATCTAGAAAATTTCTCAACGATCGAAAAATAATCTGATGTCGCTTTTCATAAAAATCACTTATTTCAACTTGATTTTTTATATCGCTCCATTTGGAATTATCTGTTAACAAACAACTAAGCAACACTTGCTCAGCATCCATTGACTGCAATGAAAGTCTACTCATTGTAAATTACCTTGTTGCGTCAATTTTCTTGAGTCCAGCCACTCTTCAACTTCGTGTGCAACCCATCCAACAGCCCTTATCGAAAGCCTATGACGTCGCGGGAATTCTCCTCGTTTTTCCAACCTCCATAAGGTCGACGAACTTAAGCCGGTAACTTTTTTTAATTCATTCAGTCGAAGATAGCTATTTTTCATTTTTCACCTCGCAATTTCAAATAATTAAATTAATGTTAAATTGATTGTTATCAATACGTTATACAAGACCGTAAATCACGCCATGAGAAGCCTTTAAAAAGGAGCAAATAAAGATCGGATATGGCGATTAAAATAATTGGTGTGATCCCCAAACATCGGGGAATGTCTTTTACTCTTAATATATCGGGGATTGATAGATTACTTTTTCATGATGAGTTTTCCTCTTTTTATTAGTTCTTTTTTTTGTACCAGATAAATGCTCGCTCTTTGGCATTCATTGCTTTACGGGCTAATGGGTTTATAAGTTCGATGCGTTTTGTAGATTTTGTTTTCAGGAATGAGTGATAATTCCTGTTTGCGGGGGCTTTTCCATCGTTATAAATTTAATTCGTTCATTGTTTGAATGGTGGTTTTTTATGTGTGAACGGATGGATGAACGGAGGGTGGCAGCACTACTTTTATTCGATGTATATTCTTATCCCTCTTAAGCGAGGTGCAGCGTTGCCAATTGTTTAGTGATATTTCAACCATAATTTTGATTCGATGCTTTGTTTAATCCACCAGGTTGCATAGGTGTAAAAAGATAAGCCTTGTTCCATACAAAAATGATCGCTCGCTCGAGTGAGGGCTGATTTTCCAATCATTATCAATTCTTCTCGAGTAACTATGTTTTTATACGTATATTGTTCGGCTAATGCTTCAATAAGCTCCAAGCACGATCTTATTGATTCCTGTACTGTCGATTCTGAAAATTCATCGTTCATTGTCATTTTCGCACTTTCATTACTTTTTAACATACGCATAGACTTCTCGTTTATTTTGATTGACTCGATTGATCTGACTCGTCCTTCTCAGTTTCTTGTTGTTCTTGTTGTTCTTGCTGTACCTCTTTGATGATCTCTTCTTTCATGTCTAACCAATTTTTAGATTGTCCAGGATATCCAAGTAAGTAATCGATCTCTTTGAGACGATCAAACGCTGCTGGAACTCCATGGTTACTTACCGTGAGGTAGTAAATTCGAGCGAGGTGATACTCTTTTTCGCGAAAAAGAATCTCAGCGAGTTCAAATGTTGCTTCGATATCGCCATTTTTCACCTTCGCATAAAGCTCATTTGGGATTTGCTCAACAATTTCATTCATGGTAAGTTTTTCCCCGTTCAAACACTTCATTCAGTCGTTTCTCTTGAGCCGTTTGCTCGATCAATTTAACATCGAACGTTTCGAGAAAATCAGTCGTCATGAGTTCCTTCCTCCATTTCCTTCTCGTTCTTTTTGTTGTCGATGGATCAGTCGATCAATGTCAGCTAATCTTTCCGTCGCCTTTTGGTCACCCTGCTTGCTGGCGAGCGTAAACAGGCTCGTTGCAAACCCGTATCGTTGTTGTTGATAAAAGATTTCACCAAGTTCGACAGTGGCGGCGATATCCCCGCAAGAAACTTTGCAAAGCAGCACCGGATCGATGGCGTCATTAAAGTTATTCATCATCAACATCCTCCTGCGTTTGAACCGCTTCATCTTTTTCATGATTTTCGTCTTCAATGGCGTCTTGAATCCGCCTAAATACTTCCTCGCGGTGGACCGATACATTTCTCGGGGCTTCAATACCAATACGAATTTGATTGCCTTTCTGGCTTAAAATCGTAATCGTGATTTCTTGATTTCCAATAATCAGACTTTCTCCGATTCTTCTGGTTAAAATCAGCATCGCACCTCTCCCTGAGTTTCCTCATTATTTGATAAAAAAGACCTGTCTGTTGCATCGATTACAACAGGCAGGCTTAACTTGAACTGACATCCATTTTTCTTTTGATTCGCTTCCTGTTTTATTTCATTGTTGTTATTAGTTTTTTCGTTATTGCTGCTTAAAACACAAAACTGAATATCTGCGTTTAATTCAGTAATAAATCGTCTGAGAATTGTTAATGAATTTGCTGTGAGCGCATTGTTGTAATCTTCACAGAAATCGAAAACGAGTTCATTGAAGTAATTATTTTTAATTTCTTTTCCTTCGCTATTAAAAATAATTACCAGCGACGCCTTGGGCCTCAAGTTTTTGCATTTTCTTGTTTTTTCTTTGACTTGGCTGATGTGAATAGTAACGTTACCATCAAGAGCGCTACGAAGCAAAAGAGTCATTATTTTTAGCAGGATAAAACAAGTTCGACCTTGATCGAAAAGAATTGCTTTAGGCGCTTCGGCTGAATAGTTGAGATGAAAAGCACAGGATTGCTCGACTTGATAAGGAGAAAGATAATCAAGTATTTGCTGAATCATTTCTTCGAGGTTAAATATCTCGTGCTTAACCACATTGGGTTCACAAGCTGCCGAAAATTGCATCAAATAAGAAAAAATAGTCAATTCTTGACGTTCCGAATCTAAAAGATTTTTTAATTGATATTTTTGCAGTGGGGCTAACGATCTATGATATAAATTTTCAAGTACATTTATAAAGCCCACCTGAGCTACGCCAAGGGCATGCGTGATATGCTCAAATAAAAGCTTTTCTTCAAAATGCTTAGCATCAAGAGAAACTATTGCCTTGCTGTTCGTCTGAGGCTTTCTTGCCTTTTTCAAAAACATATTTACTGATTCCGTATAAAATTACTAAGCTCAATCCGTAATATTTATTATTGTTTTTGAAGAATAACTGTCTTCTCAGAATTTCACTTACAGGCGTCTTTTTAACATCCAAGGGCATCCAAAAAAACCAGTTTAAATATCAGTAGACTTTACCGATGAAAATCTCTAGTATTTTACTATGGTTTTTTATACGGAGGTTGTATGAAAAAAATCATCCATCGCAGGAAACGAACCGCTGAAGTTCTCACCTGGAAAGAGATACGCAATCAAGTGATTTCTGTAAATAAAGAACTTGGGAAAATCATTGATTCAATAAACCCATCTGATGAATATAAATTTATTAAAGCAAAATATTTATATGGTGATCTATTCATTAAAAATGGTGTGGCGCAATTACCCTCTAGTAATAATATTGATCTAGCCCCCGTTTCATCTGAATCAATAGAAAAAAACATAAGAAAAGAATTATCCTATAACCAAACACCTTTGTTTTTAATCCTAGAAAAAGATAGTGAATGTTTTATCGATACTGGATCAAGAGCCGTCCCTCTCAATTTATTTCATAAGGGTAGCTTCTCCGGCACTTATGAAACGATGGATTTTTTAATGGGCATGCGATCCAAACCTATATGGAATTTTTCAGCTGGTTCGCGCTCTATAGTCATGCTACCAAAAATCACTGACAAGTCAGGTATTCAAAAATTGCGAATGACCTATAACATTCCTACAACTGTGCAAATAAAGCAATTATCCGATCATTGGGAACTTTTTAAACACATTGCGCAAAATGACAACTTTTCAGATGCTTGGGAAAGCCAAATTCTCTTTTTTGGAGAAAAGTGGTTTTCCAATAAAAACAGGTCTGAAGATTGGCAAAAATTTAGAAACTATTTATTTGGACAAATTTGGAAACAAGCCTCTTATGTTATAGATAAATTTAAATTTACTATTTGTTGGGAAAAATTTGCAGAAACAATTTCTTTACGCAGATTGCATCCTACTCCTTATCTGATCGATCATGTTAAGCATCTGCTATCGATTATCGCGGGTAATTTCCCAGCCTTTAGACCCATAGAACTTTCTGAAGATGCGGCCCCAACGAAAGGTCTGCAACACGCTTTTATTAATGTTTACATGCTCAAACAATATCTTCCGACGATTTTACACGCCTGCTCAATACGAGACGCTGTTTTAAAACCATCTTATCTTTACTACTCTTTATCATTGCCGACTGTTTTGGAGGGCTCCCCTTTGAAAAGAACCTCTTCAACTATTGCTCATGATCTACGAGAAATGAAGCTGTTAATTGAAACCCTAAAAAATCACCTAAAAGATAAATCGAACGCCGAAGTAAACAATATCATTAAAAACTTGGATATCGACTATTTTCATCATGAAAAAGATATTTGCGGCGAAATCCGCACCAGCTCAGAAATCATGAAAGAAGATTCCTCTTTTATGGCAGATATGAGTCAATTTCCAACTCATGGCTTTTGTCCATCTAGTCCATTTTTTAGTGGATGCCTTAGAATGGCGCCCATTGAGAAATAAATCAATTGAGGTTTTAGCGCGATTCAAATCCAAATTGGCTACAAAAAATACCACGATTGATTTGCAAGATCGCATGCTTAATATAAGGGATAGTATTGTTGGGAATGTCGTTTTCTGAAAACCAATCCATATGATCACATTTGTTTGGTTCCATATTGCAAGGGCCCCCGTGCCAAGCATCAGCTGTCATAAAGACATCGAGTCTATTTTTTTCATTGAGCACATAACGGTACGTAATATGCAAAATCTTTAGATCACTAGGGTTGATGATTATATTAGCTTCTTCTTTTGCTTCTCGAACCATTGCTTCTCCAAAGGTTTCATCTCCCTCGATGTGCCCCGCAACAAAACTATAAAAGCCATCGCAATAGCCCGTGTTATATCGTCTGGCCATGAAAATTTGATTATATTTTTTTAAAAACAGATATACGGCCGGGACAAGACTGATTCTTTCTTTCATCATATTCCCTCAGTTAATACCCACGATGTTCTATCCCAGTAAGATTCCTTATCGACAAACTGACAGGATTTCCATAAATCAATGATGTTATCGTTTTTGAGATTCCCAATAAAATGATCTTGCTTGTTCGCGCTACAATAGATGCTCGCGTCAGGCGCGATTAAAAAATAAGATTTGTCTAATTTTTCATGTGTTGCAAAATCGATGTCGCACGATAATTTATCAGCTTTTTTCATAAGCGATTGTGCGGCATAAGCAAACTCTTCATCTGTTATTTTATATTCTTCTTGGTTTTTGATGGCTAAATCTCGAATAGGGTAAAATTGAAATATTCGCCATCTTTTTACATGGTGGCGCTCAATAAGGTCAACCATATTTGTTAAATCATCTAGGTTATACTGACAAACCATCGTGTTGATTTTTAATTTGAATTTATCCGCTTTGCCTAGCAGCTCCATTATTTTTGTAAAATGTCCAGCTGGTCTATCGACTTTCACTTGCATTTCTTCACAAGAAGCATCCAAAGACAAAGTGAGCCAGTCTAAATGTGATTCTAACTCTTTAAGATATGACTCAGTTAAAAATGAACCGTTTGTGATTAAAGTAGTAATCAACCCTAGCGATTTCGCTTTTTTGATCAATTCAAGAACATTCCCTGACCATAAAAGAGGTTCACCGCCACTAAAAGATATTTTCTTAACGCCGATCGCTGTTATTTTTTCTAAGATATTGACCGCATCATCATAACTGATTTCCTCTCTGTTGCTTTGTTTGAAACAGAATTTACAAGAATAATTGCATTTCGAGGTTAATAACCAGCAAAGCGTGATCGGTTTGTCAGTATGGATACCCATGAAAATCATCTATGTGATGGTTAAGTGCCAGGAAGTTATTTCCTTCATTTGATTTTTTTACTTCCACAAAAATGGTTCTGGAATCAAATAAGTCAACGCAAAAATTTTCTTGACTGCCCCTTCCTTGTCACAGAGATATACTTGCAAATTAGGCGTTGCAAATTCCAATAAACGTTGACGGCAAACCCCGCACGGAGGGCATACATCTACCTTATTTGCCATAACGACAATATCAGATATTTTTTTCTCGCCGCCCTCGGAAATCATTTTCCCAATGGCTACGGTTTCAGCGCATAAAGTTAAATTAATGGGCGATATTTCAATATTACAGCCAGAATATAAAAAACCGTCTTCTGTACGCAGGCAACAGCCAACCTTAAAATCATCAATAGGCGCATAAGCGTTTTGCATTGCTGCCTGCGCCTTGCTGATCATGGCGCCTAAGAAATCACTGTTAACCATCATGGTTCCTTATAGTCCTCATATTTATTGCTGAATTGCCAAGTTAGTTGAGCTGTATGGTACTAGCAATTCATATGATGAAACAAACTTTTTATTCCTACAGAAAGTTATAGTACGGATTTTCATTTAATCAAGCCGCTTAAGGCGATATAACTTATTGAAAAAATAAAAAAATATCGGGATCTTTACTATTAATTGTTATGATCGAAATTTGATCATAAATAAGCGCTAAATATAAAAAACATTCATTTTAAGCGCACAGTTTTAAAAAAATCCTAAAATTTAGTCTTATTTCGAGGTAAACGGATTTTCACACACCCAACAAGACATCTTTTAAGTTTTTTCGATATTGAGCGATCGCATTTAAGGTAGCTGTTACTTCAGCCAAAGTAACAGCTGGTCGTACATTCCATAATACTAATATTTGTTTTTTGCATGCATCTCAAACGCCGAATTTGAAATTGGCTTGTCAGAATAAGGATAATTTTTAAGATTCTTTAGCCGGAAAGAATAGAGTAACAATCGTTATTGTTCCCATCGTCTTTAGCCTACGGCTAAAGAAAAACAGCACACCCCTCGCAAGGTTTGCTTTTTTCTGTAACTGTATGATTTTTAATTAGAAATCAGAAGAAATAGAAAAAACAAAAATTATCGAGTCATATCATCATCGATTTCTGTATATAAGATTTCTTATATACAGCTTATATATTCTATAAGAAACAAGCGGAAAGCACTCATTGTTCAACATGTTAAATCTTATATACTTCTTATAGTTAACTTTTATTTTGCAAATAATCGTCGGGGCCATCTCCGAGTAATCAACCTATGCAAATACGAAAAAATGAAAATTATTTAACAGCTAATGATTATCCTTACCCCTATTCCCATCCCATTGCGCATCAAATCACAACATCATTGAATAAAAAATTGCTGCACCAAGTGCTGCATAACTGCTGCACTTCATTTTAAAAGTGATGCACAACTGCTGCACCTCGTTTTAAAAGTGCTGCATATGTGCTGCACCATAGTTTTAAGTATATGATTTAATACAGGAAAACAAGTGCACCACTTTTGCACCGCCTTGATGCACATGTGGTGCACTGAAATCATGGTATGCAAAGATTGATTAAAATGAATAATCGGAAAAATCGCAATTTCACCTTTTTAATCAATTAGTTACCCATTTCAGCAAATTGTTGCGAGGGGTGTGCTATTTTTCTTTAGCCGTAGGCTGAAGATGATGGGAACAAATACGGCTACTCACCTATTCTTTCCAGTAAAAAAATTTTAAAAATTACTCTTATCATGACAAGCCAATTTCAAAATTCGGCGTTTGAGATTAAAATTTTTGTCGCTGCATATTCCAGCGTATCCGATCACCTATTCCGGTGATACCTGATCAGTGATTCCGATTTTACCCGATCACTCTTTACAGAATTTTCACTTTTAATAAAAATAAAATTTTTGAGTGATCATCAAAATCAGCCCCGAAAAATTTTGAATGGTTCACCTTTCATACATCAAAAACCGCTTAAGAATTCCTTCTTTAAAATAAAAATAAACCAAAAAATACGTACTTTTTAGTTGACATTTTAAAGCAATTACCTTACAATTCAATCGTCATCAATACGATGATTTTTTAGAAGTGAAAAACTTAAGAGGCAAATAAAATGAACGCTTATCAATCCTTCTGTGAAAAAATCACAGCGCAAATATTTAGTCTTATCGATCAACACGGCAGTTTACTTTCTTGGCAACAAGATTGGAAAAATAATTTTTCAAACAGTCTACCCGTAGGCTCCGCCGGTCTATACCACGGCGCGAATCTTTTCATGCTTCTTTGTGTTCAGTACAAAGGAGGATTTTGTCATAACAAATGGCTAACTTTTAACCAGGTTAAAAAGCAAGGTGGCTCCGTAAAAAAAGGCGCTAAAAGCGAAGCCGTATTTTTTTGGCAATTCGAAGATAAACAAGAACAACAAGATGACAACGAAACAAATAACACATCAAAAGAAATCAAACATGCGCCATTGATTAAATGGTATCGCGTCTTTAATTTAGAACAAACCACCCTCGACCCAACAGAACACACTATTGCTCATCAAGAAACAGGTGACGGTATTGAGGAAATAAACGCTTTAGTAAGTCGACTGGGTGTTTCAATTTCTCATTTCGGCTGCAGCGCTTATTACAGCGCAGATCATGACACCATCATTTTACCAAACCCGAGCACCTTTAATTCAATAGAAAACTACTATATCACCCTACTTCATGAATTGATTCACTCGACGGCGAGGAAAGGCCGGATTGAGCGAGCATGCTTTAATAAATACAAAGAAGATAAAAAAGCACGTGCTCAAGAGGAGCTGATTGCCGAAATCGGATCTATTTTTTTGGCCGCTCACTATGGGTTAAAGGGATCTCTTGAAAACCATGCTTCTTATGTCCAATCCTGGAAAAAAGATCTTAGTGAAAAACAAGTAATGAGCGCTGCAAATAAGGCGGCGAAAATATTTGAGTGGCTCATTGAAAAATAACACCTAAAAATGACGTATCTTTTAGTTGATATTTATATTGCGCGGGCTCATAATTTGCCCGCTTTATATTTTTCACTTATAAGAAATTTCCGCCTATTTTAAAAGCACGACTTATTGGAATGAAAAGTATAAAGGCTTGTATTTTTAGCTTAGACCAGAAAAACCAATGAATATGCAATTACAGTTGCGAAAGGTAATAAAGAGGCCCTGAATTTTGTAGGAGGCACCATGAAGCTGAAGTTTAGAATTGAAACGAAAAAAACCAAACAACCTCGAATAGTCGTATTACGGTTATCCAATCAAGGCGACAAGATTATCGAAAAATCCTTAGGTTCTTTTAATTCAAAACGATCTTATGACCATATTGTCGAACAATTAACTACTGAAGAACTATATGAATTCGAAAATTTCGTTAAGGTTATCGATTTTTCCAAGAAAAACTTTAATTGTGATGCTGATAAATTAGATCGTTTTATTATCAAGACTGCGCCTGAATTTAAAAACGCCCTATTAAAGCTCTGGGAAACGGCTAATCAGTACGGGCTTTCATTTATTCCTGAACATGAAATGCTTCTATCTCTTTTCAATAGAGCAAAAATAATCGAACAACAGCTTGCCGTTTTTACAAACAATCAGTTTACGGCTTTAAGAGCACTCGGAATTGATATTGTTAACACTCACCCACCTAAAGCCGATTTAAAAGAAGAACAAAAGCTAATGGTAGCGGCGATAAAAACCGCGGACTCACTTGAAGAATTAGCCAACCTTTTCAACAAAATCGCATCTCAAAAATACAATAAAGCGCAAAAGTTCAAACCCCACCACTTTGAATATTTTGCCAAACAAATAAACCAAGATGAAAAACAACCTTTCCCGAAATGGTATTATACAGTTGCTATTGATATTTTATGCCATGCTGGAATAAAACCTGACTCAATCATTGCGCCGTCCTTAATAACGAAACTCTGGTTAAAATTAAATAAACAAACGAATCTCGTACTAACGCTTCAGGCATTCAACCAACAATTCCCTCATCTGAATAATAATCAAGAGTGTTCAAATATTATAAATGTCGCCTTTATACAGGATGATTTATTGAAAATGGACGGAAAAACAGCTGCCACCCCAGGCGCAGCTATTGAATTTTGGTTAAATCAATGGAAAAAAAGCAATCCGGAATCCAATCAACACAAGGCAATCGCTGTCTTTAACAGCACATTCCATTATTTAAAAAATAACGCTTTTTTCATTGATTTTATAAAAAGAAACTTTTCATTAGACAATTCTCTCGGAATAACGCTTCCAGAGAATTTCATACAAAAATGAAAGCTTTTATCAAAATGTTTAAGGTGAATAAAAAGGTGACTTCAAAAACCTCTAATCTTTCTGACGCGCCAATTCTCAACGCCGAAGAAGACTGCTTGGATAGCCAATTGAGAATAGTTGATAGAATTTATAATTTTATTAAAAAAACACAGGAAACACAGCTGACAATAGCCATCGCTGGCGAGTGGGGTATTGGAAAATCATCAGCAATTAATCTATTAATAAATAAATTAAAAAATGGGAAAAATATTGTAATTAGCTTCGAGCCCCTGCTAGAAGGGAAACTTGAAATAATCGATATCTTAACGTTATTTTATTTTAAACTATATCAACACACAGGCGATAAGATAAAACCCATAATTAAACGATGCATCAAAAGTATCGCTGTTCTCACAGACGCAAATATCACTGCCTATGCAAAAGCATGCACTCCCTTTACAGAGATTGGCGGTAAAATTAAATATAATGTTGGCGAAAAAATCGAAAAGTTATTAAACGTATGGGATAAAGAGCAGCCAACCACTTTTTCAGAACAAACCGCAGAACTCAACAAAGCTTTAAAAAAAGAAAATCATACTCTATATGTTATTATCGACGAAATTGATCGGTTACCCGCCAACCATTTAATTCATTTTTTGCTTTTTTGTCGAATTTTAGAATCATTTAACAATTTAATTTGCATCGTTGGCATCGACTATGAACAAGCCATACAAAAATTAATTAAAGAAGATTTTTTAAATTCTCAAGATCATAAACATGCGCAACTTTACTTAGATAAGTTATTCCAGGTTAAATTTCAAATTCAACACGACAAATTTAAAAAAAACTGCTTCGCGAAAGCATTATTAAAAAAAATAGATCATGAAAAAATAATCATAACGCTTTTAGAGCAAGATCTTAAAATATCAGAATCAAATATAGGGTATATATTTGGCGATTACCTCACCACGCCTAGGCAAATAAAAAAATTAGTCCTTGCGCTAACTGCATATTATGCTTACTTGAAAGCTTGGGATGATAAAATAGCATTTATAGGATTTTTGGCAGTTACAATTAAATACCCCGCCATTATTGATTACCTCTCAAAATACACTCTTGGGATACTTACCAATAACGACCCCTTACAATACATCAAAGATACTTATGGTATCGATTTCATCGAGTATAAAAATAAAAAAAACAAAATATTACTTGCTAGCTTGGGGATAAACGAACTCTCAAAAAAATCAAACGGGGCAAACAACTGCAGAAACGAATTAGATAGATTTATTAATGTCCTCGGCATTATCCCTGCTAATTATGACTTTAAAACTATAAGATACTTAGAAAATTTTTTGGCCTCACGTCCTAGTTTAATTAATTTATTTGTCAGTGGGTATATAAGCGAAGATGAACTCGAAATCTATAAAGATTTCTTCAATGAAAATATCAATAATACTTTAGAAAGAGTTTTGCGCGATAATCCCACTATGGATATAACAGTAGAAGAAATTGCGAAAGCACTTCGAGAGAGATATGAAAGTATAATAAAAATGCCGGAAGCTCTCTTATTAAATAAATTATGGGACAAAAAAATTATCGACGACTATTGGTATAATCCATACGAAGTAATTATTTCATTCGCCATACGCACATTGCCAATAGAAGCAGTCATTCGTGAGACATGTATTTCACTATCAGAATCTTACATTGAGTTCGTATTAAATATTTTTGATATCAAAAACAAAAATGGCTCTTACAAAATATCCGATTTTAAACCACCAAGCGAAGATGAATTAAAACGTAATAATTTGCACGAAGTTTTATTCAAGGATATCCGCTTATGCAATTTTACGATAGAAAAAATTAGAGAAATTCTTAGCCTATGGCTCGAAAAAGCAGAAAAAGACTTGAACAGCTCTCAGGAAGTGATTTACTCACAACCAAGGTTGATTAGCGCGCTTTATCGTTATATTCAATGGGGAGAAGCATTGGATCAGAAAAATAGCAACAAACTCGCAGAGTTTATTATTAAGTATCTGGAAAACTCCAACATCCTCAATGAAAACAAACAAAAAATAAAAGAAATTCTCAAAAAAGAACGACAAAAATATGAAAATAAATATTTGGGAGATATACGAGACCCTTATGTAACTTTATTTAATAATAACGAGAGGCTAAAAAAAATACTGGAATGACTTTAATGAGAGGCAATATTAATTTTTCAGCTGAATATGATCATTATCATCGGATCAGATCAAGCTGAATTACTACAAATAAAATCAATCTTCCAAATCATCCACTGTATATGGACGGTAAAATTCTTCAGGGCGAATGAGCCCTGCAGTAATATGCTCTTTGTCAAAAACACGTTTAACCGTTTCGCTCACCAACAAATTACCGATATATTCTTGATCTCGAGCTATGTGATGAACTCCCATGCAACCGGGTTTATAAGTCAGGTATTTCCAAGAATAAATAAAACCATTTCGTGGCATTGGTATCTTTTTGTATTTTGATTTCTCAAAATCTATCCCAACAATCGTATGTGTTGCATTTAGCAATTGATACCCATCGAGTTCACCATCTGTACATATTACTTTCGCATCAAGAAATTGAACATCGTCTGGCGCTAAATCTTCTAAAATCTTTCTGATTCGATAATTGACAAGAGGTATTGACGAAGTATTGGGCAAACAATCATATTTGGACATTGTTTTTTTTGAGCCTTCAAAAACAACAATCGCTGGTTTATCAAATTCATCTGGCAGCAATCTTCTACCTTTCCTCAATAGAAAACGATCCGGCGAAGCATCTTCATCATATTTACCTAATAATTTTTGAGAAAAATTTTCTTGTATAATTTCCCATAAAAATACCATATATCACCTCCTACCATCTTACCGAGCAATTTCTCATGTTTTTATTTAGAAGGAAGCCCAATAAGATGCTTATTCTAAAAATTCATCTAAATCGCTATCAACAATTTTGCCTTCCCCACTTTCCGGATCAACTTGAACTTTAACTGTTCCAACGGGTTTAAACATTTCTGGATCGGCTTTTTGATCTGTAGAAATCACATCTGGTTCACAGACACCAAACAGCAACTCATCGTTATCATAAAATCTTACACAATAGATCCATTGTCCAGTTTCTTCATCCTGAGATATTCCACGGATTATCGCTAACTTCCCCACCAATTCGGGATTCTCATTACGTACTATTTTTACGATATCATAAAAGTCGAATTTATTTAATTTTTCTCGCAAGCTCTTCTTGCCTGTAGGGGTCAACTCGGTCTCAAAGAAGCGCCCTACTGCCTTTTCCCCTTTAGGCAAAACCACCGTATATTCGATCTTTCCCAATGGTTGATTGAAAATTATTTTCGAAACAATACCTATTGTATTATTAACATCGTTATAATTCGCTCTATCGGTATAAATTTTCACAATGTCACAAACTTCAAATTTATTTTTCATATTTTCGCCCCTATCTATGTGTAATACGTCCATTTAAAGATACATTAAGATGTTCCCCATCTCTACTTGCCCATCCCAATTGTTGACGCCCTGTTTCTGATAATTGAATATCCCATTCAAAAGGATGACCTAATGTTCGGGATGGGCCTTTTTTCCATTCATTTCCAAATTTGTCAATAAAACCACCTTGATCCCCAACGGGCAATCTCTGAGAGGGAAGATACTTGGGATTTGGAACAAACCTTATCTTCCCTTCCTGTGGCAATTTTGCTGCCTTTATTCTAGCTGTTACCGTCCATACTTTCTTCTCCTTTTCTGCCCCCCAAAAAAATCTCGGCGAATGAGGGCGACGTTCACTGGGCCCACCACCGCCCTCACCTCCAGACGAAGGCTCATCGTCTGAGGGTTCTTCTCCTTGAGCATTCGGATCTTTGGGCGGCTTTTTTCCTCCATCATCAGATCCACCAGCACCACTCTGGCTCGACCCTCCATCTCTCGGTGGTTGACGACTACCTCCTCCGGACGATGCACTCGCGGCAGCTGCGGCCGACGCTTCTCTTTCTGCCGCCACTTTGGCTTTTGCTGCGGCTTTGATCGATTCAATATTTTCTCCGCGTGCTCGCGCTTCAACTAAAGTATCATACGCCGATTGCAGCAATCTTATATGCGTCAGATACCCTATTCCTGCGCCAGGAATACTCGGCGTTGCATCACTTCTCGCAGCAACAATATATGACATATCCACTCGACATTGGGTCGGTTGTGTAAACGCGCCAGCAATCGTCGACGCCCATAAAGGATTTTGCGGCTCTATCATCTCTATTCTTGGCTCAACGTGAACACCGCCATAAACTAAATGCGAGCTCATCCCGCCCACATCGTGCCGAACATCCGCTGGCACCCATAAACATCTCCCCGTTAAATCAACATCGGTTTCTCGCTTACGTACACCCAACTGATCATAACTCGACTCTAAGCGTCTTCGCCCTTGGATATGATTTCGAAGCTCTTGCTTTTCTTCTTCGACAATTCTCCCGACCCGAGCAACCCCCTCTTCAACATCCGCTTTATATTTAGACATCTGCTTCTGCGTTGTATCCGTTGCAATACGTGACAACGCGCTTGAATCTCCGCGTAATGCAGCTTCAATATCGTTGCCCGGAAATAATCCTTGTATTTGCCGCTTCCCTTCTGAAATTGTGATATCCGCTAATTGGGACGCCAATAATGACCCATCTCCATTGATAAAGCCTTCGACAAGTCGATTATAAGTATAGTCG
>Ga0209417_1001094_pt1 | contig 52849 bp, 37 predicted proteins | sample RifGroF2_FD_184002 | JGI IMG/M metagenome (GOLD analysis project Ga0209417, IMG submission 184002) | Groundwater microbial communities from Rifle, Colorado, USA - Groundwater F2 (SPAdes) (version 2) | ecosystem: Environmental > Aquatic > Deep subsurface > Groundwater | place: Rifle, Colorado...
AATATAGGCTTCGGCAACCTGTCGATAACGAGGCAATCCAAAAAGCAGCGTAACGTTTATATTGATTCCTTCGCTGATAAGCTGCTGAATAGCAGGCAGACCATCGGTTGTCGCTGGGACTTTGATGAAAACATTGGGTCTGTTCAGCGCAGCCCATAATCGGCGAGCTTCCTCAATTGTACCTTTGGTGTCATTTGCCAGATGAGGGTTGACCTCAAGGCTGACATATCCATCCCTGCCTTTTGTTTTTTCATACACAGACCTGAATTCGTCAGCGGCATTCTGTACATCGTGCCGGCTTAGAGCTTCATAAATTGCTTTAACATCTTTTTTATTAAGAGCCATATCACGAATGTCCTGGTCGTAAATATTGCTTTGGGCTATTGCCTTCTCAAAAATGGCTGGGTTGGAGGTTATTCCTCGCAGTCCATCTTCCTCAATTAAACGTCGAAGCTCACCGCTTGTGATTAAATCACGTCGGATGTAGTCGAGCCAGATTGACTGGCCGAGCGCTTCTAATTGTTTCAAAGGGTTTTCTTTCATAATGTTGCTTCCTTGTGTTCCAATGCCGCGTCTATAGATATTGGTGGATATATGACAGTAATAACACAAAAATTATAGACGTAATTATGATAAAAATACCTGGATTTATATGAATCAGTTCCGGAACACTTAGCTTTCCCCTGTCTCCTATACTTTCCAATTTTTTCAATTTTTGAGTTGTCAAGGCATAGACATATGAACCGATGACCATCCCGAAAATTCCCCAGGCTGCATCCCAGCTTCCCTGACCAATCGCTGCAGCTCCTGTTCCAGGGCAATATCCCAATAATCCGAATCCCACACCAAATATCAAACCACCTATGATATTGTTTGCGTAATGCGTTGGTTTCGTATGAGGGCGCACCATCGCGAATTTTCCAAGGATATATATTACTATGCTGCCAACCAGGATTGCCGAAAGAATGACTCGTATCACAGTCAAATCAGTTAATCGCAAGGCGCCAATAAGTACATTATAATCAGATACACCGGCTTTTTGGAGAAGGAATCCAAAAGCTATTCCAAACACTATGCCGGATATCCAATTGCCCAGTCTGTTTGGTTTATCTTGTTTTGCCTCGACCATTGTTTTATCTCCCGAATATTGGAATCGCCACAGCCATTCCACCAATAAAGAAACATATCAGTGCAATCCATGATGCAACCGACATCTGCATAGTGCCGCTAATGCCATGACCACTGGTGCATCCTCCGGCTATGCGAGCTCCAAATGCCATAAAGACTCCGCCAACAACAGCAGCAATGATCCTCAATGTGCTGCTATCATCTCCGAAACGCTGCAGCCATGTATCGGGGAGTAATTGTGCCTGTATCGTATTCCCAGACCAGGCTGCGAGGAAGCTGCCAATAATTACTCCAACAAAAAGCATCACTTCCCATTCAATAATCGGTTTTGTATTTTTGAAGTATTCCAGGCGTTTGGTTAGGCCAGGGGCAAGAATCAGCCCCAGCATCCCTGAAATCCGTGCATACGCAGTACTGATACCAAGTGGCTTATCTGATATCAACACAGTAGCAGCAGCAAGGATACCAATCAACGCACCGCAAACATAGGGAGACCAGTGCTTATCCATTGGATCAGCGTTCGTCCCAGCGGCAAGTACACAGTTCGGAATGCAAATCACTATTAACAAAAACAATCGTTTCATAGTTCACCTACTTTTCAATTGGTAATTTTGCTTTTACCCATGCTGTCCAACTGCCCGGCACATTTTTGACATCCTCAAAGCCTGCCTGCTTCAGCAAGCTGCTTGCAATACTGGCCCGGTAACCTGTATTGCAATACGTCGCGACCGGCGTTTTCTTATTTAATTCGCCCATACGCTTGGGCAAATCAGGAAGATAGATGTGTTTGGCATTGGGGATATGGCCGCCGTTCCATTCCAGTGGCGACCGAACATCCAGCACTTGCACTGCCTTGTGGTCTTGAGAAAGTTTATATACGTCTATCTGCTGGATATGATCCATAGGCAATCCAGCCTGTACCCATGCGCTCATCCCGCCGACCAGATAGCCCGTGATGTTTGTAAATCCGGTTCTCCAGAAAAGCGAGACAACTTCCTCAAGTTTATAATCACTTCTAAGTACGATTGCCAGCGGCCTATTTGAGTCCAGCATCCATCCAGCCCAGACAGACAATTCTCCTTGATCTTCTATGTTGATTGCACCGGCAATATGTCCGCCGCCAAATTCCAACATCGATCGCGTATCTACAATGACGCATTGCTTCGAACGAATCAGTTGTTCAAATTCTTTGGCCGGCAAGCCGGGAACTACCGGAGTATTGTTTTCGATACGAGCACCTTGAGTGTTTGTAATTTTCAAACGCGGGTAGTAAGTTGGCTTAGGTGTTATATTCCTAACTGATAAATCTTTGAATTCCTGAAAAGAGCTACATTTCATATATTGATTATGTGAACGTTCATAACCTATTGTAGAACTGAAGCGGTCCCCGATTGCAGGCCCGCATGCTGACCCGTGGCCGTGCGTTGGATGAATGATGACTCCATCACCCAGTTTAGCATAGAAATTAGTTAAGGTATCATATTGTTTGCGCAACATTTCTTCGAATCGCTCTTGGCCGAGCAAGTCGCTTCGGCCTACAGCATTGATGAGAAGTGAGCCGCCCGTAAAAACGGCATAGGGCTTGTCAGGACTTGATTTTTCATTTACTATGATAGTTATATGTTCTGGCGTGTGTCCTGGAGTGTTGCAAGCAGTTAATGAGATTGACCCCAATTCTATCTTGTCTCCTTGCCGTAGTTGATTCAGCTCATAGCCATAAGTATCCTCATCAGAGTGTCCCGCATGAATAATCGCGTTTCCAACCCTGGCAGCCAGCTTACGAACTCCGCTTACGAAATCTTCATGGATATGCGTCTGAATTATGTGGCGGATAGTTACGCTATGTTTTCTGGCAAGCTGGATGTAGGCGTCGCAATCAGGCCGCGGATCAATTACCGCGGATAGTCCTGTTGAATCGTCTCCTATTATGTAACTAATATCTCCAATGCCTTGGGAAACCACTCGTTCAAAGACTAAGCTCATAGTTTACCTCTGTTAACTCTTTCCCCACCTTATTCAGATGGATACAACAATGTAAAATTTTTCTTAAACGGCCACAAAGATCCCTCTGATTTCTGCGTATAGGGCTGCTTTAAGTACTATAAATCAAATAGATTACAAGGAATATTCCGACGGTAAGGACTGATACAGCAAGCAGTCTGTCAAGCATCGATGACGGTTGATATGTATCCTCGTTTATTTGTCTTTGAACCTTCTTGTACCTGACAAATGCAAGCAGGCTCATCAACGTGCCAAGGCCGACAAGGAATATCCCAAAGATTGCAGAATATCCATGAGAAGGAGGCAGCGTATTTTCAATATCATCTTTTTCCAAAATCAATGACATTTGCTTTACGAACAATGAAAACTTTCCAACAACAACACCGAATGCCATTATCCCAATGCTTGTTCTTATCCAGGCAAGAAATGTCCTTTCATTCGCCATATGAACACGGCGATTACGAACTCTTTCAGATTTCTTATCTTCAATTATCTCTGACATATAATTATAACTCCTGCTGCCACCATCTATGCAGCGCCGGCAAAAATAAATCTCATATCTTAAGAAATGCCAGCAGGTCGGCGTTGAGCTGTTCCTTGTGTGTGTACGCCAGGCCATGAGGTGCGCCCGCATATATCTTTAAGGTTGCGTTTTTGACTAACTTCGATGAGCGGAGAGCAGAGGCGCCTATCGGCACTATCTGGTCGTCGTCGCCGTGAATTATCAGCGTCGGTATATCGAACTTTTTGAGGTCTTCGGTGAAATCCGTCTCGGAGAACGCCTTGATGCAATCGAAAGTATTTTTGTGACCTGCCTGCATTCCCTGAAGCCAGAACGAATCTATCATACCCTGTGAAACTTTGGCATCTGGTCTGTTGGCTCCGAAGAATGGGCCGGCGGCGATGTCCTTATAGAACTGTGAGCGGTCGGTGAGTGAGCCGAGGCGAATTTTGTCGAATGCCTCAATCGGCAAACCTTGGGGATTAGCTGGTGTTTTCAGCATAAGCGGCGGGACAGCGGATATCAGCGCAGCCTTGGCCAGACGTTTTGTGCCGTGGCGGCCGATATATCGGGCAACTTCGCCTCCGCCGGCGGAGAAGCCGATTAGAACCGCATTTTTCAGATCGAGTGTTTCGATAAGTTCCGAGAGGTCATCGGCATAGGTGTCCATATCGTTGCCGCTCCAGGGCTGGCTCGACCGGCCATGTCCGCGACGGTCATGGGCAATGCAGCGATAGCCGCTGGATGCCAGAAACATCATCTGAACTTCCCAGCTATCTGAATTAAGCGGCCAGCCGTGGCTAAACACTACAGGCTGCCCCTTACCCCAGTCCTTGTAATAAATCTGCGTACCATCTTTTGTTGTAATCGTGCTCATTGTTCACTTCCTTTTTTTGATTTCCGCTTCTACTTCTTTTGCTCCCTCGGCATAGAACTTTTCTTCATCAGGAGCAAGCTCGTAGAGCAATCTAAGAAACTCTCCAGCGTGTACACGTTCCTCGTCCGCTATATCCTTGAGTACTTCCACGGCGAGCTTGTTGTTAGTTGACTCGGCAAGCTGCATGTACAACTGAATTGCTTCATACTCTGCGGCCACCATAAAACGAATTGCTCTGATAAGCTCCTTATCCGTGAGTTTCCTATTGTTTGCTAATCCTGCGAAGGGTGATCCGAACTCTGGCATATTTATTATCCTTTCTTATTTATTTTCGGGCTTTCACTTAATGACAAAACTTGCGACCATTTAGGCAACCTTAGCCCAGGTTCTATGATGCAAAATCCCAATTAATCAGTTTATCCAGAACTGTGCTGACATCCCTTGTGATGCTTGCCGTAGTGGAAGCTAATTGTATTTGCGGAGATTACAGGAATCAGCGCGTTATCCACATAGGGCAGGGGTGGTAGAACATTCGGAGATGCATTTACAATCTTATCATTACTCATAATTTTAACTCCTTTAATTTGACATAAGTATTAGCTTTCATAAGTTTGCCTCATTATGCTCCAGTGCCGCAACTTTAGCCAGACGGCGTCGAAATCGCTCGGCTCCGCCGAATTCAGCCTGAAGAAATGTTTTGACTAATTCCCAGGCGAACGCATGGCCGACCACAAGGCCGCCGAGGCAAATCATGTTCATGTCGTCGTCCTCAACTCCCTGATGAGCCGAAAAGGTTTCATGAATCAGGCACGCACGCACACCTGCCACTTTGTTGGCAGCAATACACGCTCCCACGCCGCTACCGCAAATAGCTATGCCTCGATCCACATCCCCTCCAGCGACTGCACGAGCTAAAGGTATAACAGAATCAGGATAATCGTCATCCGGCCTCGGCTGGCGATTACCAAATTCGGTTACTTTGCAGCCGACCTCACGCAACCTTTTCACGAGGTATTCCTTCAACTCAAAGCCTCCATGATCGGCGGCGACTCCGATGTGTTTTGGTGTCTCTGACAATATTGTCAAGGAGTCAGCCATTGTTCTTTTCTTTCAACAAGGTCATATTTTGTTCACAGACATTCCCTACATCGCCCTCAACATTGAGGGCGTATTACCTCTTTACCAATAGAATCGGGACTTTGGTGTCTTTGTGGAGCACACCATAACTAACGCTGCCAAGGGTCGCAGCTGCTAAAGCACTTTGTCCATGAGAACCCATAACAATAAGGTCTACTTTCGACTTTTCAGCCTCTTTCACAATCTCCTCAACAGGATGTCCTGATTTTATGACCGTCTTTGACTGAATACCTTTCTTTTCGCAAAGTTTCTTTATTTCTCCAGCACCTATTTCAGCAACCTCCCGCAGATAATCATCTATGGACTCCGCTACACTCGGTTGTGATCGCCCGACAGGCATTGTCCGATTTACCAGTAATCGCTTATCCATAACGCTTATAACAATTATTGAGGCATTTAACTGCTTTGCCAGGCCAACCGCATAGACGCCTGCCTTTTGAGCTGTTTTTGAACCGTCTGTTGGTACTAAAATTTTTGATATCATAAATTATCCTTTATTAAAATGTGAACCCTCTATTGCTGATGAAAGTACTGTCTAACTTTTGCCGCAATCTGCGGCTCTGTCATTCTGTCAGTTGTTTCAACTCCAATCATAAGATTGCCAAGTCCTTCATGCTCAAGATGTTTTTTGAGTTCTTCTTTTGGCTCGCCTGGACCAAATATCAGAATAGAGACTGCATCGCGAATACACGAAATTACATCCTTATAGAAGCTGTTAAGATGTTCGGTAAACTCTCGTTGTCGGCGATCATCTGATGGAACCAACTGTGGTTCAAACGTGCCGCCTGAACGTGAAGCATCAGCACGTTGTGTCTGTTTTTCAACATTAGATTCTACTAATTTTATTTCTTCACCCTAGCCGGCAAGAAACACAATAACTGCTTTCCTATGGTCAATCCACAAACCAACTTTTTTTTTCATATTTTTTCCTTTATGTCAATTGGTGTTATACTTATTACCTATTGCTATAATCTTGTTTTCTTTTATATTTTTGGCTTTTGGAAAAGTGAACTCAGGCTTTTGTTTCAGCAATGCGTAGCCAAAGTCGAGCATTGTATCATTTCCGAGCCGATCCACCTCCAGTGGCTTTATAAAGAAATTGGCTATCACCCCCTTAACAGTACCCCAGAAATTCTCATACAGTACGCCATTTTATGTAAAACATATTTAAAATCTAAGTTTTCACTACAAAATTATGTTATCCTGCTTTTAGTTCTTGTCGGATTTATCCTCTTTTTTATCCATCATCGGAGAACTATCCTTATTGGGGTCTGACAAACCGGCAGTTTTTTTCAAACACATTGGACAGGTACAGCCCGGTTTGCACTTTCCCATATCGGCCTTATGTTCAAAATCACTTTTGTATTCTCTGTCGCCTCTATCCCAGCAGGTTTTCATACCATAGCCATCACCGCATAGTCCTCTCATGTGGCCGCAATGATGCCTTATAGTCATCACATGGCCGATGACTGCCCCTATTACCAAAAGTGCGATTACGACAAAAATTCTTCCACAGCATTTGCAGCAGCAACAGCTTTGGCCATCATTTTTCTTTTCATTTTCATCCATTTTTAGTTTTCCTTTACAATTTTAATATATACGTCTCTGACGAACTTAAGCCCAGCTACCCAACCAAGCCCTTGCTGACCACCTTTGATGTGTTAACTTGATGGCAGATGAGTAGTCTGACTCATTTGCCTCTATTTCTATCCCTGCCTTTACCATTATCCCTGGTATCATCGACTTACCTGAATCGACAGACTTTCCTTCAACCGGCGATTTGGGAACCCAGGTTTTTCCATTCGATTACAGCTAACATTTTCTATCTCTTAAAAAATTGTTAATATTTCATCTTCACAAATTACAACAGCTTTTATTTCATATAATCTCGCTTCGTTGGAACAGACTAACCGCTTTACGTTTTTATTGAGAACAGGGAAATCCCTGTATATTGACTTCGCAATTGCTTTATATTAATTTCATCAAGTATCTGATTTGCCCATTTTACCATTGCCTTACCGGCTTTAACTTCAACGTTCGGTATAAACTCGTTTAGCTATGGTAACGACAAGGATTTATTTGTAAATCGGAGTAGCATCTGAATGTAGTGTAAGCCGAATAGACTATCTGCCTGTCGGTAAAACATCCTACGTTAATACCGATTTATTATCAAATTCAGGTTAACAATTCATTCAATGTCGTTAGTATGCAAGAAAATTTTTGGGCGTTTTCTTGCAATTTCTAAACGTGGGTTATGGAAAATGCAGGTGAGAAAGGTGGATAAGCTAACGAAAAAATTAAAAGAGACCGCCGCAAAGCTCAGACGCACCGAACAGAGGCTGCATATTATGAGAAATTAGTTTCACCTCAGTATTGCAGATACTAAGGCTGTTCTGGAATTCCTGTATGGGCAATAGCAATAGTATTTTTAAAAAGAATCAAAATTATGAGCAATGACAAGATTGTAAGTGCATATTCGCATATCTAAATACTCACATCAACAAAACCAAAGATGAACGCGCCAAGTTGTAGGCAGCTTTGGAACTTTATCAATCGCAGGCAGCGGTTACTATATGAAAGAACGTCTGCGGCTGTTATTTGAATGTGGACACAGGGGTACAGCCCAGCACCATAAACATTCTGAAAGAGGTTGCAAGAAAGCTGCTGGTCTGGAAACCATTTATTTTGAACTGGTATAAACATCCTGTCAACACCAGCAAATTGGAGGTTGTTAATCGCAAAATTTGCCTGCTACAACGTATAAGGGACGATGGATACCTCAAACTCCTAATCCTGCACCATTCCACCTTACTTGTTAACCGGATAAACCAAAGTTAAGGGCAGTTTTAGGGCAATGGGGGAGTCTAAAATAAGCAATAATCCGCAAGTGCCTGAATTACAAAAACTTATGGATGTAATTCTGGCGGATAGATAAAAAAGCGGAGAGGCTCACCCTCTCTTTGTGTTTTGCTATAAATTCTTAATTTTATTTGACTTACGAGATGAAAGAAAAAAACGGAGAGGGCGGGATTCGATATGCTCTCTTTTTGTAACCTTATCAAAAACCTGTATTTAGCACTTAACTCCAATAAAAACAAAGATTTAGACTCTCTCGTTTCTTTACTATCTTCGCACGATTTTTTACTATCTTGATACCCTTTTCAAGGGCAACATTAAGGGCACCTAAAAAAGTTGCCCTTCGACAACGAAAGTATTGTAGCAAAAAGTGGACGGATTGGCAACAAGGGTATTGTAATAAAAAATATCTGGTTTGGGTTGACTTAAAGTGGTAATATAATGGTTCCCTATGTTATTTTGGATATGTAGATATGAAAGTGTTCACAATAGGATTTCAAAAGCGACCGGCAGAGAACTTTTTTCTCACCCTCAAAAAATCTGGCATCCAAAAGGTTATTGATGTACGGCGTAAGAATACTTCTCATCTGGCAGGATATACAAAGGAGCCGGACCTCAGATTCTTTCTGGAAAAGTGCTTTGGGATTGCCTATGAACATATTCTTGAGTTTGCACCTTCTGAGGATCTACTTAAAGAATACCAAAACAGTCTTGAAAAGAAAGATAATACCGCCTGGACTGGCTATGTGAAAAAATTTCAAGACAGCGTTCTTTCTCAACCGATTGTCGAGCGGTTCCAAAAAGCTGTCGAAGGATTCAACGCTATATGTTTGCTCTGTGCCGAGGAAACTGCTGACAGATGTCATCGACGGTTGCTGGCCGAGCATTTCAAAAGGCATATCCCTGATCTACAGATACAACATTTGTAGGAAATGATAACCTTTCTCCAGACAAACAGGGCTTCCACTTCGCTTCCGGACTACTGACCAACAATTTAGCAGAAATCACTTCAGCTTGTTGGAAGCTTCCTAAAGGAGCAATATGGCTCTTCCAAGTTCCAATGTAAACAATTCGACAACCTATCATGGACTTCGACCCCGGCACCACTTTACTCATTTATTTTGCTCATGATACCTCCAAACAATCACGAACACATTATTAACTTTTTAAAGAACACCGCAAGGTGTGGTTCACCGTAATACTACAATGATACTAATCCGTAGAGAATTTATATACAGTCAACTGGCAATATTTCTGTCCCGGCTTAAGTATCGTTGAGGGGAAATTGGAGTGGTTTGGTGAATCGGGGAAGTGCTGCGTTTCGAGGCAGAAGCCACAATGCCTATTAAAAACAGTACCTTTGCCTTTGCAAGTACCATCAAGAAAATTTCCTGTATATAGCTGAATTCCTGGATGAGTTGTATAAACTTCCATAATGCGGCCAGTCTTCGGCTCATGAACACGTGCAGCCAAAACAAGCGAGCCATTGGAACTGTTTAGTATGTAGTTCAGGTCATAACCACCTTTAACCTGAGCAATACGAGTACCAATAGGTACCGGATATGTAAAATCTAGCGATGTCGCCTTGACGGTTTCTATTTCGCCAGTGGGTACCAAGTCACCATCAGCCACTGTAAATTTATTCGCATCAATCATAAGTTCATGTCCGAGAATGTCGCCAGAACCATGGCCGGCAAGATTGAAGTAGCTATGATTAGTGAGATTTAAGACGGTGGTTTTATCCGTTTGGGCATAATAGCTGATTTTCAGTTCATTATTTTTGGTGAGAGTGTAGACAATATCACATTTGAGATTACCTGGATAGCCTTCTTCGCCATCTCTGCTAAGATAGGTTAACTTTAGCCCGACACTATCCCTATCTGTTATTTGCTGCGCTTCCCATACAACCTTATTAAATCCTTTGATGCCACCATGAAGATGGCTTGTGCCTCTATTTTTTGCCAGCACATATTCAACGCCGTCGAGGTAAAATTGGCCATTTCGAATACGGTTTGCAAAGCGGCCTATTAGCGAACCGATGTACGGAATGCCGTTAACGTATTCATCGAGTGTATCATAGCCGAGAACAACATCTTTAATCATCTCTGTTCTATCTGGTATCTTAAGTGAGGTGATTATTCCACCGTAGTTTGTTATTTCTGCTTCTATTTTGTTATTTGTTAAAGTATATAGATCGATATTCTCACCATCAGGAGTTTCCCCAAAAGCCTGCCTACTAATATTCATTTTCAGTTTCTCCATGCAAAGAACACATTTAAAAGCAGTACATTTTTTCTCATATTATCTCATTCGACAAGGTAAAATTTAGTAAGACCAAACATGCCAGCTTTCACTGGTCGCATTACTTGCTCGATGTCTTAGTTTCTAAATGCTCAAAAAACAGACTCATTTAACAAGAAAAGCAGTGGAGCTGTCGACCACGGATGACAGAGGCTGTCACGCTCGTCACCGCTGAATGTTTCCCATGTCGTTGTTGCATCATTTTTTGTCATATTACCCCACTCTTTTTTAATCAATTCTATGGCCTGCTGTTGCATACCGGCTTTTTCCATAGCTGGCAGGAGATAAAAATAAAAATAAGGAGAGCAACGACACAATTTATCGTAGTTTTCCAGAAGGTATTCCATGGCGATTTTGGCCTGGACTCCTTCTATTAAATCGAAACATACTGCAAGAGCATTAGCTTGCCAGGATGTGCCTGCAGAGATAATGTTATTATCGATAGCATCGTGAAATACTACCCCATCATAAAACTTTTTACTGATAGTATCTTTTAATCGTCGTGCTTCTTGGGACAATTGAATATGAACATCTTCATTTTTTATTTCAGCAGCAATGATTGCTAAAACGCGAATGAAATTATAATAGAACATATTTAAGGGGCAACTTATACCTTTACGGTCTATACCAGGATGAGGAAAGTTATGCCAGCCAATGCCGGGATGATCTATGAAAGAACGTATTTTTTTATTCTTAAGATAATCATCAACATCAAAGTCAATTAACCCATCTACATTTTTGTGATTTTCAAACCATTTGTTGAGCCAAAAGGCTTTCGAAAAGAACTGTTTAGAATTATAGAATTTTCCTGTATTTTTCTTATAAAATTGCTGGCCTATTACAGGAATGAGTGCATAATCCAGTAGTACTACATGTTCACCTGGATATGCACAGGAAATCAGCCCATCAGCTCTGAATGGGCAATGAATAAAACATTCGAGAAACCACCGCAAATAAGCATCTTCTCCGAATGCCTGCCATAAGCCTTGGGCAATAAATACGCCATCCCCCCAATATTGAAGCTGTTCGCGAGTAGGACAATCGACAAGGTGTTCTTGTGCGCTTATTCGAAGTGTATACATACACATATCAAATATGCGTTGAAGTTCACTATCATCCGAATTAAGTTTAACGATAGGTTTTATTGGAGCGGCTTTAGCAGTACATGCAATATGGGTTATTTTGACATTATTTGTCTGACTGCGAATTACAAAATGCAGATACCTAAAACCACTCCAAAGGAATGAAATATATTTTTGTTTTCCTTTACGACAGATATATTGAATGGAATATTGTTCTTCACGGGTAGCAATCCATGGTCTACCATTTCTGAGTCTTTCAGCCCCGGAGACCTCAATAACTGCATTTTCATTGGCTTCAACTTCGAAACAAAAATGACCTATAAGTTCAGAACTGAAATCAAAAGTTAAACAGTTGGCCTGTTTGAGAGAGAGATTAACATCAGCGATATTAAAACTTAAAAAATCTGATCCGGCCTCAAGTGACTCAGAATCATGAATCCGGCTCAAGCAACGAATTTCGTGATTGGAGCTATATTCAGCTTTAAAAGGTTTAAATCTTTTAGGGATAATGTCCATTCGTTGTAGAAGAGGAGTTATTCTATGAGTGTAGTCAGCCCATATAGTTTCGGCATTCTCAACGATTTTTACATACGGCCAGACACTAACAGATTCTTTGGTAAAAGTTTTTTCTTGCCAGCCCTCTGGCTCAAGCATTGCATTATATGATTCACAGGGGCCAAGCGCCCAACCTCTTTTCGGAACACCGCTCTGCCACATAGGCATATCCAGATACTGCCAGGAATTATCTGTCCCAAATATATATTCACCAAGACGAAATTCGGCAATCAAACCACCAGGTGCCGGCAGAACGCTCGCAATTACAGCATCACTACGGTGGACAACAATAACTATTTCAAGATTGCTACTTTGCGGCGCGAGCTGATATTCCAAGCTGTCATATTGGCACCATTGTGGGTCGCCATACACAGGACCTCGTGATATGAACTGACCATTTAGAAAAAGTTCGTAATAATAAGACGCAGTGATTGTAATTTTAAGATTTTTCTCCGATAAATTTTCCAGTTCTATTTGTTTTCTAAACAGCATATATTCGTTATGAGTATGTGGATATGCCCATATCCAATGAGCGTTTTTAAAAATCTGACAGGATGAAGGAGTTAAATTCATTTCAGAAGTCCTTTTTTGGCTATTGCTATCTCATCTAAATTTATATTATTCAAATTCAACTTCACCGAAGAATTCAGGTCGGTGAAAATCAGGTTTTGGCAAGTCAACCTTGTTCCATGTCAACCAGTGTCGATGCGAAGTTTCATCGCCGCATTTGTAAAAATTCGCTCGCCAAACAACTCCTTTTATGGGCTTTACCACCGGTACATATTTCTCCAACATCATGTAAGGCAGTGCGTATTCAACTACCCAGGTGGTCGGTGTTGAAATTTCAGGATATATCAGGCCTGACAACGTTGATTTACGCAAAATTAACTTTCCCTCATCAGGGGTGGTATTAACACGATTAGCCCCATTATCACTCTGATAGTGCATCAACATCACACCGCTACAGTTCATTTCGAGATTGAAATAACCATCCTGTCCTGGTGAGAAGAAAAATTCAACGCAACTGTCTCTGGAGACAAAAGAGTTATGCTTGGTTCGTTTTGCAAGAACGTAATTATCCTCAACTCGGAATATCACATAGATATTCTTTTCATCATAAAGCAACTTTGCCCGTACTTTAGGAAAATGAGTAGGCCGCTCACCCATAAAGTTTTTCAACTCCAGAGGTTTAATACTCCGCCAACAGGATTTGTTCCAGCCAGCATTAATTTTTACCGCAGTATCACTTTTAGTGATTTTGTATTTCATAACATCCGTCCTGTATTATCTATGATTTCTATTTACTGCCCATCTGCCCTATTGAGTCTCTTTTTTAATATAATATTTAATTTGTCTTTAAAACAACTATAATGATTGTTTTTAAAGAGTTTTTTTAATTAAAAAAATTAAAAGAGCCATATTCATAGGACTTTACATTTTCATAATTGGAAATAGCTCGGCTGCATTTCTAAGTATTACAACTTTAGCATCCTGTCCTTTAATCTCCATTGCCTGCTTGTATGCATCAGTAACTGTTGCCGCTGTACAGAATCCTAAATTGCTGATGGTTTTATTATTTAAATGATTAGAAACAATAAAAACCTGTTTGCTTCGACCAATTAAACGACCACCTTGTACTAAATGATGGCCTACAACCAATGATATCTTGCCTTGCTTGATTAATTTTTCTGTTTCACTAAAAGAGCGATAGCCATATTGCTCAAGTTGGGGATGTTCTTTGCTGGCACCGTCTGGGCATGGAGTAGCCATTATCACGATGCCATCGTTTTTCATAACAAGATCAGCAGTACATAGTCCTTTTATAGCCTGCCACATTTCTAAATCGGCAGGATGTGAATCGCAGATTACAATATCCGCCCTTTCAGGAATTTCCACACCGTAAACTTCTATAGCCGTTTTACAACCCTCACTATGCGCTTTTGAGGGGTGTCCGGTAACAACACGAACTATGTGATTGTCACCATCCATAATGGTATTTACAATGAACTTAAGACCGGCTTTTTCTGCTACCTCATCGATCATTTGAATCATTGGATTATCACGCACTCCAAGAACCTCACTTGCCTGCAACTTTACGCTTTCCCAATGAAATGCTCCACAAGTTTCATCACTTACACAACCTGGGTCAACTATTTTGCCTCCGCCAGCAAAACCGGCAGCTGGGTGTGGAACTATATTTCCTATACCTATGACAAAATCAGCTTCGACAACTTTCTTATTCACAAGAATGTCATTCCCTGTCTTACTTTGTCCCAAGTTTATCATATTATCTACATTGTTCCACTGATGATTAAAGACTTTAAATCGCTGACGAATACCATATCCCAGTTTCCGGTCTATTTCCTCATCAGTCATTGCTCTATGCGTACCCAGAGACATGAGGATGGAAATATTTTCATCTGGCACTTCAGCTATTCCCAGTTCTTTTAGGATAATTGGCAGCAGCTTATTTACAGGCGTAGGGCGGGAATTATCATCGGACAGAATTAATACACTCCTTGCATCTTTAGCTGCATCTCTCAAAGGTTTTGTGCCAATAGGAGAAGCAAACCCTTTCATTATAACTTCGTTTTCATTTTTTCTAGATGTAAATACCTTTGGTGAAAATATCCCTACCAAATTCATGTCATTGACTTCAATTTCTTCTACCCAATTGTAAGGCATTTTGTATTTCATAATTATCACAGCCCCTTCATCAACATTTGTTAAACACAATTTTACTACTAAAAAATCGTGGTCTATAAAAAACAAAAGATTTAGATTTTGGCCATCATTTTGCGAACGCTTAAGGTGATTTTCTGCTCATTTGGCAAAGTTGCACTTTCAAGAATTGGCGAGAAAGGCATAGGAATACCAATCTGTCCCAAAACCTTTGGAGGCGCAACCAAGCTTCCAAACGCCTGCTCTGTAACACAGCGAACAATTTCCGCACCTATGCCACAGCAGGCATTAGCCTCGTGAACAACCAACAGTCGACCTGTTTTTTTTACTGATTGCAAGATAGTCTCTAAATCCAGAGGCACGATACTTCGCGGGTCAATTACTTCTAAACTTACTTCACCAGAAAGAGATTCAGCAGCTGCCAACGCTTCATAAACCATATATGAAGTCGCAACCACCGTCACATCTGTACCTTCTCGCTTTATAGTAGCATGACCCAATGGAACTGTCCATTCACCTTCCGGCACTTCCTCTACCAAATCATAAAGACGACGATTCCATAAAAGGACCACCGGGTTATCATCACGAATTGCTGATTTAAGCAAACCTTTTACATCATAAACATTAGATGGCATTACAACTTTTAAGCCAGGGGTATGCACAAACCAAGCCTCGAGAGATTGCGAATGCTGTGCCGCTTCCGCAGAACCAGAACCAAACTGAGCCAGGACTACTAATGGCAACTTCAACTGGCCTCCTGACATATATCTAAGCTTTGCTACCTGATTCACCAGCGGATCCATACATACTGTAACAAAATCAAAGTACATAATCTCAGCTATTGGCCTAAGTCCTGTCATTGCAGCCCCAGCAGCGGTACCAATAATCGCAGACTCTGACAATGGCGTATCGAAAACACGTTTCTGTCCATATTTTTTCTGGAATTTTGGAGCAGTCCCCCACACACCTCCAAACTCTCCAACATCCTGACCAAAATAACAAACACTCTGATCGAGTTGAAGTTCTTCGTCTATTGCTTCTGAAATCGCTTTTATATATTTAAGCTTACGCATCGATGTTCCTTTTTCAAATAACCCACATCCCATCTGCAACATTAGCAGGATCTGGCAAAGGACTATTAATTGCAAAATCAACAGCCTCTTCTAATATTTCGTTAACATTAATACTTACTTCGTCCAAATCAGCTTGTGAGACATCACCACCTTCAAGAAGCTTTGTTTCAAATATAGTTATTGGATCGCGGCCTTTCCAAGATTCCACTTCCTGACGATTCCGATGTTCCGGAATAACCATACAGTGCGGATGATGCCTGTAAGTCTTACACTCTAAAAGAGTCGGGCCAGCACCATCTCTGGCACGTTTGACCGCATTTAAAACTGCCGTGTGTACTGCCACTACATCATTACCATCTACAACCACACCTTCAATACCATAAGCCACTGCTCTGTCTGCAACATTCTCTATTGGAGACTGCTTATCAAAATGCGTAGTCGCAGCATAGAGATTATTTTCACAAACATAGATTATTGGATATTTCCAGATGGCGGCCATATTCAGCGATTCATGAAAACTGCCTTGGCTTACGGCCCCATCACCAAAATAACAGACAGTTACCTGATCGGTTCCTCGATATTGTGCTGAATAAGCAGTTCCCAAGGCCAGCGGCAGACCTCCACCAACTATGCCATTTCCCCCCATAAGACCTACACTAACATCAAACAGATGCATTGAACCCCCTCTGCCATGTGAACATCCGGTTTCTTTTCCAAGTAACTCGGATACGACCTTTTTAAGTTCCACTCCTTTCGCAATGGCATGGCCATGACCCCGGTGAGTACTAAAAACATAATCATCATCTCTCAGACAGGCACTTACTGCAGCAGATATAGCTTCTTGGCCTTCACACGAATGAAGAGCACCAACCGGCTCACCTCGCCGAATCTTTTCTTTGAATATTTCTGTCATCTTTAACTCAAATCTGCGTATAGTGTACATATTCCGCAAAATTTTGAGCTTAACTTCTTTTGGTATATTCTTCACAAACATCTTTCCTTAGCAAATATTTAAATGTATACAACTTTCCCTGAGACTGCTGATTCATAACATGCGCTGATAATTTTTTGATTACGTAAACCAATTTCTGCCAAAAGAAGAGTTTCTCTTTTTTCAAGAATGGCCTGAGAAAATTCTTCTACTTCTCCGCGATACATATTCATTGGCTCCGGAGCAATTACTATTCCATCAGTAAAAGAGCGACTTTGCTTGGCATCATACCCCTGAATGTATGCGACCATTTCGCCAGCTTCGCCCTGTCCTATCGTCCCGTTAGCCAGAATACTTCCTTTCGAACCGTAAAGTTCCAATCTATTTTTGCAGCTTGAATCAGGCATGCAGAAAAACGTATCTACCGTTGCAGTCGCACCATTTTCAAAAAAAAGCATCACAACAGCACTGTCTTCAGATTTATAATCATGAACAGTGTTATTTGTGAAACAGGCAACTTTCTTAACTGTACCAAAAAACATTTCAAGTAAGTCAATACAGTGTCCTCCCATATCGATCAGGCTGCCTCCGCCCCCCATTTCAGGATTTTGTCTCCATGCTCCTTCTACTGGCGGATACCAACAGGATAATTGCGCTCTGGCATAAATCGGTTTACCTAATTTGCCATCCTGAATAAGTTTTCGTGCGGCTCTATGCTGAGCCGAAAACCGCATCATGAAAGCAGCGCCTAATTTAACACCGGTTTGTTCGCAGACGGCAACCATTTTTTCTGCCTCTTCGTTAGTCATACCAAGAGGCTTTTCGCATAACACATTTTTCCCAGCTTTTGCACAGGCCAATACCTGTTGATAATGAAGACAGGCAGGAGTAGCAATATAAACCACATCAGCGTCATCAGATATCAGGTCTTTTTCACTATCGGCTGGCCGAACTCCAAGCTCATTTGCAAGCTCTTTATTAGTATGCGTATTAATGTCATATACGCTGATTAGTTCAGCATTTTCAGCCGCCAGAATCCCTTCTGGAATAGTCCTCCGTTTAGCTATTCCGCATGAGCCTAATACCGACCATTTAACTTTCATTTCAATACCTCTTTAATAGATACGCGTCGCCTTTCTTTTTGAGCTAAACGAGCCGCAGTTGCAATAGCAATGCCTTCAATCATTTCCTCATATGGAATTACCGGAGTCCTGCTATATACCATCTTTTTTATTTTTTTGAGAATATTGCTGGCTCCATACGGAAACACGAAATCGCCTATTGATTCAGAATGAACAACACCTTGTTGACTATATGCACTTGCATACATGGCACAATGTGGGGAACCGCCGGAAGAACAGTTTAGCGCTACACCATTTTCGGGCCTGTCCGCCTGGCCATCATAGTCAAGATGAACATAAGCAAGTTCTTTTTGCCCCATACATTCGACATATTTAACATTGCCGCCAAACACACGAAGAGCAAGACTGATTGAGTGTATATGGCCAGCCATAAGATCGCCTCCACCCTTAATCGTTCCAAATTCCGGTTTGCCTATTTCCTCGAGCCTATCCCGAAAATAAAGAGTCTGCGGTGTTTCGGAAAGTATCGACCTTGACATAATTGGAGTATTATTTTTTTGAGCCAACTTAACTAATTTTTGGGCATCCTTAACATCATACGCAAAAGGCTTATCAATAAATGTCGGTATACCTTTTTTTATACCCGGACTTGCCAATTTCAAATGATCATGACCATCAAGATTGCCATCGGCAATAAATACCAGATCAACGTCATCAGAAACTTCTTCAAAAGTTTCACAGATTTCTGGTTTATCGTACCATACTTTATTCATAACTTCTGCGACCGCCCTATTTTCATCCCATACTTTTACAAGCTGAAATCCATCGACATTGGGAATCATCATCTTAACCGGATCATTATAATGCGTATAAAAATAGTAATAAGCGGCATGTCCACGACTAATTTTATCGTCTCTTAATGCAATCGGATCATGATCTGACATCAAGATGGCATAATACATGCCATGTATATCACAACGAATTAAACCAACTCGAATTTTTTTCATAATTTCACGCCTTTATAATCTTTTGTTGTTTCGCCGATTTATCTGCAATTTTACTGACTTCCAATGTTGTAATATCTGATTTCAATCGAACCTTATAGTCAATATTGCCCAGAATAGCTTGAACAAAATCATTGCTGGACTCTGGAATCCCCCATGAATCATTTAGAATTTCCACTTCGTCTTGCTTTCCCTGACCCCAAATAACAAGAGACTTATTTTCTTCATGAGAAACTATTGTTACAGAGTCTTCAGTCCCATTTATCCACATACCTCGTGGTAAACTATCTCCATATTGGCTTAGATACCATTGGATACAACTAATACCACCACTTTTATGTTGTAATACCAAGGTTCCGCCAGTTGTTGAATTGTGATTTGGCTCTGTCGTATTCACGATACCTTCTTCATGAGCGTATACACTATCAACTTCGCCAAGCAAATTTCTGTAATACTCAATATGATGATAATGAAAAGCTGAAAACAAACCACCATAGCATTCTTTATCCATATACCACTTGCCCCGCACCTGCTCACTATAGAGAGCAACACGAGAAGAAGCACTGAGAATCTTACCCAGTCTGTTCTTATGCTTCATCAAATACATAAACATCGCTTCGTGAATAATAGTGTTACCCGTCATCAAAACGACCCCTGCGGCCAAAGCTGCATTTTGCAATTTCGTAATATCTGAGCTTCGCGTACACAGAGGATATTCAACCAAAACATGTTTCCCCTCAGCCAAAGCTTCAATAGCATATTTTGCATGCAAAAAATTTGGCAAACATATTACAACAGCGTCCACATCCTTCAGCATCTTGCCGTAATCACTGTAACCTGAAGCACCGGTTAAATCACATATCTTATTGGTGTCGGCGTGCTTTCTGGAATAAACGCCTATAACTTTAGTTTTGGCCAATTTATGGAATGCAAGACTCCGCTCTTGAGCCATCGCCCCAGTTCCCGCAATTCCTATTTTAATCATTTTCATGCCTTATTGAAAAATGCCATAAATATAGTTCTAAGCATCCAATACTTCTTTAAGGTAAACACGTCTGCTTTCTTTATGCGCCAACTGCCCCGCTTCAATAACAGCAATAGGCTCTAAAAAGTCTGCATATTTAACTGGCGGCTTACCTGTTTCTATCATCTCTTTGAGCAACTCTAATATTCTCTGCCCACCACCAAGAAATTGCGGATCACCAATTGGTCCCGAATGTACTGCTCCATATTTACTATATGCTGAAGCAAAAAAACTACAGCTTTCCGGGAATACATCGGTGGAAGTATTCATTATCATTACATCTATGCCGGAGTTAAGCCGAATATGCAAATACTCCAAAGGCAGTTCTCCCATTGCTTCGACCCAACTAACGCCTCTGCCAAATAGATTCAAAGCAAGAGATACGCCATGAATAATATATGCTAAACGATCTTCTATGCCTCCTGAGGCAGTATTGCCGGAAAGCTCTTGTGAAAAAGCACCGCCTACCCCCTTAATCACGCCCAATCCTATTCCTTGCAGCGCACTGGCTGGGACAGGATAAAACGTTTTACTAATTTCATCAAAACGTTTTTTGAACTGTTCTGCTGCCGGCACAACGGAAAGAATTGACGAATTAAAAAGCAACGCATTGTTTTCTTCAGCAAGACGTACAATTTCCTTAGCATCTTTGAGTGTAGATGCAAATGGTTTATCAACAAAAGAGGTAATGCCTTTTTCCAAAAATGGTTTGACCAATTTGAGGTGGTCTGCTCCGCTCCCGTCACAATCACCTATGAATACAGCGTCTATATCCGATGTCATCTCTTCCAGTTTTTCACAAACAACGGGCCTGCCGCAGAAAGTTTCTGAAAACTCTCTGGCCTTCATGGCATCATAATCATAAATCTTAACGATTTCGAAACCAGATACTTTTGGCATCGTTAAAAGCTCTGAAGTATATATGCTACTTGCATAGTGGTGAACTACATAATTATATTTCTGTAAAAGCGATGGGATGCATTTATCAAGCATTATGCCAAAATAATAACCATGCGTATCAGCACGAACTACACCTAAACGAATCTTACTCATTTTCTTATCTCCATATGACTATATAATATATGGAGATAAAGATTCTTTTCTCGATTCAACATTCCACCTACTCGAATAGCAACTTCTCAGCAGTTTTATAAATTTTGTCCAATTCCCGCTTTTTCTCTTTGGCTAAAACAAAAGGCTTCTGAGTACGAATACGCTCTAAACATTCTTCACGAAGCCTATCATTTAGATTTTTCTTGTGCATCATCCAGCTTCGTAATTTTTCAGATGGCCTGCGTTTTGATACCGACAAAATATTTCGGACCTTCGTAGCAGTGTCCATATGAGAATAAAATTCATCACCACCCAATGCTACATCCCTCATAACCTCATATATACCATCAATTGACATAATATCTTCATGAGGGCTAAAAGCTTCAATTGATTCTTTTACATACTCAAAAATTTCCTTATCAAGGGCAAGTTGGATACCACTGAAAAGATCATCTACTGCTAAATTTCCTGCCCCACCAAATTCTCGTGCACCCTGCATGGCCGCGATAAGCATAGTTGCCATTTTCTCCATACCCGCCCTCGAATCAACAGCACACGAACTAGTTGTAATAAAACCGCCAGGATTATATCTATCAACATCCAAACCACATAACAACGGCAAAAGGTTATAATTCATAAAATCATAAAGATGCTGCCTTGGTGAACCCCATGCCCAACACATGGTTTGCAAATCAACCGGCATACCAGCTGACAGTCTCGGTAGAATTTCCAGTTCCTGATCAAAAAGCTTAAAAAGAATATATGTACCAAAAGATTGTGAAAGATAGCTTGTAATTGAGCCGGAAGAAGTTATCGGCTTGGTAATTCCAAGCATCGGATAATCACATACACTGTACCAGGAAATCGTACTTTTATCTTCTTTCCATTTTGGGTACCAATCAAGAACGATATCAATATCATGCTCGGATATAGTAAACGGTTCACAAATATTAACATTGATCGACATGGGCTTGCCCATAACTCTGTGCATTTCATATAAAAAAGGAACTTGCCGACTGTCAAGATAATCAAAAGGCCTAATCTTATCACTCTCCTCCCAACATATTTTGAAACAAGACAGTGTCCTCATTAAAGGCGGTAAATCCTGAGGTGTACAGGGATAATTTCCACTTATATCTAATGAATTACACAATCGGATCAGATCACGCAAATCCTGAGTAGTCGCGGGCCGAGCTTCATCTGTTTCTATATCAAGAACAGCAATAGAAAAACCACCACAACTCAAAGACCAAGACTTATCTTCCGATGCAGGCATACTAATAAGTTCTGCACGCTTGCGAACAATATACTCTTCAAAATATATATCTGTTAACTGGCGACTGAGATAAACTCGATCATCATCAATCCTGACCCCATCATGTTTACTTATAGCATTCCTGAATTTTTCATGACAAACCTTAAGCCCAATCTCTTCCAACAATTTTTGCGCAATGTCCCTGCAAAACAACATTTTTTCGCGAGTTAACTCGACCGTATATTTTGGATAACCGTACTTTATAAAATCAAAACAACTGTTTATTGTCATCTTTGTATCATCCTTTAATGGTCATTATCTCTGTTTTTCTATAATTTGAATTTTGCTACGGCCGCACCAATAGCTTCTTCGATCAAATTCAACATAAAATCAATTTCATCTCTGCTCATTACCAATGCCGGAGCAATTACAAGAATTTCGCCATTATTACGGAGAATCATTCCATTATCCCAACAATACTGCCTAATAAAGCTGCCAACTCCAAGTTTTGAATCCAACTTTTTCTTTGTTTTTCGGTCAGCCATTAACTCAACAGCCCAAAGCATCCCAATACCGCGAACATCACCGACAATTGGATGTTTGGCAGAAAGCCCATTTAATTTAGACTCCAGATACTTACCCTTTTCAGCAGCTTTGGCTACAAGGTTTTCATTCTCAATGATTCCAATATTAGCTAAAGTAGCCGCACAAGCGATGGTATGACCGCCGTAAGTACTACCACTACGCAGTTCATGCCCAGGCTCACTAAACACTTTTGCAACCTTAGGAGTTGTTACAGCAGCAGCCAATGGTATATAGCCGCCGGTGAACCCCTTGCCAATAGTCATAATGTCCGGCACAACATCCCAGTGTTCACATGCAAACCATTTGCCTGTTTTGCCAAAACCCGTCTGAACTTCATCGAAGATCAAAAGAATGCCGTACTTATCACATAAGTCCCTAACACCTTTAAGATACCCATCAGGAGGTAACGGATAACCGATGTTTGAGCCTGGGATAGGGTCCATCATTATTGCGGATATTGATTTTGGACCTTCCCATTTAATCATTCTTTCCATAGCTGTCAAACAGGCAAGCTTGCACTCGGGATATTCCCTATCAAGTTCGCAATCACAGCATCTTGCAGGTGGAGCAAATAAAGCACCTGGTATCAATGGCTCAAAATACTCTCTGAACCATGGAATCCCTGTATAGGAGGTACAACCCAACGTCGTTGCGTGATAAGAATACTTTCTGGCGATAACCTTATATCGATGAGGCTCACCTCTTTCAAGATGATACTGACGCGCCATTTTTATAGCTGTTTCATTGGCCTCTGAGCCACTGTTCACAAAAAAGCTAACCGACAAATCTCCCGGCATGATTTCATCCAGCTTTTTTGCCAGCTTAATCAATGGTATCGTAAAAGTGTCAACATAATTAGGCCAAAATTCCAGCTCGTCCAATTGTTGTATGATAGCCTGTTTTATTTCCGGCCTGTGATGGCCGCATATAGTTGTAAGCAATGACGCAAAGGTGTCGAGATATTTTCCCCCATCTATATCATAAACATAACAGTCTTGTCCCTTAGTAAATATTTTTGCACCCTTTGCTAGTTCAGCATTACTTGCAAAATGAGGGATGACGTAAGAAATTGCATCGCTCTGTAACTGTTTTTTTTCTTCTGCACTAATTGATTTCTTTTCCATAATATAAATTCTCACCTTAACATTTTTTGTCTTTTTTGATTTATGCTATTAACTTTTTTTTCGCACGTTCAATAACCTTTCTTATTTTTACTAATTTATCAGCCATTCCTTCGGGTTTTCTGTACTCACAAATTAGCTGTTTTACTTTTTTGTTAGCTTTGATTATTGATTCATCATTTTTCTGCTTATCATAACCGGCTCTGCTGAATAATTTCGGACACCATGATGCTGAGTACATATTATCCAAAGTCGAATTATCCTCGATATAGTTAGATTTAAGACCAAACCCAATATTCAATATACTATCCATACAAATATCTTCTTTACAGATTTTAGGAGACTCCAACTGTTTTAAAGAATCGGTAAAATCATAATCCAATAATAGCTGAACACAACTTATAGCTTCACCGGCACAAATATGCCCAACTCCGATATCTGTATGATGACCTGTAAATGCAGCTGCTGTCATCGCAAAATATGCTTTTTCAAGAGTGCAAGCCAGTCCAGGCTCCTTTGACGGAGACCACTCACCCGGCCCCGGAGACAACCTTATACCTGTCCATTTTTTAATAAAATCGCATATAGCCAAACGTTTTAATGCGGCATCTAAAGCTGTAAAACTAACCTCTGCGGTTCTTACATCCATCGTACCAAGTATAGGCATTCCCGTTAGAGGAATTTTCCTTTCCTGAAGCAATCTCGCTGCCATCCATACTGCTACGAATTCTGCGGAGACCATGACAATGGTTCCTGCAGTTGTTATAGGAATATTTATTCCCGAAACCGGCATTGCGGCCAGCTTCATTGGATACTTCCCTGTTTTGACCATATAGACCAAACGCTCACATACAACTTTGTCAAGTTTAAGTGGGGAGTTGCAACAGATATTGGCCATCCAGTGCCAGTAAGGATCAGTAATCCCTGCAATCTCTTCTATTTCCTGGAGGTACTCAATCTGCGCAACGTCTTGCACATATACACCTCGCGGATTACAAGAATATTCTAAAAGCGTATATGCCGCCTCTAATGGCTCTATCTCACTTAGACTATCCGAAAGAATCAAAGCGTGCCCCATCCCCTGCTCAGGATGTAAAGTATCGCCCAGTTTTATAAGCGTAGCAAAGTCCTGGCAATTTCCAGTCCTCCTTTCTTTTGTGTCATCATCATAGAAAAAAGGACTCAGGTTATGGAACATATAAGGCTTGGATGGTGCCTTGAATTCCGACATATCCGAATAGGGCTGAAATCCTGAATATATTACGGATTTGTCTTCCTTACTAAGCTGATCATACCAGCTTGTCTTATCTTCTTTTCTAATTTCTTCGACAAACTCTTCTGTCATTTTTCGTGGAAATTTAGCAACTCGTTTTTCATAATCGACTTTGGCGCCACCTTTTTCATAAGCCTTGAGAATAGCCTCGCTTTCACACATAAAGCCTATCTTTTCAAGGACATCCACGACACCATTTGCAAGAATTTCTATATCAATACTTTTTAAAACATCAAACATATTTACTATCTCCTATGTTAATTCCTAAAACATAAAACCAATTATTTCAGCCATATCACCAACATCCATTCGGATGCTTTCACATAGCTCCTAAATACTTTTTCACAGACAAGCTACTTTATCCATATATACATCCATCCCATATTTGGAAATTCTTCAAGCTCAATTATTCCATCAGTGATCTCGATTTCTTTATCAGTCAAAGCATCTTTGGCGATTAACGTTTGACTATGCAAACCAAGATTGCCGGAATTTATAACAATCTTTGGCTTTACATTTTTTCCGCTGAGATTGGATGCTATTATCAATGCACCGTTTTGTTTATGCAGATATAAGCTTGCATAACATCCCTCAGGACTAACAGTCAAATACTGTGATATAGAACTATCCCAATATGGAATAAACTTCGCTTCTTTTCGGCCGAATTTTTTGCCAAGCTTTAATACCTCTCGCACGAGCACTTCTTTTCGACTGATCTCACATTCTCGCACCCTGATATCATGCAACAGCGATATCGAATGGACATCCTTGTAGTCACCCAGACTATAGCCAAGAAAATCAGCCGGTACTCCCCAATTTGACCCCATCATCTCCGTTCGAAATTTATCAAGCGGCAGTTGGTTGGCTATATTATCTCCTTTACGAAGAAGTTGTTCGCCATTCCAGTAAATTGTAACAAATGGGAGCGTAGCGGGGTTCATACAGTCAAACACATGAGAATCAATAAAACCATCAGGTTTTTTGTTTTTAATTACTGAATAGAACCTTTTGAATGTCTCACGAACGGCAAAAACCGGATATGTACAATGTAATTGCCCCTTACCATCCCTATAGCCACAACCATGTGCTTCATTTTGACAAGGGAAAGGCATATTTGTACTGTCAAGATAAATACCGTCTATATCAAATTCATCTATCATTTTAGACACATTATCGACTAAGCAGTCCTGCCATGCACTATTCAGACAAACAGTATTTTGCATCTGAGATTTTTCCATCCCAGGATAGATGTCTGGATTACGAAACAATGGCTTCACCACACATTCATCGATATATTGATACTCCGGAACGGCATCATTAATCTGATACCCCAAATAAGGCTCAATTCGTAAACCTTCGGCATGGCATAACTTGACTAATTCTTTAAATTCTTTCTCCTTGCCGATAGGCCATGGATACGCCATTATGTCAGTCCAGTTGTCTAATAAGCAAATATCATATCCCGCCTCCTTCAAATATTGAGCGGCAGAAAGACCTTCGATTTTCTGATTCGTGATATCGTAAGGATGGCCATACCGGGGAGTATTGATAATCGCATAATCCCATCCATCTTTTTCGATCGGCTTAACCGGCGTAGCTAAAATGGCGAAAGTATATTCGATGTCTTCACCGCTCTTAAGCATTACCGGCTTGTTAACAATATTTAATTTGAGAACAACAATCTTATCTTTATCATTCTTTCGTATTTGTACCCCATCCTTAAGATTGCTTATATGCCAGTTTTTATCAGATTCCTGTAGAAAAGATATCCCTCCCTGTTCATTCCCCATCCATAGTATTGGCTTGAAATCAGTGTCGAATTTTTCCGGACAAAGGCCTGAATAGCCCTCGAATTTACTGCCCCATAAAGATGCCCCTCCAGTCGGCCATGTATAAAAAAGCGTGGCATACTTGGCATCAACAGGAACTTCAATGCTCATGTTTCTAATTGTTACCGAAGAAACTGCAGTTATTTTCCAATTAATTTTGACAAATCCATCATATTCTATTTCACTCGTAGAGGTTATTTTGAAATTTTCTCCATCAATTTTCTTAATGAAGCTGGCCTTAACGTCATCATGTCTACCCAAAGCAATCGGATGTCCATTAAACTGACTGCTTTCTTTACCATTAATATTAAGTCTAATTGGAGAAGCTAATACAGGACTATTGTTAGTTACTACCTGATCAAGAAACAGGCTTTTCCCAAACATATATTCTCGCCCCAAAACAGAAACCTTTAATTCTGATTCCCCCTTATTAAGTTTCACAGGGATGTAAGGAGGAAGTACTTTCTCTGGTATTTCCGATTTTTTTTCTGCCCAAAAAGGCTTTCCAGGGTATTTCATCCCCTCTTCGACTAATTTAATTTTTTGACCGGCAGCATCTAAACAGGATACCCTGATAAAATATTCACCTGCTGGCAACAGCGATAATTCTATCGGAGCCTTAACCAATATGCGCCCAACATTATCATTATCGGTAGTTTGTTTTAGCGGCAATGTTCTTGACATTACCATATTGTCCTTCGATGGTGATAATATATCGACAACTACATTATTGTATTCAGAAGGAATATTTCGACAGAAAAGATTAAGTAAAAGCATATTATTGCGTGGTTGCCATTTCTTTAATATTGTACACACTGGTAAAATATTCATTTTCTTATTCTGTGAAATCCTTGCGATTTCAGATTCACTTAGCGATCTTTTATATACTCTCATTTCATCTATAACACCATCAAATGCACCTGCGAACCATCCGCCTATGCCATAACTTGAAGGAATATCGGTAATCGGAAATTGCATTTCTTGGACAATCTTTAGTTCGCCATCAAAATAAACATAAGTCCATGGAAACTTAAATACTATCGCCAAATGAACCCATTGTTCCTGCGGGCTAAACGGCCAAGCTATAAGATCATTATTGGAACCATTTGCATGAGCTACAAAAAAGCCCTTTTTGTCAATGTAAATCGAGATGCTTCTATTTATACCAACCTGATCAGCAGCACCAAACACCAAATGATCTCTCCCCCCATTTTCCCCGAATTTAAGCCAGCACATAAATGTGGTATCGCCGGAAATCCTCAAATTTGATCCATCTACTTCAACAATAGAACCTTTTACACCATTAAACTTAAGAGCTTTTCCCCTAAAACCATTCGTCCACTCCGCGCCTTTAATAACACCATCATTGTTGTTACCGCTGCGATCATGAAGAACATTGCCCAAACCTTCGTCAAAATCCCAATAAGCCATGAGACCATCTTCTTCAGCATACACATAATTTGGTAAAACCGTCATAAGAAGCATTAATAAAAATATTACAGTTCGCTTAGTAGGCATTTGTGTTTTAGACACTGAGACATCCTTTCTTTGTTTAGATTTTATTTGTTTTTTCCAATTATTCGGCGTATGTACACCAACTTTATTTCAATTTGTTATGCGCAAAGCAGTTTTATAAGCAGCCACTATATTTTCAGCAGGAGTATTATCTTGTATCATATGAGTTGGCGCCATTATATAGCCACCTTTGGTACCCATTATTTCGATTGTATCTCTAACATTTTTTTCTATCTCTTTAACTGTGCCGTATGCAAGTGGTCCGGCAGTAGAAATACAACCATGAAAACACAGTTTATTACCATAATTTGCTTTTAAATAAGCAGGCGACATGTCCCTGGCTTCTGGCTGTAATGTATCAACCACCTTTATGCCCATATCAATAAAATCATTAAAAGCCCAACTGCTGGAACCGCAACTATGAATCATAACCGGAATATCATAGTTGTTAGCAAGATCAACAAATTTCTGATGTACAGGTCTTAAGTATTTACGAAACATTTCAATGCTTATTATAGGGGAATTCTGGGTTCCAAGATCCTCACCAATCCAAATCAAATCAATTTTTCTGCCGACTTTTTCAAGCACTCGCTGCATTATGCCAAGCTGTATCTCTGTTTTTCGTTTTATATAAAGAAGTCCTGCAGGCTCATCCATAGCTAAATCAATTAACACTTGTTCCATCGACCGAAGCATTCCTGTACTATTGATAATATCAACCCATCCAGGACTTCCAAAAATAACACCATAATTCTTGTTTTGTTCACAAAACTCTGCTATTAGATCATAATCAAAGTCATCGATTGAAGGCATGGGCCAACTTGCTACAACTTCCTCTGTAGCATTGCGCAAAGGAAAATCACAGTAGTCCCAATACCCTCCACTGGTATTCTCTACCCATTTGCGTCTTATCCCCCAGAGTGGGTCAACTACCTCCCCGGGAATATTCTGAAATAGTTGAACTCCCTGGTAAGGGGGGATACGTATTGTTCTAGTGTCTATATTCAAGGCATTTAAAAGTCTCTCGTTATCATCGGCTTTAATATTCAAATATTGCTTAAGACGCTTTTCAATTGCAAGATTTAATCCGGCAATACTAACTGGAATCCTGTCCGTTTCATGGTGATTAATAGCAGATTTGACTCTTTCTTTGGAGTTCATTTCTTATCCTTTTAAAATTTGCTCGCTATATATTTCTCTTGCAAACCCATCCAGAATCTTCATTGTCACGCTCTTTTGACTTCAGGACACAAACCATATATTTGAGGTCTCTCAAGCCACCTATCCCAACCCAAATTGCAACAATGACAGCTAAAATCAAACTACCCCAAACATAGAATCCCCAAAATCTAAACCAATTTTTATCGCTCACAGGAAGAATAATATTATAGATAGTTCCACCTATAAACATTCCAAACATGCCCAACACATATGATAAAGATAAGATATAAATTATTTTATCACCTTTTGAAAATTCCCTACCCATACCAATTGCCCGCCATCCGACGGCCGGAAGCTGCAACTTTGTTGCGTCCATAGTTAAATCACGTTTCAATATACGATCTAAGTTGCAATCCACTCTTTTACCCAACAACGAGACTGCTATGTAAACAAAACTGGACGCAGCCATAGAAATTGCCCATATCCATTGGCCATTTATTGGAAAATTGCTGTCGATCTGATAAAGAATAATCCCGGAAACCGCAAGTACTGAACCAACTACCATAGCAGCCCAAGCACCAGCCGTTGTTCCACGCTTCCAATACAACCCCCCAACTATTACTGCACCTGAACCCCCGCAGTAAATAGCGCCTGTAATCGCAAAAAACATTAAAATGTACTGTGTTTGCCTAAATAATAGACTGAACATAAAAATAAATGCAGCCACACCTGCAATCGACAATCTAAGATACGCCTGATGCCGTGTCGGACTGAAAGGTTTTTTACACAATGGCATAACAACATCCTGAATGAAAACGCTGCCCCATGAATGCATATAAGTATCGGCTGTTGTAATAAAAGTAACAAACATTATAGCGCAAACACTGCCTGCAATTCCAATTGGTAAAAATTCTCTTAACGCAAGCGGAACAGTTACTTGTTTGGCAATTGTATCATTGCCAATGCCGGCTAAAATACTTCTTACATGATTCGCTTGACTAATAAATGCCTCGTGATGCATTAAAATATAAGCTGCAATCGGAATCAACAAAGTAAAAATCATCTGCCCTATAGGTCTGAATGTATTTATAATATTGGCCATCTTCGCTTCGTGAGGACTCTTGGCCGAACAATTAAATCCTTGTGACCCACCCCATGACAAATAATTGTAGAATGCTCCGACGACGCTTATAATAAAAAACCACATATTGAAATCTTTATCTGCAGCGCCACTAGGATTAATTAATGAAACTTTATTGCCAGCGGACATTATTACTTCGCCGATTTGCTCCCATTTAAATATGTATAGAATCGAAAACGAAACCACAATAAATAAAATACTGCAAATTAGTCCCTGAACAAAATCTGCTATCATTACGGTTACCTGCCCCCCTATAAGCGCATACCATAAGGAAAAACTAATCAAAACAAGCATAATTGCCACATAGGTTGATACCTGCAAACCAAGAATTGAAAAAGTTATTGGCAACCCACAAAAATACATAAAAAAACGCGCACCAATAGCTGGAAATATACCAAAATTCACAATACCAGAAACGAAACTTAAAAAACCCATAAAAATTCTGAAAGAACAACTGTATCTCATTTCAAAAAATTGTCCCATGGTCATTGCCAGTGTTTGGCGATAGCGATAAATAATCCAGCCACTACACGCTATTATCAAGCCTACAGGCAACATCATAAATGACCACCAAATAGGTGTAAACCCTGCCTCATAATACATCTCATACATAGCAATCATACTAACAGCCCCGACACCAGCCGCACCACCGGAGATACTAAGCAAGTATCTGCCAGCGGTACGTCCTGCTGCCAAGAAATCAGCAACGCTTTTCGTTAATTTCCGAGCAATGATCGCAATTAATGAAACTGTAGTAATTACAAATATTACGATAGTCCAGTCTAACCAATGCATCTAATATACTCCAAAAAATGTAAAAAATTATGATTAACTCTGTCGCAAAAAAAACAAATCATCATATGGTATATGAATAAACGAAACTTTTAACTGGTCACACCACTTCACTGTTTACTTATACTGATTAGAGGTGAGTCATAGAGACCGTAGTCAACCAGTGCAACATCATCTTGCCAATTATCAGAATTGTGTCTAAAGCTGTGTGGAGCTATATATTTGGGGTTACCTACAATACAATGCAATGGTCCAAAAGCGTTGCGTCTAGATCCTAATAATTTTATATCAATAAGGTTGGTACCGTCCTGCAAATAATCTGTAATATCTGTACAATAATCTGGGCAACCAAGAATAATCCCATTTCCGCCATTACAATTTATTTCTATTGCGGTAGCACTAAAGTCAGAAAATTCTAAATAATACCGCATATCAGAATTAAACTTCAATTCAAATTGAGTGCGATAGGTAACATTACCGCTATAAAATGGAAGCCCCTGATTGACCCAACTACCCATTTTTAATTTATCCGGCAGAACAGTTATCGTGCGATCTTTACCCTTTATAGAAACGCCAAAGTCACCTAACAGGTAAATACTCTCAAGATCAAGATGTTTATCGAAAATACCGTGAAAAACAATTACATTCTCACCCGTTCTCAGTAAAGAAGCATCTATTGGTATTGTCTTAATACTATTGTCAACCCAATGACCAAGTGGATTTCCTATATTAACTAGATTGCCGTTGAGCATAATTTGCCAACGCTGCGGTTGTTCCAAAGCAAGTAGTACTGGCAAAACCGAATTTAAGCCTACATTAAATTTGTATGTTAATTGAATTGGCATGGCCGGGCCTTTGGTATTATCAATTCTTGCCCACGGCTGAGTCATTGCACCGCCTCTTTGCTCTAATTTCAAAAATTCTCTTAGCTTGTGATCAATTTCCAAAATCTCTGTTTGTAAAAACAGAATATCTTCCCCTCCATCTACCTTAACCTTACAATCAGCAAAATCGAGAACAAGAACATTATAATCATCAAGTGAAAAATCCCATTCAGACGACCCTATCTCAAGTAGATTCTCTTTATGTGTATGCAAAGGTAGAACAGGCAAATGATCACGATGCCTTGAAACGATAATCAAACACGATCCACTTGCAGGAATATCAATATTAAAATCAATACTATTTTCTGTTAGTTCACCAGACAATTGGAATCTGTTCCCTGTAGCTGCATCCCATATTTGAAGATTGCCAGCACAGCATCCACTTAGCTCCAAAGATACTTTAACCTGTTCATATTTAATCTCTCTACTTGTATTTACCATAAAGAACAAAAAATCATCCTCTGACCGTCTCAACTGATATAAAATATCAGATATTTCTCGGTTATATTGATCACAAATACTAACACAACGATTATCTTTTAGGCTATCAATAATAGCCTTATTTCCAAAAGAAACCTCTTTGCCAGCAGAAAGCCTTTTCGCCATATCTGAAAGTTTAGCATCGACATATCCAGCGACTTCGCCGGCAAATACAACTTTACCGCCAACAGCTACAAATTCATTTAACCGCTCAATAGTAGATGAACGAATAGTTAGCATTGGTGGTACAAGTATGGATCTATATTTCATCTTACCTACTTGAAGAAACGTGCCATTTTCATCATGAGCAACTTTCCCATCCAGTTCTATCAACAAATGTTCGTCTATAAAATCAAAGTCAAGATGACCTCCGAGAAGCCAATTTACCAGATTATCATAATTATCATCTTTCTCCTTTACACAAGGATTACCGGAGGGGATTAGATCATCCGCTTTCAATAACAAATAATAGCTTTCTCCAGGATGAATAATAGCTATATCACATACTGGTTCACCTTCACTTAAGAGTACGTTTAATCTGGAATAATAATCTTCAACAAACTTATACTGCTTCCACCATGAGCAATGATAATGAATTGATGCTGGATGGTCACGTTTGGCTTCGCCTTCCATAGAATACAATGATAGATGAATACACCGCATAGTGATTCCCAATACAGCCTGCCAATCACCAATGTGCTTGTAAGTTTCGAATGTTGTATCCCATCCCGTACAACCGTAAAGCTCTGACAAAACCCATTTTTGCCCAGTCTGACGAGCCACTGAGACACACTGCTTAATTGTAATATATTCTTTCCTACTTTCTGTTAGGATATCAACACCGGGAATTTGCATATCTCTGTAAAACCGCATAGCTGAGCCGACACTGCTAACTTGTGCACTCATCGGACTCTCGTCTAAAACATGGCCTGTGTGTTGCAATTTATTATTACTGCACCAATGGCCTATTTGCTTTGAAAATGCACTTATAAACATTTCCGTTTTACACAAACAATAGTGATATCTCGCTTGGCTTAACAACCCTGTTTCCTGGTCAAAACATAACTCTGGAAGTTTTTCTGTAATATCATAGCCAAACATTTCCTGAAATTTTTCTGGAAACTTATCTGTCCAAGCAGCCACCTTTGTCGATTCAAATCTACTGCGACAATGAGGCTCATCGGTAAAAATACCTGGTACTACTTTTCCAAAATATTTACCAAATTTTTCCTTATAGGCTTCATGGGTAACCTCAATAAACTTAGCAACCGCCTCACTGTTAAGAGTATCCAGATATGTAGCATTATTAAATCGTGGTGTTGGCAAACTTATTTTAACTGTAAAACAAATAATTTCAGCTTCTGAAGGTATATTCTCAACATCATTTTCCTTATAAATCTTACTATACCATACAAGTTTTTCACCATGCAAAACTACTGCGAAGACATAAGTCTTGGTCATATCTTGTGGCCACTCAAACGTTTTCGAGGCATAGCGGGTATAAACTAAGTCGCGTATTCGGTATCTTTCATCAATAGTAACCAAACCACCTGCAGCGCCAGAAGGATAACGATCTTCATCGTACAGCCATGCTTCAATACCATTTTTTTGAGCTTCATCAATACAGGCATTAACCATTTTAAACCATTCTTGACTCAAATAAGCCGTCTGTAATCCAGTCCGCGAATGCATGAAAAACCCGCCCATCCCCATCGCTTTAAATACACGAATTTGCTCGCGAAGTTGTGACTCATCAAGTTTGCCATTCCATGCCCAAAACGTTTTTCCACGAAAAATAGCAGCAGGATTAGCAAACTCATTCTCAAGTTTCTTCAATGCTGTCATGTAATTTACACATTCCCCAACCTTATTTTCAGACTGGGAAATTAATTCATTTCTCATCATATTTTCCATCATAGTTCAACAATAATCCATTGAGGCTTACATATTAAATGTTCACAATTAAATTATATTCTTATTTCGTACTTAAAAATTCCTGCCTGGGTTTGTACATCAAGTTTTCCACCAGAAAGAGTATAGCTAACTGTTACTGGCATAATGTTCCCATATTCATCATAAGCAACTATTTCACTTACTGAAGTATAACCTTGTAGTCTTATCGTTTCGGTTGCTGTAAATGGCATTGGAGTAATCCATGTTGAACTTGAACCAAACTTAATGAGATAACTGCGTGTAGCCGTAATTTTACCACCATCAAACACTGTCCTTCTACCATGCCCATCACAATATGTATAATCCAATCCTCTAACATAATCTACCCTAAAACTATAAACCAAACAGGAGTATTCAAGAATTTCATTTTCCTTGTATGCGACATAACCATTAGGAGGTAGCAAATAGCTCTTACCGCCAACAGTTACTGTCCAATTTTGAGATTGGTTTCGATTTACATAAACTTCTAGATCATTTGGATATCTTGTATATACTTGACTGGCTTCATAAGCACCCGTTGCAACTGCTATACTGGTAGAAACTAATGTTCCGCTACTATTGTATTTAATCTCCACGGGAACCAGATTAGCATAATAGCCCTGCAATTGTTGCATCATAAAGTAAGACTTAAAAACATAGGCCAAATCTTGTATACGGTCAGTTGGAAGCGAATACAGACCATATTGATTTTCCCCTTCCTTATCCCAGAGATGCCCCGTACTGCCATAGATAATCTGCGTCGCCAATTTCCAGTCCAACGACTTGCCAGGAATCTCACTGAGACTAACTCCGGTACTATTTTGAAGAGGATTTATCTTAAGCAACTTGAAATCAACTAAAGTAGGTGAGTCTGGCCGACTTATTTGGGCATAATTGAGATCCGTTAAGCCAGCCCACATATACTCAGCTGTACCTTCCGACCAAACAGGCCCATAAACGTCCTTTGCAACAATAATCGCTCTGGCAAAATCCTTAAAGACAGTAACAAGTTTGCCTGTCCCAGGTGTCCTGCTGTCATAATCCACACGTCCCCATGGAGGACTATTTGTAATCTCATCCAAATATACCGCATTGAAGCTAAATTTGGCCTTAATGATGGGAGCATAGTCTAATACAGAGTCAACCAAAAAGGATGTTTTTGGGGAAAAACTGTTGTACGCAGGTCTCCATGTATAATATTGATCCCAAGCTACAGCATCATTACTAAAATCCCTTCTCAACGGATGAAGATTTTGATGATTCACATATGGGCCTAATAGATAGCCGAGGCTCATAATACCAGTTGCAAACTCCTGCAGTTTCACATCACCATAACATTGACTGGCTACGTCACTTAGAAGAATAACATTCCCATGAGGAGTTCTCCATATATCTTCATGCAGGTGAATTAAAACATGTTCCACACCATAGCGTTTCATTTTCTGCCAAAAGCTCAATTCATAATCAACCCAGTACGCATCAGGAGTAAGTCCGAAAGGATGCTGTCGCGTACAGCAGACAAGGTCTTTTGTAATACCACAATACTCAGAAACCGGATCAGGGGTGTTTGGGAAAACCTCAGTAATATCAGGAGAAACAGTAATAAAAAGGCGTTCATGAAGAGGATTTCTTTGGCCATCTGATTTGATACCGTAGGTAGAACCGCCATTATATCTTGCAGAATCTCCTGAAAGAATAGCAACTCCTAAAACATTCGGACCCCATGGACTTGCATCTTCTAAAGACATCCATGAAGCATTAGTATTCCACCAGTCCAATATGGCTGAAACAAAAAGACCGTTACTGCTGTAAAGTACACTGGGTTCTTCCCATCTAACGTCATAAAAAGGAACTTTAACCAATACCGGATCCGGCGTACCGGAAGAGTTTCCTATTACAAAATCAGTCACATCAGCTTTGGGTGAACTCGTCTCAATAATCAAGCTCTTACCCTTTATTTCCAGATCCAGCTTAAATGTAACCTTCTTGTTATTCTTAAACCAACACCATTGGGTAAGCAACCTATTCTTAGTTGTCTTTAAAGTATTTTTCACAAGCTTAACGGTTATTTCACTGTCACTTGGTGAGAAAGAAACTCCAGTAACGTTAGCATAGAGACCACCATTCTGAGCAGGATAAAAAGTGCTTCCTCCATTATAACGCGCTCGAATATCGCTTAGGGTACCTGTAGAAGGAGTATAAATATACTCTATTGTACCATCACTGCCTTGATAAGTAAATGTATACGTTCCATTGGACTCAGAAACCGAATTTGTATAACTACCGTGATAACAGGATGGAAGAATAGTATATTCTGTTGTCGGCTCCATGACAACTGCCGCTGCTTCCGGAGAAATCGTAATGGGATTCATTGGGTCCTGGTAAAAACTCAATGCGTCCCAATAAAACGTATAATTTGCCGCCGTAACACCGTCAATCGTGAACGAAACAAATCTGGCAGGAAATACAACTCCCGATGGAACCTTGGCATGAGCCATATTCCACCAAAGACTTTGTCCGCTCCATTCTGATGTGCCTCCTAAAAAAGGAATGGTGAACTGGTGCTGTACACTATCAATTATTTTTATGCTCATTGGCATAGACCAACTCAGTCCACGAATCCAAATGTCAATACTGTTAAACGCACCTGATATATTAATGGGCTGAGGTGGTGCAAGGGTTACAGACTTGGCGGTAGGCGAATAGGGATTAGAAAGAGTAAGTTTAGCTACTGTTTCACGCCAAAGCTTCGTATCAGAACTCCCCGTCATATTGGCCGTCATATTGCTTGTTATCTGCCATTGACTCAGATTTTGATTTTCTGCGGTCACGAGCGGAGTGTGAAGTTCTGTCTTACCGTTAAGAATCTCTATCGGCGTAATCTCCCATAAAGGCGTATCTGCAAACAGAGGTACTGCCCATATCAAACTCACACACATTACTAAACATATAATTCTGAACTGTCTCATTTCTTAAAATCCTTTTATATTTAAAGCATCCAAATATATGCCACAATAATCATGGACAGTTATTTACGTTGGGATCATAACACAAAAGCCAATTTTCAACAAGTACTGCAAAATCTTTAAAATCCACCTTACAATCTTTATTAAAATCAGGCGCATAACCAAGATCTTGCTGCCAAAGCGTATTGCATGTCTGACCAGGTAAATAACCTATTATAAGCAAGGGACAATAGTTTGCATCACTTGCATCTGAACCATAGTAATTCGCCACTGAGTCTGGCGGTGTACCAATATATTTGATGAGCAAACCGCTATTTATCCCCAAAATCCATTCTTTAACTAAAAAAGGCGACAAAGGGACATCTACGTATGATCCATCTGGTTTATCAAAATCATGTACCCACTGTGCCAGTTCGACAGGCTCATAATCTACACCAACTGAGCCAAGCCCAACACTGCCAGCCCAGTCTTCTGTTGGCACTGTGGCCTTAAGATGATTCCATGTAGCTGTTTTCTTATACCAGTCGGCATTGGCACTTGATATTTCATAAATACCACATATGAAATTATTACCCGTGTTACCAGAATTACAGTAAAACAGCCTGAGTTTGGCCGAATTTATAAATGCAAATTCACAAGCCATACTGGATACATCAAACTTAATAAGCGAGCGATACTCATATGTACTCGTTTTACCAATCTGGATAACGTTAGAGTCAAATACTGGCGCATCAGGATATTGGCTCGAAATAATCGACTCTGCCTGACCGTCATAATCTGTAACCAATTCGTTGTCGTAGCCCGTGCCAAAAAATATCGTTGTGTCTGCAAATACAGAAAGAGCAAATATGCTCTCCAACAATATAATCAAAGACACTTGAATGGTATATTTTCTAATAGAGGTCATTCTTTTCCTAAACAAAATATTTTATAAAATAATGGCAATTTACTCATCCACTTATAAAGACAAGAAGAGTATCTAATCTAAAACACTACAACACCTGCAACCAAATAGTAATTTATAAATTACTATTCAATCACAATTTCTATATGTAACATCCTTGTAGAAATGAGCCTGTTACACTACGCAACAGGCTCACATCCTGCAATTTAAATTTATTAACAATACAACTATTGACAACCACCTTCTGGGTCATAACACAAAAGCCAACTCTCAGCAAACTCCGCAAAATCTGTGAAATCCACCTTGCAATCTTTATTAATATCAACTGGATTGCCCAACCCCATATCCCAAAGCTCCTGACATGTATCAGGCAAAGGTGTATATTCAACAATTAAAGCAGGGCCAGAAGCACCATTATTATAACCATAAAATTGTGAAATGTTGTTTGGGATGTCCTCGCCGCCAAAAAGGATAAGACCACCATTGTTGGATGGATTTACTGTCCAATCAACAACCACACTAGTCCGCAGAGGTATATACAACTCGGTTCGTAACTTTGTATTCTGAATAACATGATCAAACATAAAACTACCTGCCACGGGAACATTATAATCAACTCCAGATTCAAATAAACCTGGCTGACCTAACCAGGGGACAACGGTAGATTCACCATCATCTTTTTTATTGTTCCAAGTTGTTGTAAGTAATTCCCAGTCAGCATTGTCTGCAGCAATCTGACCTATTGAAATCATAAAATCCGTAGTGGGAAGAGGGTCTAAGGTATTATCAGAATAACGAAGATAAAGTTTTACCGAGTCAATAGACGCATATAAGCCTTCAAGGGCTGATACGTCAAACCGCAGCAACATCCTTCTCTTGCTTAGATTATACTCGGTACCAATCTCAATATTCTGGTAGCCATATATACCATACGGGTAATCCGGGTTCTGTTCGTGAATCGAAAGACTCTCTACACCTGTAGGATTTGTTACCACATTAAATGTCATCGTCTCTGCAAACAGCGACACCCCTGTCAATGCAATTACTATCAGAATCACACAAATCGTTTTTCTGCATAACATATTATTTTTTTTCATTTCATTACTCCTTATTCAAATATATAACTTGATTCGGCATTTAACACGAGTTTATGGGCAATTATCTGTGTCGGGGTCATAGCACAAAGACCAATCTTCAGCCAATTCCGCAAAATCTTTAAAATCAACCTTGCAGTCTTTATTGACATCAGCCTTGTCACCTGTAAACGGGGACATCCAAACTTCCTGACAGGTCGCCGGCAACTTATAGACATGAACTTCATAATCGGAAAAACTATCGGCAAACTGACCACTTTGAATATTTATTGGACTCCTGCTCTCATTTAGTGGAACAGCTGCCTGCCGCGTCCCTGGTACATCAATACTAAAACTAACCGTTTCACTGCCACTATTTGTATTTACTGCGACAAGGAAGTATTCATCTGTATCGGGGTTGCGATAAACACAAGCGTTTACATCTGCATTGCTTTCATTGACACTATTCTCAACAGGCCATGGAAGCGCAAAGCTAAGAGCGTTGAGTTCCTCTGTTATCGGTTCCCAAACATCATTAACCCACTGATTGCCGCTATAAGGATACGGCTCACTTGGGTTGCACGCATCACTGACTACATGGTAATGCGCCCAGGACAATAATCCTTGAGCCCCTTCCAATACAGAGTAATACGCCATAAATCGCTCTTCTCTATATGTGGGGAACCGGAAACCAGAAGGAGTGGATTCTTCTCCAAATCCCTGTATTCCAGACCACCATACTTTTCCTACCTCTGCAACCTGCGCCTTAGTTTGCGATAATGTCGTCTTAAAATCTCCAATCCATGCAAACTCACTTGTAAAACTGGGACACGAATAAAGCTCGGTAACCATAATATCATAAGCACTATTATAATCCACCGGCGCTCCATCTGCGATAGCACCCTGACCGAATGTTAGAAACACTGGTTTGTCGCTTTCCATCTTGATTGCATTGTATGCAGTTTGACAAACTCCCACTGATATACTCTGTTCCCACGGCAATTGTTCAGTAAACCAGCCAATCACTTGGTTGCCTTCAAACGTACTGACAAAATTACGCATAGCCGCAGTATTTTGATCGGCTACATCCGTCATGTTATAAAGTGCAAGGATAACCTTTTCACCGGCCACTGCTGCCGCACCAAGATAACTACCAATAGAAGAATAAGGATTATATGCGGCACTATAGGTGTAGGGTACAATAACTGTACCTGATTCGTCTAATCCACTTCCCGTGATAAGATCATACCAACCCGTATAGAATTGGGGGGGTACCGGCTCAGGGGCAATGGTATAAGTAACTATTAACATCGGAGCAGAGCCAGGAATATTAAGACCACAAAACTGTGAACAGTTATCATTGATATCTTCACCACCAAAAAGGACAAGACCACCATTGCTGTTTGGATCCTCTATCCAATCGATAACCGTACTGGTCGACAAAGGCACATATATCTCCGTACCAGTACCTTGGAGAGTATGATTATACGTAAAACTACCTGCAACGGGAGTATTATAATCAACTCCAGCTTGAGCCAAACCATTTCCACCAGCCCAGGGAACCGTATCCAGGGCTTCATTTTCATAGTCTTGATCCTTATTTCTCCAGGTAGCCTCAAGCAATTTCCAATCAGCATTAGCAGCAGCGACCTTGGCTATTGAAATATCAAAATCCGTATCGGCTCCTGTAGCATTTGTTGAATAACGAAGATAAAGCTGCACAGAGTCAATAGAACCATACAGACCATCAAGGGCTGATACATCAAATCGCAACAACTCTCTTCGCCTACTTTTAGGACCTACCACCAAGTTAGGATCTTGCTCACCGACTTGGGTACCAATCACAAGGTAGTAGTTAGGAGATAAACCACGTGGATACCATCCCGCATTCTCACTAAGCAGCAAACTCTCCATACCACTCGCCGAATTAAATGTCACTGTATCCGCAAATACGGGGCACGAAACTGCTATGACTAAAGCACACATAACCAAAAACTTTTTTGAAAATTTATTAATTATCATATTGCTTATTCTCATTTTGATACTCCTTAGCCAAAATACTTTAAATAGAAAATCTACACAAATTTAAAAGCTATATGCCTCACACTCAATTAAGAGCTCACCCCTTACATTATAAAATGAGAGGGGTGAGCTCGCCTTCAACTATTTCTTCTTTCTAAGCAGTGTAAAAACCGCGCCAAAACCTAACATCGTTAGAGTCATTGGTTCCGGGATAGCGGTATAATTAACTATTAACATCGGAGCAGAGCCAGGAATATTAAGACCATAAAACTGTGCCGCATTGGTTTCGATATCCTCGCCGCCAAAAAGGAGGAGGCCGCCATTGCTGGATGAATTCTCTAACCAATCAACAATTGTGCTGATCGACAGAGACTCATATATCTCCGTACCCGTACCCTGAAGGGTATAATCATACATAAAGCTGCCAACCACAGGAGTTTCATAATCAACCCCAGCTACAGTTAAACCTTGTCCACCAGCCCAGGCAACTGGATTCGCATCTCCATTTTCATAGTCTTGATCCTTATTTCTCCATGTAGCTTCAAGCAGCTGCCAATCAGCATTAGCGGCTGCGACCTGAGCTATTGAAATATTAAAATTCGTATCGGCCCCTGTAGGATTATGTGTATAACGAAGATATAATTGTACAGAGTCAATAGAAGCATACTGACCTTCAAGGGCTGAAACATCAAATCGCAACAACTCTCTTCGCCTGGTTTTAAGACCTGCCTCACCGTCCTCAGTACCAACCTGAAGATAAGCGGCGCCAGACAAACCACGCGGATACCATGAAGCATGCTCAGTAAGCATCAGACTCTCCAAAGTACTACTTCCCGAACCAAAAGTCATCGTGTCCGCAAACACGGGAAATGAAATTGCTGCAATCAAAACACAAATACCCAAAAACTTTTTTGAAAATTCATTAATCATCTTACTACCTCCATAAATTAAAAAAATTTACAATAATGTTGAACCACAAATCTACACATAACACTCAAGTTCTCACCATTCATTGCCTCCTTTCTTCTTTCAAACAAAAGCAAATGCTATATTTAGTTTTCAATTTCTTACAACAAAATCTTTGGCTTCATCCTACATGGTCCTAATCTGGAACCCATAGTCGCATGCGGTACTTCTCTGTGAGGAATCAACAAAGGACAAGGAAATATTACTTCTGAAAGGCTCATGTTTCGTGAGGCTATCATCTCAAAAAGGATTTTAGCTGCGCGTTCCCCCATTCGTAAGAAATCAGGGTCAGTCGTAGGCCAATATTCTATCTGATTATCCTGCAAGTGATCAAAACCACAAACAATCACATCGTCTGGAACTGAAATATTTTGTTCTTTCAAAAAACGAATAATCCTAATGGAAAGTGTGTCAGAATGAGCAATTATTGCATCAGGACAAGACTTGCCCGATACCAAATTTTTCATTTCTTGTAAAAACATTTCCTCGCAAAAATTATTTTCCGGATTTGTTTTACAATAAATTACTCTTTCTTTTGAACCCTGGTTACCAACACGACGAATCTCATCACAATACCCAGCCACACGGTCATCCACTGCCCTATGATGTCCCTCTATTTCAAACCTCACAAAAACAATATCCTTACGCCCCTCGGACAAAAGATAACGCGTCATATCACGTCCTGCCGTATAATTATCAAATATAAGGCAAGTACGCTCCATAGTCGGCTGATAGAGATCAATAACAACTATGGGAATATCTCTAAATTCCTTACTTAGATATTCAGTACCCTCCCGACGAATTATTGCCGGATAAAGAACAATCCCTTCAACTCCATTTTCTATCATAAATCTTATCTGCTGTCTCTCTTCCTCAGCACAATTATCGACTTGCGCTACTTCCAATGCTACGTTGTTGTTTTTTGCAACTCCCCCTACACCTTCTAATGCCTGGTGAGCCAGGCCATAGCTTAAATTTCTTGAAACAAATCCAATTTTGCGCCTATTTCTACCAATTCCACCAATTTCACGATTGACATTTCCAACGGAATAAATTCCACTCCCTTGCCGCTTCCTCAAGCATCCCTCAGAAGCCAAAACCTCAACAGCCTTGCCTATTGTAGGAGCACTGACTCCATATCGAGAAGCCATCTCTCTCAAGGATGGCAACCTCTCACCTGCTACCATACCGCAATAATCCGATCTTATCTTTTCTCTTAATTCAATAACCGCCACTGATTTACTCCTTTTAAACTTGCTGACATATTACATATTAATTTTCTTATCAGCCTTACCTTTTAGCCATATAGCCGCTGCCTTGATACTCCCATTCAACAGCCCACCAACTGATATTTTCCAATTGTTTCCTGTCCATTGCCTTGACGTGCATATCTCCAAACACAACGTTACCCTTGTTACGATGTCGAAGATGTATCCTGTGTTGCCGAAATTTTGCGGGTTCATTGATATACTTCTTTTGGAAAAACATATCAGATTGATCGAGGTAATAGTCCTGCGTTTTTTCAGCTAAACCGATGTCATTAGTATAGCTATCCGCGACTAATATCAGATCGCAAGGACGACTACTGTTGAAGTTTTTCGGACGCATAATGTTTATCACGTCCCACGCCTGTGCAGGCTTTTGCATGCCGTAAGTTCTGGTGTAGCTATAGACATCGTCAGGCTGCCATATTGCTGGCGCAAATGTAGGGCACATGTAAATGTTAGGTTTTCCATCTGATGGTTTTGGCAGATATTTGTATAATTTGTTAATCCATGTTGTGTGAGATGCCGGATCCAACAAAAACCCTGGCATATCTGGGAGTTTTCCATTAATGTCCATTGCTATAGGTGGCAAAAAATATTTGTTATCATTCTGGTACAAATCAAGCCCCAATGCCAGTTGCCGCATATTTGTCATACACACTACCGCTTTCGCCGAGCTTCTGGCCCTTTGCAACGCCGGCATCATTATCGCAAGCAACAACGCAATAATCGATATAACCACCAATAATTCAACAAGCGTAAAACCGTATTTAATTGTTCTTCTCATAAATTATATCCTAAAATATTACCGTTTCTACACTAAGCCACAAGTCAAACATCACTCAATTGTTACCAATTACAATACTTGTTTTAACAATATACAAACAACTTGTCAATACAATTCCCAAAAAACATGAAATTTGGCAGTTTTGCTTATCAAATCATAAGGCATTTATATATGCAGTACAATTTTAAAAATAACCATTTGGCACAAATAAATCTTCTATAACTTATTTCCAAATAACATGTTAGGATATATAACAAAATTGTTTGCAACAAAAAATGAAATACTTTGTAAACATTGGTAATATTTTGAAAATATCGATACATATTGGACCATTTTGCAATAAAGCTATTATAGACACATAAAAACTGTTTGTATTTACTCTATGTTAATCTGCCGCTTGACTTGTTTAAGTCTTGCTGAAGCAGCAAAAAAGATGCGAAATAGCAAACCTTTCCAATATTGAAGTACAAGCATCGAAAAACCTCCAAAACCTTTTCTACCGACCACATAATTGCTTTTGTTAATTACAAAAATACATATAAACACACTTTACGGAAAAGATAAAAGTTATTTTATTAACTTGACACTTAAAACTTCTTCGTTTATCATACAAGTATTATGAACTGACATAAAAAAATGTGGCCTTTTTTGTAATCCATGATGCGTTTAGACATTGAAAACATTAAGAGTCTTTATTTATTAATTAAAGCAGAAGATGACTATTTTAATGTCTTCACAAGTGTTGTATCGACGGTTGCTCACAGCTTCAGGTAGTTTTTAGAATAAAATTTGAGATGAATACTAAATAAATGCTCAGCATCGGATGTATCTGAATTTTCGTATGTAACTGTAGTCTGTAATTAATACTTGTTCCATGGAATAGGAGGTGTTGCTTTTGAAACGATTATGATAATCATTTAGTTAAGTCTCTGATGCATCCGGCAGTTATTCCTTCAGCAGTTTAGTCATCTTGGATTATTATCCGGCAGTTATTCCTCCAGTAGTTTAGTCATCTTGAATCATTATTTTAGAAACAGTTGGTCAAGTATTTTGGTTATTTCTAAACTTAACAGTAAAAAAAATATAGGAGATGATTAAAATGAAGAACAAAATGTTTACGCCGTGTTATTTAGTTTATATCGTATTATTATCGTGCTTATTACTTATGCCGGGTCAGGCTCAGGCAGCAAAGGTGGCTGAGTGGCTTCTTAACGCGGGAACCGGTACCTCCGCTGCTGATACAGGTACTGGGGGAAACACCGGCACCATCAGCGGTGCGGCCTGGACGAAAATCGGCACCAGTTCGTACTGCCTCTCGTTTGATGGTGTCAATGACTACGTTGACTGCCAAGCTAAGACGAACCTCAACCTCTTGAACACACTCACGATGGTAGCCTGGGTTTGTCCATGGGCTACGCAGCTCACGTCTGAACCTGGGATATGCGGAAGAGCGAATTCCCCTGCTGATGCCAGATACCTCCTCACGCGATACAATGGTTACTGCTACTTCTACGTCAATTCCGGAGGCGGAAATTACATAAGCAGCGTTGTCCCTTCTGGGATGTGGAATCAAGTCGCCGTAACATATGACAAGAACGCTGCGGCACCGCAAATGAAGATTTATGTGAATGGCGTACTCGCAGGATCGAAGACCTACACCACAGCCATTACCAGCAATTCCCTGAAGTTTTACATCGGATCGTGCACATCGACCAATGGTCCGTTCAAGGGTCTTATCGATACAGTGCAAGTGTATAACACCACTTACACCGCCGCCCAGGTACTAGCACTGTACAATTCAACCACCAGAGATACATACCAATCCATGTTTGCAGCCGGGCTTGAAGATAGTCAGGTAGCACACTATGCGTGCAATGAGGGAACCGGAACCAGCGTCGGCGATACCAGTCGCCTGGAGAACACCGGCACGGCGAGCAATATCACTTGGTCAGCAAACGCCGCTCCCGCTGACGGGTATTCCCTCAGTTTCAATGGAACCAGTTCGTATGTGAACTGCGGGACAAAGAGCGGGCTGAATATAAACGGCCCGATTACGGTGATGACTTGGATAAACCCATCCGCATCACAAAGTGGAGAAGGTGCAATACTTGGAAATGGAGGGTCATCCTATCTGTTGACGTACTACCACAACGACGGTAAAGTCTACTGGTACATCAATGGTGGTGGTAACTACATCAGCGCATCCGTACCGGCCGACACATGGTCGCATGTCGCTGCTACTTATGACAAGCAAAATATGAAGATATATATAAACGGTTCTTTGGTGTCAACTTCCGGAACGTACACATCAGCGATCGCTTCGGGCAGCGCATTCTACCTCGGTAGCATCGGAGGGACAACCTATTACTTCAAAGGCAAACTGGATGAAGCCAGAGTATATAATCGTGCCCTGTCCTCTACCGATATCAGCGCAAGATATACGCAAGATACTGCCATCAGGAATGGTCTGGTGGCTCATTATAAAATGGATGAGGGAGCAGGGAACAAGACGACCGATTCCAGCGGGCATGTGAATACCGGAACTCTGACCGGCTGCACATGGCAGGCCTGTAACGGCGGCTACGCTCTCTATTTCAATGGGACGGGGAATGAAGTGGATTGTGGAAACGGCTCGTCGCTCAACATATCGAGTGCCGTTACCTCAGTTGCCTGGATTTGCCCCGATATCACTCAAACTGTTAGTGAACCTACGATAGTAGGAAAAGGCCAGAACTACACATCCACATACTACATGAACCAGCTATATTCATATATCACTGCATCCGACAACGATGTGAACTTCACCAAGGTTCCGATGTTACATGGTAGCTGGCACCATGTGGCAACCACCTTTGATGGTACATGTATTAAGATGTATGTGGACGGGATGCTTTGGGCCAAGAAGAAAGCCATATGTGCAATCAAGACGAGCACCGATACACTCAAGATAGGATATAATTTCAAGGGATACATCGACGATGTAAGGATCTACAATAGAGCGATTTCGGCGAGCGAAGCGGCCGCCTTGTTCAGTTCATCTGAGCAAACGAACAAAAACGCGATGTTCACCGCAACATGCACGCCGGTAACCACTGCCCAGTCTATCACCAGCGGCGGCATCACCGTAAAAGCCGGGGCTAAAGGCGCTATCGAAGTGGATAACGGAAGTGCCTACTTCGTTATGAGCAGCCAATACTCATATCCTGGGACAACCATAGGCTACAACAAGCTCTTGGATACGACAGTGGTCGGAGAAGCAGGCTGGTCGCCGTCAGTAACGAAGCCTGATTCCACTACGCTGCGCGTACAATCGACAGGGAGCAAGTATTCTCTGAACAGATATGTGAAATTGGTCACGAGAAACAGCGCAACCGTCGTTACGGTTGAAGACACGCTTACCCAAATCGGAACTCCCGCTGTCGGAATACTTATCGACCACTCGATAATTACTCCGAATCTTATGATAAACCCGTTCGCAGGAAATGAGGCAGCGAATCCGATGATATTCTTCTCGCAGTCGGGAGGAGATTTCGGCATCGTAGCTGAGGATAACATTGGAAGGCTGCAGTATCATCCTACCGCAGTCTCAAATATCGCAAGCATACACCACACCAACTTCGGGCTGGATGCACAGCGGAGCTATACGTTCAAGTATGCGATATATCCGCTTTCATCAACCGGAGACATATTCAATCTGGTCAACCGAGTACGTAAAGATTGGTCTTCAAATGTCACTGTTAAAGGGCCTTGGCGATTAATCAATACTTACGATAGCGGTATCCCTTGGGACAACTCTGATGCGTTAAAGAGATGGGTACAGCGACGTAACCTAAATGTTGCTGTCATGGAACCATGGCTGGACTACGACCCAGACACAGAACACTCCGACATATTAACCAGAAGCGAATATCAGTCCATAATCCCTGCTTATGCAGCAATGCTCCGCGCCGCCAATCCTAACATCAAGTGTCAGGGTGCCTTAGAAACTCAGTGTGTCACAATCGACCCAGACAACCATACCGACAGTAATCGCCCGATGTTCACAGAGGCCGAGGGCGAGGCAATAAAAGCTGGCGGCACTGGTGCCGCTACTGCGATAGCCAGCGCAGCAGCAGACAACCGTCTCCGATGGAGAGACCTGAACACCCTCACTTGGTACAATTTTTCCGACAGCATCATAAGAACCACGCCGGGCGAAGTCGTGATCGAGCGATACCAACGCGCAATTTGGTTATATGCATTGGGCGTGTATCCCACATCGAGCAACGGTTTCTATAACTTCTTAATGAATCAAAACGCATTCATTATGGATGACTGCGGCATGGATGGCTTCTATGAAGACATGTTTAGCAACGCCTGGTATGGTATCAGCCAATGCAGCTACGGTAATACGGGCGAACTGCAATGGGACAATTACACGGTCAACATAAACCCAACTACCGGAGCAATTGAAACCACCAACGGCAAGAAAGTGGACTGCAGCTTGGTTGGAATAACCCCCAGAGTAAACATAATGAATGCCGCCGTCAATCGTGGCAAAGGGATGACAGCCAACACCTGGGCTACTTCATCTGCAGAGATGTCGCTTCCGACTTGCCGCTTCTGGGAAACTTGGATGAGTACATACCCGGATCTTTTGGCCGCCGGAGTTGAACCCCCATTCGACAGTGCGATGTTCGCAGGCGGCCATGGGACTCCGATTGGGCTGGGCGCAATGGATTGGGTGGAACCCAACGATGCCGCCCAGGGATTGATGATGTGCCTGATGAAGTATCTTAGGCATGGAATGGTGTATTACCATTACGACTATGACGACCTTCCTGCTTCCGGAAACGGGGCTGGCGAATACGGACCTGTCAACCATATGTTCCCATGCACACCACAGGAATTGCACAAGGGATGGATCAAGGGCAACGAGAGAATCATAACATGCGTCGATATATCTAACGTGTCGTGGAACAACTCGAGCATCGCCCCACTGGTTCACTTCTTTGATATACATGGTTATGAGGTTGCTGCTGACGCAAGCACCTATGCGACTATCACCGGAAGCGCAGGCAGCTGGGTTGTGTCCATCGCTTTGAGCGACTGGAATGAGTTCTGCGTAATAGAAGGCAGAAATAACGGAGTCAGTGATTCAAATAGCGACGGACTGCTGGCTCACTACAAATTCGATGAGGGCAGCGGCAGCGTAGCCATAGATTCCAGCGGAAATAGCAATACTGCCGCTATCAACAAGGCTGCTTATATCGCCGTGAATGGCGGATATGCTTTGAGCTTTGATGGTTCTAATAGCTTTGTTGATTGCAACGACTCTGTTCTATTCGACCAGAGCGGGCCTATCACTATGTCAGCCTGGGTTGTGCCTGCGTCAGCGGCTCACCAGGTGAACGTGGAATCCGCTATCATGGGTAAGAGCATGAGCAGCTATCTGGCCACCTACTATAAAAATAATGGCAACGCGTACTGGTACATCAATGCGGGTGAGAACCACGTTGGCACAGCTATCTCTTCCGGCAATCAATGGTCGCTCCTTACTGTAACCTACGACAAGACATACATGAAGATATATATCAATGGAGTTTGGCAGGCCACAACAAACTACAGCTCTGATATAGCCGCCGGAAACAACTTCTACATTGGTTGCGATGGTGTAAGCTCCGGCTTACCATTACATGCATTCAAAGGCTTAGTAGATGACGTGAGAGTTTATAACCGTTGTCTGAACTCTACGCAGGTCGGCGCGTTATACAGCAGTTCGGAAAAATCCGCCCGGGATGCCATGTTCTCAAATGGCGCTGAAGATGGTCTGGTGGCTCGCTACAAGATGAATGCGGGCACTGGGACAACTTTAGCCGACTGCAGTGGCTTCGGAAACACGGCCACAATCCACGGGGCAAGCTGGCTTAAGATAGACGACAGCAACTATGCGTTGGATTTCGATGGAGTAATTAATTATGTCGATTGTGGATCTGGTCAATCGTTGAACATAACCGGCCCGATTACTTTGTCCGCCTGGGTTGTACCTTCGGCTTATCAGGTGTCCGCTGAGTCCTATCTCATGTGCAAGAAGCCATATAACTACTTTGCTACCTACTATGGAGGTAATCACAACGCATATTGGTATATCAACGATGGCACGAATTACACTAACGCAGCAATTTCCTATGGCAATCAATGGTCACAGCTCACCCTAACCTTCGACGGAACGTATATGAAAGTGTATATCAACGGTTATTTGCAGAACACAGCCACCTCCTCCCACAGCACAATTGACCATAGCAATTACAGCTTCTATCTCGGCTGCTCTGATATCGTCAGTGGCATACCGGCAGAACCTTTCAAAGGCTTGGTAGATGACGTAAGAGTTTATAACTATTGTCTGAATGATACGGAGGTCGGCGCATTGTACAGCAGTTCGGAAAAATCAGCACGGGATGCCATATTCTCAAATGGTGTGGAAGACAGTAAGGTAGTTCACTACACACTGTCCGAAGGCTCAGGAAATACGCTTACCGACTCCAGCGGACACGGAAACACCGCGAGCGTCGATGGGGCAGCATGGACGACACGCATTATGACGAACACATACAACGCCCTGCAATTCGATGGCACTAACGACTATGTGAACTGCGGGAACGGATCGTCTTTGGATATCGTGGGACCAATGACCGTCATAGCCTGGGTGTATCCAAACAGTTCGCAGAACACAAGCGAGCCTGGCGTAATAGGTAAGGGATTCGACAGCTACTTGATGACCTGGTACGTCAACAACTACAATAGCTACTTCTATGTGAATTCCGGAAGTTACCCCACCAACTACGCCATACCCACGGCTGCGTGGACTCAAGTAACAACAGTGTTCGATCCATACAACGGTGACACCAATCTGCGGCTGCGCATATACATCAATGGCACGCAGCGGGACACAAGTTATACGTCGTACACGGTGATCAACCATGGCGGCAACCTGTACTTGGGCTGCCAGGATTCCGGCGGAGGTCGCACGAGTTATTTCAAGGGCAATATAGGTGACATCCGAATTTACAACAGGGTACTCTCTGATACGGAGATTGCGAATAGATACAATCCATAGGACTATGAGTATAAATCGCTAATTAGCGAGAAACATACAACCGTAACCGGGGCTGAAGAGTATTCCTCAGCCCTGGTTTGGTAGTGCAAGAAGAAATTTTTTGTTTTTTTTAAAGTTTGTGCAGTACCTTACTTGCGTACATGGCTTCCTACGGATAATAATACTTATATCAAATTTCACTACTGTCCGGTTGAGCTAAATTTATTTTAGTCGTCCCTGAAAAAGTCCTTTTACAATAAATTTGGACAGGTAAAAATTGTTTGTCTCAAATATTTTGCCATTTCTCGCAGCAGATTTTGCAAAACCATGCCCATTTCCAGCAGCGCATACAAATATGCGGATAGCAGCTTCCGCATATTATACCCGGCAGCAGCCAATATCGCATTTATCATATCGCCGGCTACGCCTTTCAAATAATTTCTATCCATTCTGTTGTCGCTTTTCACGTGGCCGATTGTCGGCTCTATCGCGCTTCGCCGTTTTAGCTTCTTTTTGATCGCTCGTGTCAACTGCT